>MDTG01331889.1_pt1 | contig 10080 bp, 9 predicted proteins | sample 811421 | NCBI WGS metagenome assembly MDTG01 (sample SAMN05326645, study PRJNA326480) | marine metagenome | isolation source: seawater | place: Pacific Ocean: South East | collected 2011 | reverse complement strand
TTTTTTATTTTTTAAATATTTAATTTTGAGATCTTTTATATTTTTTTTAATTTTTCTAACCATATCAATTTTAGTTACATTGGCTTTTGACATTCCTAAATTATAAATATTATTTTTAAGCTTTTTAAAGTTTTTAATTGCAAAGACTATCCCATCGGCAACATCTCTTACATGTATAAAGTTTCTTCGAAAATGTGGTTCAAAAATATCTAATTTCTTATTTTTCAAGGCTAGAAGTACTAAATTGTTTAATAATAAATCAGTTCTCATTCTATAGGAATATCCAAATACCGTTGCTAACCTAAAAGTAACAGAATTACCAAATTCCATTACATATTTTTCAGCATCAACTTTAGTCCTCCCATATAAAGAAATTGGGTTAAGAGGTGATTTTTCATCACAATATTTTTTTTTATCACCAATTCCATAACCTGAATTTGAATTCATATAAATGATTCTTTGTTTTCTTTTCATATTTTTTAACAAAAATTTAATAGCATTTAGATTTGTATCTAATGCCTTTTTTTTAAATTTTTCACACAAAGGCGCTCCCACAAGAGCAGCAAGTGGTATGATATAATCAAATCGGTGAATTATACTTTTAATAAATTTTTTATCTAAAATATCTTTTTCTATAAAGTTAAAATTTTTATAATGAAGGATATGACAAAGCGATCTTGGGTCATAACTTAGTTTGTCTATAACTGTAACTTCAAAGCCTTGTTGAACTAGCTTAGTTGAAACCATTGATCCAATATATCCAGCTCCACCTGTTATAAGTATTTTTTTCATTTATCTCTTTTACTAAATATTAAATTTTTTTTTCTTGGCCACTTAATTTTTAATCTTTGATCATTCCATTTTAATACTTCCTGATCTTTAACATCAAAATATTTTCCCTTATATGATAATTTATAATGAAATACACATCTATTTGATAAACACAAGAAACCATTTGCAAAATTAGGCGGAATTAATATTTGCTTATTTTGTTCATGACTTAAAATAAAAGTTTTATTTTTCAAATAATTTTTTGATTTTGGATTATTATTAACTACAACAAAAAATACCTTGCCAAAAACACAACTAACTAATTTCCAAGTTTTCTTATCTCCATGTAATCCTCGTAATGTATTTTTTTTTGATATAGAAAATTTGTCATGGTTAAAGTTTAATTTAATTTTTTTATTTTCCCATGATGTCCATAAATAACCACGATGATCTTTAAAAATTGAAGATTTGATAACTTTGATATCTTTCATTTTAATCAAATAGAATTTAAAATTTTTACAATTTTACTAATTGTTGTATTTTTTAAAGTTGGATAATTGCCTATGTAATATCCGAAATTATGAACGTGCTCAACATTCTTGAATTTCTTAATATTTATATTTTTTAAATAACTTTTTATGTAAGGTTGTCTCATTTGATTACCACCGCCAGCATTTCCTCTTCTAAATTCTATTCCATTTTTTTTCATCAGTTTTTCAAATTTATCACGATATATAATAGATTTGCTTTTAAGAATAATTGGAAAAGCATAATTTGAATTTCCGGAAACTTTAAAATCTGTAAAAAATTTATTTTTATCAAGTTTCTTTAAGAAATATTTAAAATTTTTTGCTCTAGAAGAATTATTTTTATTTAATCTTTTTAATTGATTTATACCTATTACAGCCTGAACTTCGTTATTACGCATATTAAAAGCGCTATACATAAATATAAAATTTGGTGAAAGGTTTTTATATTTTTTTTTAATTTTAGTCTCATATGCAGGATTTCCACATTCCCTAAGTAATCCGTGGCCTCTTAGCATTTTAATTGTTTCAAAAAATTTTTTATTATTTGTACAGACCATACCTCCTTCAATTGTAGATAAATGATGTGCATAATAAAATGAGAAATTTGATGCAAATCCAAATGTACCTAGCTTTTTATTTTTATGTTTGGCACCATGAGACTCGCAAACGTCTTCAATAAGAATGATTTTTCTTTTTTTTAGTTCATTGATTAATTTATCTGTAAGTCCATTGAACCCTTGAGCATGTGTAAGAAAAACAACTTTTGTATTTTTGTCAATTTTTTTTATTATTTCATCATTATTCATCGCAAGATCATTTAAATTAATATCAACAAATACAGGCTTAAAATCATTTTTAATCACTGATACAATATCCGAATTCCATGTGAGAGGTGGTACTATAACTTTTCCAGTGCCATAGAGATATTTTATTGCTAACATTGTCAAAAAATTTGCAGAGGAACCTGAATTAACAAAAACGCTATATTTAACACCTAACCATTTAGACCATAATTTTTCAAATTCTTTAACTTTTCTTGATTGAGTAAATATATTATTTTTCATTAAAAAATTTGCTGCAACTTTTCTGTCTTGGAGTGTAATATTGTCGTGCATCAAAGGGTGATAAAATTTATTTTTCATGAAAAATTACCTCTGATCCTTTATCAGACATATTAATTGGAACTAAAATATTACTAGAAAAAGCTCTTTTAAACATTGGTATTTTTTTACTTTCTACATAAAATAAGATAAATCCCCCACCTCCTGCACCTAAAAGTTTTCCACCTAATGCTCCATTTTTTAAACCCTTATCATAAAAGTGATCAATTTTATTTGTAGTAACACTTTTACTTAAAGATCTTTTTTCAACCCAAGTTTCGTGCAAAAGATTGCCAAAATCATCACAATTATTTTGTTTAATAGACTTTTTCGCTCTATCGACTATTTTTAAAATATTTCTAATATTTTCTCTCTTATTTTGATTTAACTTATTCGTGTAACTATTTGCTATTTTCTGGGCTGTTCTTGAAATACCTGTATAAACCAAGAATAAATTTTTATTTAGTTTTTGCTTAAAATTATTAGAACAATTAATTTTAGAAACTTGGAATTTTTTTTTATAAAATTTAATTGAATTAAAGCCCCCATAAGATGCTGCTATCTGATCTTGTAATCCAACGTTCTCATGCATTAAGTCTCTCTCTAAAAAAATACTTTTTGTACTTAAAATATTCGAATTAATTTTTTTATTTTTTAATTTCATTAATGCGTGCAACAAACCAACTACAAAACATGAGCTTGACCCCATGCCACTTCTAGAAGGCAAATCACCATCATAGTGAATTTCTAAACCATCATTTACATTATAATATTTTAATATTTGTTTAACTGCATTATGCTTAATTTGATTATAGTTTTTTACGTTTTCTATTTTCGAATAGACAACTCTATATTTATGTCTAAAAAAATGAGGTAAATATCGACAGGAAATATAAATGAATTTATTAATTGTGGTTGAAATCACTTCTCCTTCATTTTTAATAAACCACTCTGGATAGTCAGAACCGCCACCAAAAAATGAAATTCTGTAAGGCGTCTTAGTAATTATCATAAAAGTTATTTTTCATTATAATAATCCCCATATTCAACAAGTATAGTACTCTTTCCATCTTTTCTATTTAAAGCTTTTTTGTATTCTTTAAAAATATTTTTAGGACTTTGAAGTTTGACAATATGTATTCTTGGACACATTGCTTTAATAGACTTACTATAATCCCCAACGTGCTGAAATTGTGGGTGCAGAGGTCTCTCAGAACCAATGCTAGTCCTAATAATAGCTTTTGATTTATAAAGTCTTCCGTTCATTAATTGAAGTTTATCTAAGTGATTTACTAATTGATTTATCGCTAATAAGAGAAAATTCCACCTAGGAAAAATACTTATAGGTATTTGACCAGCCAATAACATTCCAATTGTCATGCCCATTTGCATTTCTTCGGCTACAGGCAATTCAAATTTTTTATTTTTTTTAATGTCTACTAAGGTGTTTGACATTGCTGTACCAGGAACCTCTACAGCTTGGCCTATAAAAATTGTTTTTTTATTATTTGCCAAATATTCCATTGATCTTTTTAACTCTTCAAAATATTTCATTAAAATTGAACTCTTTTCCCTGCACCAGCGTGTGGATATTTAAGTGAATACTTATAATATGTGATAAACTTATCTTTTTTTCCCTCAAAACTTAATTTTTTCATAGACCAAGTTTTTCTTGTATCAGTACATACAGATTTACTATTATCTTCAATAATGAAATGTATTGGCAAGTTTTTATTTTTAGAAAATTTTAAACACTCATGCATTATACCTGTCTCGGCAGTCATTTCTCCTACAAAACAAAAAACTTTAGATTTAATATTCTGAATTTTATTTGAAAAGGCTACACCTGTAGCTATTGGTAAAATCCCACCAACAATAGCAGATGAATATACTTTGTGCTTAGGAAAACACAGGGAAATAGATTTGCCTGCTAATATTTCTTTAGTTAAAATTTTTTCTGAGACACCTTTTAATAGACATTGATAATGTGAACGCCATGAACAAAAGACCCAGTCATTTTTTTTAATTTTTTTAAAGATTTTTATCATTTGTTCTTCATTGTTACTGTATAAGTGAATTGGTGCTTTGATTTTGGCCTTATTAAATAGATCGGCAATTTTATTTTCAAATGCAATAAGCTTTTGTTTATCCATAAAGGTTAATGTTGTATATAATACCAACTTAATATCAAAACATTTTTTATAATTTATGAAAAAATATCTCTCACCATTAATTAAAAATAGCTACAAAACGATATTTAAATCTTATATTTCATCAAAAAAAATTTATGCAGATATAGATTTTATATCTCTTAAAATTTTGAAAAAATGTAGTTTGGGCGAAAAAAACGAGAGTATACTGGCTCCTATTGATAGTATAATTTTGCCTTCTATACTAAAGAATGGAAAATGGGAAAATCATATAATCAATATTATAAAAAAGTGTTCTAAAATAAAAAATGAATATATTTTGCTAGATATTGGAGCAAACATTGGCTTAACTTCTAGACAAATACTAAATACAAATATTAAAATTCGTAAAGTATTTTGCTTTGAACCAGATAGTGAAAAAATTCATTTAATTAATTATAATTTGTCGAAATATAAAAATATTAAAATAATGAACTATGGTCTTGGAAAAAAGAATGTAAAAACACGATTATATAAAAATATCTATAATTTTGGCGATACATCCTTTCTTAAAAAAACTCCGAATTTTTCAAAGGCAGAAATAAAAAATATCAATAATTTTTTCTCAAACAATTTATCCTCTAATCAATTTCCAATTATTTATAAATCTGACGCCCAGGGTATGGATGAAGAGATAATTTTTTCTTTAAAAGATAAATTTTTAGATAAAATTCAAATTGCGATTATTGAAATAACCAATTCTCAAATATTTTTAAAAAATATGCAAAAATTTAACAAATTAATTGAACATTTTAATAAATTCTATTGTAATGAAAAAATTATTAGTAAAGAAAACTTAATAAAAAAAATTAAAAAAAAAGATGAATTTGATCTGGTAATGGTAAAATGACAACTAACTTTTTTTTAATAGCAGCTCCATATCTTCATAATAACGGTAATTCTCTTGATATTGAATCTGATATATTTTTTTATCTAAAAAATTGTTTTGAAAATTTTGATAATAAGTTTGATTACGCGAGGTTCAAAATAGATAAAAATAATAAATTAACGTTAGACATTGAATATTTAAATAATAACTTAAATAAGGATCATGTTTTGGTCATTGATGCTAATTTCTCTATAGGTGATAGCTCTCAAATTTACCCTGAAGAAATGTTAAATATTATTACAAAATATAAAAATAAAATAATAAGTATAGTTCCAGATCTAATTAAAAAAACAGACCTAAAAACCTGGTTAAATATTTCTAAAATATTAATTAGTTTTTCAAAAAGTGGAGTAGATTGGTCAAATGAAAAATTTAAAACTAATAAATTTAAATATTACCCGAGCTTCCCAATTAAAAAAATTGGTAATTATACTTTAGAAAATTTTAAGAATAGACCATATGACATAGGATACATTGGCTCAAATAAAATCTTTAGAGTCAACTTTTTAGCTTCAATGTTAAGAAAGGGTGGTAATAAAATTTCATCATTAATTATTTCATCCTTCAGAAGTTCAGACTTAATAAAATCAACCATGGACTATTTAAAACTCATGACAAAATGTAAATTTTACTTTTGTACGAGAGCAACATTTTATGAAAAATACAAAAATACTCCTTTTAATACCCAAATATATGACGGGCATTTTGCTAATCGAGTTAACGAAGCTATAGCTTCAGGATGCATACCATTATATTGGCAACCAAAGAAAGGTGGGGCAATTTCTTCTTTTTTGAGAGAAAAATTTTTTCACTCTCATTCCTTTAAATATAATACTTTTGAAAATACAAGTTATGATAAAAATAGTCTTCCATATGATCATTTAGAAACTAATCTTTTACCTGCAATAAAAATTGCGAGAGACTCTAAAGATGCTATCAAAATAATACGTTCAAAGAATGATGAGGATTTAAATAATACAATTTCTGTTGGTAATAAATTATATGAAAAGTATATAAAACCAAAGCAAATAATAAATTTTATAGAGGAAAATTTAATAAAAAATGATTGATGTTATATTAATAAATCCAGGTCAATCAAAAAAAGTTTATCAAGAACTTTCACAAAAATATTCTGCAATAGAACCCCCGACATGGTCTTTGCTATTAGCTAAAAGTTGTATGTCACAGAATTTTAAAGTCAAAATATTAGACTGTAATGCAGAGAATTTAAATTTAGAGGAAGCTCACTCAAGAATAATAAATTATAATCCAAAATTAATATGTTTTGTTGTTTATGGTCAAAATGTAAATGCAGGGACAACAAATATGACTGGGGCTACAGAGCTATCAAAATATCTTAAATCAAAAAAAATAGGTATTCCTATTGCATTTATTGGATCTCACGTTCAGGCTCTACCTGTAGAAACTTTAAAAAAAGAAGAGAGTATTGATTTTGTTTTTACAAATGAGGGTGTTTATGCATTGCGGAATATTTTAAGAAAAAAAGATATTAATTTAGAAACAATTCAAGATGTAAGAGGTATTGCATTAAGAAAGGGGAAAGATGTAGTTTTTAATCCTCCTGAAAGCATTGTTCCAAATGATAAAATGGATGAACATTTGCCAGGATACGCATGGGAGCTTTTGCCGTATAAAAATAAACCTTTAGATCTTTATAGATCTCCCATGTGGCACGCTGAATATGATGAAAACAAACGATCACCCTACGCTGCGATTCAAACTTCTCTTGGTTGTCAGTTTAAGTGTAGTTTCTGCATGATTAATATAATTAATAGAGATGATAATGAAGAGATTGGTGTAGCAAATAAATATAGTAAAATGAGATATTGGTCTCCGGAATTTATAATAAAAGAATTTGATAAATTAATTAGTATGGGCGTTGAGACAATTAAGATAACTGATGAAATGTTTTTACTAAATCCAAAATATTATTTACCCCTTTGTAAAATGTTGGCGGATAGAAATAAAAAAAATAATTTACGTTTATGGGCCTACTCAAGAATTGATACAGTCAAAAGACAAGAAGTTTTAGATACAGTAAGAAAAGCAGGAATTAAATGGTTATGTCTTGGAATAGAAAGTGGTGATAAAAATGTCAGACTTGAAGTATCTAAAGGGAAATTTGAAGATGTTGATGTAAGCAAAGTAATTGATCAAATTCATTCTAGTGGGATACAGGTTATGGCAAATTATATATTTGGATTACCTGGGGATACTATAGATAGTATGAGTAAAACGCTTGAACTAAGTATCCAATTAAATACTCTTGGCTGGAATGCTTATGCCGCTATGGCTTTACCTGGAAGTGAACTCTACAGTCTGGCCAAAAAAAATGATTTAAAATTACCTAATGATTATGATGGTTATTCTTTTCACTCATATGAAACACTTCCATTGGCAAATGAAAATTTGACTGCAGCCGAAATTTTAAAATTTAGAGACGAAGCTTTTATTAACTATCATAAAAATCCTAAATTTTTAGATAAAGTAAAAAAAATTTTTGGCCAAAAAGCCATTGAAAACATAAATAAAATTAACCAGATTAAGCTCAAAAGAAAAATTTTAGAAAAAACAGATAATTAAAATACAAATAACATCAATTAATGGCGGAGAGAGCGGGATTCGAACCCGCGAAAGAGTTGCCCCTTTACACGCTTTCCAAGCGTGCGCCTTAAACCACTCGGCCATCTCTCCGTTAAAACCCAGATGAAACTAAAAAATTTAGCACATATCCAGGCTTAATAAAATTTATAGCATCTGATCTAGATATATTCATCTGTTGTTCTTTTGGTAAAGATATTGGAAAAATGTTTCCGTTATAAGAACAATAGTTTATTGAGGTCCGACCGAAAAGGCCAAAGGATTTAATACCAAGGCATCCAGATAAATGCATAAAACCAGTATCATTACCAACATAAAACTTTGAACTTGCTAGAAATGGTAAGGTAGACTTAATATCAAAGTTACATAAGGATATTGTTTCAATATTTTTAGTTTTAAGATGCTTAGTTATATAATCAGCATCTTCAGTCTCATTTTTTCCACCCGCGATCAGAATTTTGAAGCTTTTTCTTTTATTTAATAAGATACCTAGCTCAATAAAATATTTTATATCCCACTTCTTATCCTTACCACTACCACCAATGCCAAAAGTTATTTGTTCCTTTTTTTCAAAATTACCATTGAAATTAATTTTAAAATCAAAATTAGTATTTTTTATATTAAGTTTACTGTTTATAAAATTTCTTGACTTTTCAACTATATTTTCATTTTTTTTAAAAATTCCGTATGAAAATACATTATTAACACCAGCTAATTTGGATAACAAATAATACCTGAAACCATAATGAAAAATGAAACATTTTTCATAATTTGAATTTCTTATATGATTGAAAATCCATGCACTCTCCTTAAATATATCATTGTCTGGAACATAAAATATTTCATTTATGTATTTGTGTTCAGAAATAAATTCTTTTGCTTGCGTTCTCTTCTGGGTTAAAACATCGATTTGATAATTGTTAAAAAATTTTGCAATTTCATTTATCGTAGGTAAAAAGACGCAAAAATCTCCAATTCCAACTCTCTTTTGAATTATTAGAATTTTTTTCATTAATTTTCTTTATTTATTTTTAATACACCAATGAAAGCTTCTTGGGGAATTTCCACTTTACCAAATTGCTTCATTCTTGATTTCCCTTTCTTTTGTTTATCTAACAACTTACGTTTTCTATCCAGTGCTCCACCACCATGAATTTTGGTTAAAACGTCTTTTTTAAATCCTTTAATTGTTTCTCTTGCAATAATTTTTCCTCCAATAGCTGCTTGCACTGGGATCTGAAACTGATGCCTTGGAATTAAATCTTTTAATTTTTCGCATATTAGTCTGCCTTGTCTTTGCGCAAATTCCTTATGAATAATGATGGATAGAGCATCTACGTGCTCCTCATTGACTAAGATGGATAACTTAATTAAATCCCCTGGAATATATTCACTAATTTCATAATCAAAGCTTGCATATCCACTAGTGATCGATTTAATTTTATCGTAAAAATCAAAAACAACTTCATTTAATGGTAAATCATATTTTAAAACGACTCTATTACCTGAATAGCTCATATCTTTCTGCTTACCTCTTTTCTCTTCACAAATCTTTATAATTGAACCCAGATATTCATCTGGCGTTATAATTGTGGCAATGATCCAAGGCTCTTTAATTGTTTTGATTAAAGATGGCTCTGGCATGTTAGATGGATTCTGAAGATCTGATACTTTTCCATCATTTGTCTCAAGTTTATAAACAACTCCTGGTGTAGTTGTTATTAACCCAATATTATATTCTCGTTCTAAACGTTGAACAACGATTTCTAAATGTAGCAAACCTAAAAAACCACATCTAAAACCAAGGCCTAGAGCAGTCGAATTCTCAGGTTCATATTCTATACTAGAGTCATTAAGTTTAAGTTTAGCTAAGCTGTCTTTCAATAAACTGTAATCAGTACTATCAATTGGAAATAGTCCACAAAAGACAACTGGTTTACTAGGTTTAAAACCTGGCAATGCATCTTTAGTTGGACTCT
>MDTG01319437.1_pt1 | contig 10080 bp, 7 predicted proteins | sample 811421 | NCBI WGS metagenome assembly MDTG01 (sample SAMN05326645, study PRJNA326480) | marine metagenome | isolation source: seawater | place: Pacific Ocean: South East | collected 2011 | reverse complement strand
TCAGTAATGATATAATCTTTTAATTTATAATCTAAATTTATACTATGAGTTGTTTTTTTATTTAATCTATATTTTATTCCACTGCCAACACTAAAGGTATTTAACTTGTATGAACTAGTTTTTGAGAAGTTTTGTTCATTATATTTAAAACCGTATTCTAAATCTAATTGATTATTTGCGTTTAATCTTTGGGAAGTAGAAAGGGTATATAAAGTATTGTTATCTGAAGTGTTGACTTGAGCATTAATTGATCTACCCGATCCTGCAAAATTCTTTTCATTTATTCCTGCGACTACTGCAAACCCCTCTAATGTTCCTATTGATAATCCAGCATTGATCGAACCTGTAGATTTCTCTTCAATATTAATTTCAAGATCAACTAAATTATCATTCAGAGAATTTGTATTTATGGTAACTTTTTCAAATAAATTTAGTGATAATAATTTATTTTTTAATAACGAAATTTGAGCCTCATTATATGGATCACCTTCAGCAAATGATATTTCTCTTCGTATAACATTATCAAATGTTCTGTTGTTTCCAACAATATTTATTTGATTTATATATTTAGGTTCAATTGAAATAATTTTATATAAAATATCTACTTTATTTGTTTCTACTTTTTCAAGACTTTCAATTTCAAAAAATTTAATTTCATTTTTAATTAAAATATCTGAAATATTATCTTTTAATTCATTAATTATATTAGGTGAATAAACATTATTCTTGCCAATTGCGTTATCAAAAATTAATGTCAAAGAATTTTGAACTTGATTGCTAATTATATTATTTTCATCAAAATAATTAAAATTTTTAATTGTATATTGATCACCCTCATTAATATTGAAAATAATATTAACTTTGTTATCATCTAAATACTCAATAATGTTGTTAACTTCAATATCCTTATATCCATTATTTTTGTAAAATTTCTTTATGAGAACAATATCATTTTTAACAATATGACTTTTAAAATTATTATTTACGAATAAATTTTTTAATGATTTTGTTCGCGATCTAATTATATTTGATATTTGCTGATCATTAATATTATTATTTCCAATAAAAGTTATTTTTGCAATTTTAGTAATTTCACCCTCATTAATATCAAAGTAAATATCTGATGTTTTATTTGTAGAATTTAATTCTACTATATATGTTATTTTGACATTATTATAACCAAATGTTTTATAAATGTTTTCAACCTCATTGATAAAAATTTCTATTTCAAGAGGGTTTGTGTTCACAAGCTTTAATTCATTAATAATCTCTAATAATTCTTCATCTTTAAGTCTTTTGTTATTTTTAAAATAAAATTTATTAATTCCATCAAATTCAATTATATTAATAATATATTTGTTATTAGAAGTTTGAATTTTTACATCTTTAAATAAATTAGAGGAATTTAGTTCCTTTAAAAGATAATTTGAATATTCATCAGATATTTCAGTTGGTATTTTATCAATAAGAGATATTATAACTTCTCTATCTATATACTCGTTTCCTTTTATTTCTAATTCAATATTATTTGCATATGAAGAATTATATATAAATAGAAAATATAGAAGATTAAATATAACTATTATATTCTTCATATAATTTTTTTTCAAATTTCTCATGATATTCTATTATACCTTTAATGTTCTTTATATTATAATTCAAATTTAAAGAGTTTGTATTCCTAATAAATTTATAAATATCTGTATATAAAATCTTGTTATTTTTAAACAAGTCTACAGCAATTTCATTAGCAATATTGAAATTAATTATGTTTATTGGTCTTTCCTTATCTAGTTTCATAAAATAATTATATACAGGAAACTCACTAATTTTAATTTTTGAAAAATGTAATTCTGATTTGAAATCATAGTAAAATTTACTATCATAATTGATAAAATTTTTTGTATCTTCAAAAAAGAAGTTTTTGATTGGTATTTTCATATCATTTTTAAATAATATCATACTAGATATATAATTTCTTTGCTCGATAACTGAATGAACAATTGATTGAGGATGGACGAGTATATCAATTTTATCAAATGAAATATTAAATAAATAGTGAGCCTCAATTATTTCTAGACATTTATTTACCATTGTTGCAGAGTCTATACTATTTTTGTAACCCATATTCCATTTTGGATGTTTAATAGCTTGACTAAACTTAATTTTATTTAAGGTGTGAAATTTTTTTCCTAAAAAAGGACCACCAGAAGCAGTTAAATATATTTTTCTTATATTGTAATTGGAAATATTTTGATACTTAAAAAAATAATGTAATGAAAAATGTTCTGAATCAATTGGAAATATATTTGTTTTATTTGTAAAATTAAGTTTTTTAAATAAGTGTCCAGCAGAAACAATAGCCTCCTTACTAACTATACCCAAATTTTTTGTATTTTTTAAAATTGGTTCTAGATATTTTAAAGAATTGTAACCGGAAACTGACAAAATTGAATAATTACTTTTTGAAGATATTAGATATTCATTTAATTCATTTAATGACAGTATCTTAACTTTTATGTGCTTATTTTTTTTTAATTTTTCACGTGCATATTCGTTTTCTATATAAACATACTTTGGTTTATATTTAACTATTTGTTTTAATAGTAAATTAATATTTTTGTTAACACATAAAAGATTAATTTTTATTTTAGGAAAATAATTGTCAATTATATTTAAAACATTTTTTCCAATTGTACCCGTGCTACCATATAAATTTAAAGATTTCATAAAATTGATTTAACAAAATTAAATACAATAATTGAAAATATTAGGCTATCAAATCTATCTAAAAAACCACCATGACCCGGTATAAAATTACTTGAATTTTTCAAATTATTTTTTCTCTTAAAAAAAGACTCCAAAGTATCACCTACAAAGGAAGATAAAATAAGTATATTAATAAAAAATAATGTTAAATAATTAAAATTAATTGAATAATAAATTGTATATATGTAAGCAAATATATTTGAAACAATTATTCCGCCAATCAAACCTTCATAAGTCTTATTAGGACTTATTTTGAAAATTTTGTTTTTTCCAAATAATTTTCCCAAAATATATGAAAAAATATCAAAAATTATTACTATCAAAATCATTAAATTAAACAAAATAAAATTTAAATTTAAAAACTGTAAATTTATAAAAAAATATAATGAAACTCCTATATATAAATAATAATAAATTTTTAATTTTTTAAAATTTAAATATATTTCTAAAAAAAATATAAAATATAAAATGCAAATTAAATAAAATAAGTAAATTGTAAAATAGTTTAGTAAAAAAATGTATGTTACAACTAATAGTAATGATATTATTGAACGTTTTATAAAGTTTTTATAATCCATATTTTCTTTTTATACTTTTAAAATCATTTATAATCATATCTAATTTTTGCTTAGTAAAATCTGGCCAAAGGTCATCGATAAAAAATAACTCTGTATAAATTAAATTGTACATAATAAAATTGCTCAATCTTTTGTAGCCTCCAGTTCTAATTAAAATATCTGGATCAGGATTATCTTCTAAATAAAAAAGCTTCCTAATATTATTTTCATTATTGAAATCAATCTCAACATTCTTTTCAGATATTTTTTTCAATAAATTTTTAATTTCTTCAGTAAACCCATAATTAAAAGCTAAATTTAAATTTAACTGATTATTTTCACTAGTAAGTTTTTCAGATCTCTTGATAATATTTACTATGTTTGAAGGTAGCTTATTCTCAGTTCCAAATACTTTTACTTTAACCTGTTTTTCACTAACTAATTTATCAATAAAATTTTGAAAATATGTTTCAGCAATTTTGAAAATAATATTAACATTTTCTCTTTTTAAATTTTCAGATGAAAGCGTAAACAAAGTTAGATTTTGAATTTTTAAATTTACACAATGTTCTGTAATCTCAAGAATTTTATCCAATCCCCTTTTATACCCTTCTATAGAAGATAATTTGTTTACTGAAGCCCATCTTTTATTTCCATCTAAAATAATTGCAATATGCTTTGGGTTTTTATTAGGCAATTTTAAACTTTCAGGATATCATTTCTTTTTTTGTCTAGTAAGTTATCAATTTTTGAAATAAATTGGTCAGTTATTTTTTGAACTTCATCTAAATAATTTGATAATTCATCTTCAGATAAATTTTTATCTTTCTTTTCTCTTTTTTTTGCTTCGATACACTCTCTTCTTATATTTCTTATAGAAATTTTTGATTTTTCAGCATATTCTGCAGCTACTTTAGTTAATTCCTTTCTACGTTCCTCACTTAGTTTAGGAATAGGCAATCTTATCAACTGTCCATCAATTTGAGGATTTAATCCAAGATTTGAGTTAATTAAAGAATTTTCAATATTTTTTATTAATGACATATCCCAAACTTGAATTGTTAACATATTTGGGTCAGGTACAGAAATATTTCCAAGTTGATTTATTGGTGTATTGGATCCATATGCATCAACAAATACATTTTCTAACATAGCAGGATTTGCCCTAGATGTTCTGAGCGTATTTAATTCCTTTTCTAAGTAACTGAGTGCAGTATCCATTTTATTTGATATATCTTCAATATTCATACTAACTAATCTTACTATAATATCCTTTGTTATTCAAAGTAGATATTAGTGAATTAGGCTTAAATATATTAGTAATTAATATTGGTATATTTGACTCTTTTGCTAAGCTAATTGCTGTTAAATCCATAACTCTTAAGTTTTTTTTTAATCACATCTACATACGAAATTTTTCTAATTAATTTTGCTCTGGGATTATTTTTAGGATCGCTATCATATATTCCATTTACTTTAGTAGCTTTTATAATTAATTTACAATTTAATTCAGAAGCTCGTAGAGCTGCAGCAGTGTCAGTCGAGAAAAATGGATTTCCAGTACCAGCAGCGAATATTACTACTCTATTCTTCTCTAAATGCCTAATTGCTTTTCTTCTAATGTATGGTTCAGCAATCTGCGACATCGAAATTGCTGATTGTACTCTAGTAGGAACAGATAGTTTTTCTAAACAACTTTGAAGAGAAATTGCATTCATTACAGTTGCAAGCATACCCATATAATCAGAAGTTGATCTATCAATGCCTTCCGAAGCACCCTTTATGCCTCTAAATATGTTGCCCCCACCGATAATTATACAAATTTCTATTTTTTTTTTAAAAACTTTTTTTATCTCATTTGAGATTTTATTAATTGTAGCTACGTCTATTCCAAAATTTGAGCTACCCATTAAAGCTTCGCCAGAAATTTTAATTAGTACCCTTTTTTTCATTATGAAAGGTTAAATAATTTAAATGTAACTATTTTTAAAGAGTATTCACTTGAATAGTTATTAATAATATCCCCAACAGTTTTATCAGGATCAATTACAAATGATTGATTTAAAAGAGTTATATCAGAATAAAATTTTTTCATTTTACCGTCTAGTATTTTTTCTATTATAGCTTCAGGTTTGCCAGAACTTTTAATTAAATCTTTCTGAATATTTTTTTCATTTTCAATTAAGTTTTTATCTAAGTCTTCAATATCTAAAGATTCAGGCTTCATAGCTGCTATGTGCATACATATGTTCTTGATATCGGTTGAAAGTTTTTCATCTATTTTATTAGAATTAAATTGAAGAATTGAGACAATTTTACCAATATTTTCCTTATATGAATTATGAACATAATGAGATGTTTTACTAATATTAAGATCAAAGAATACTATTTCACTTAAAACTAAATTTTCACCAATTTTAGCAATCATTTCTGTAAAATATTCAGATATTTTTTTATCTTTGTAATCATATTCAAGAAATTCTTCTTTAGAAATATTATAATTATTATTTGATAAAGCAGCGTTGCCCAAAAAATCTATAAAATTTAAAAAAGTTTCACTTTTAGCAGCAAAATCTGTTTCACTATTAATTTTAATGACTACTTTTACTTTATCATTTTCATAGACACCTATAGCTCCTTCATTTGCTTCCCTACTTGATTTTTTTGTAGCTTTTGCAAGACCCTTCTTTCTGAGAAAATTAATAGCTTCATCTAAGTTATTATTATTTTCTGAAAGCGCTAATTTACAATCCAAAAAACCTGCTCCCGTTTTATTTCTTAAATCCTTTATTAAATCAAGATTGCTCATTTTTTTCCTCAGATGATTGATTATCATTTTTAAGAGTATTTTCACTTTCCTTATCATTTTGAAACTCTATGGCATCTAAAATTGTTTCTTTAAAATATTTTTTGTATAAATTTAAAGAACGAAGAGCATCATCATTGCCAGGAATAATATAATCAATATATTCTGGATCTGCATTTGAGTCCACTATCCCAATAATAGGTATATTTAATTTCTTAGCTTCAAGAACAGCTATTTTATCTTTTAACACATCAAATATTACAATTAAATCTGGCTTACCATTTAACTTTCTAATTCCTCCAATATTGAGTTCTAATTTTTGTTTTTCTCTAGTGACATCTAATAATTCTTTTTTTGATACATTTTTAGAAAAGTTGGGATCATTAATTGATAATTCTAGATCTTCTAATCTTTTGATTGAATTAGAAATAGTATTCCAATTCGTTAATGTTCCACCTAACCATCTTTTATTTACATAAAATGATTTGTTAATTTGAGCTAATTCAACAACCATTTCACTACATTGTTTTTTTGTTCCAACAAATAGAACTTTTCCAGATTTTTTCACAGTCTCGTGCAACTTTAAAAGTGCTTGATTTAGTAAATCTAGAGTAATTCTTAAATCAAATATGTGAATATTATTTCTAACTCCAAAAATATATTCATTCATTTTTGGATTCCATCTTCTTACGTTATGTCCAAAGTGCACTCCTGATTCAAGGAGTTCTTCAATATTAGTTTCAGGTAAATTCATTTTTTAATCTCCGGTTTAACCTCCACAGAAACAAAAAACACCGGTTTTTTCTGTGTGCTAGTTTTTTGGTGGTATTATTGAAAAAAATGAAAATTTCAAGCTATTTCTAGAGAATAATCAATAATATTAGATTTTTTTAGCAAATCTAGTTTTTTAAATGATTTTATTGAATAATCATTAAAATTGAGATTAACGAGTTTATTTTCTATATTTATGAATACCCTTAAGGATTGATCTTTTTTTGAACTTGTATCAAAAATTTCATACTTATTTTTAATAAGGATTTCTGATTTAGTGTAAATATTTATGATCTTTCTATTTTTTGAAAATTCATTTTCTAAAATTTCAATTTTTCTAACAATACATCTTAGTTCTGAGTTGCTTCTTATCAAATCAACATTAAATAAAAGCAAATTACCTTCTTTTAAAATTGATCTATAATTATATAAGTTATCATTAAAAATTGTTAATTCAAATTGAGAATTTTTTTCTGAGACAGTAATAAAAGCATATTTTTTACCCTCTTTATTTGATCTTTCTTTAATATCTAGAACGGCTCCACATAGTAAACAATTGTTAACATTGTTATCATTTTTTATATCATCAAAATTTAAAACATTTTTTATTTTAAAATATTCTTGAGGATAATAATTTAATGGGTGATCAGAAAAATAAAAACCTATTACATCTAATTCATTCTTTAATGTGACTGAGGAGCTCCATTCAGTATTTTCTAATTTAAACAAGTTTCTATCATTAAAATTAATTTCTTCATGATCAAAAAGCAAATTTTGCTTGTTATTTAGGTTCTCACTAGAAAACAATTCTATAAATCTTGGAACATTTTCAAAAAGTCTTGAGCGATTATTTTCAATAGAATCAAATGCTCCTGCTTGAATCAATTTTTCTAATTGTCTTTTGTTTATAACATCAGAGGGTACTCTCTGCATAAAATCAATAATGCTGGTAAACTTTCCATTTTTTTTTCTTTCTTTTACTACAGAAGAAATTGATTTAACTCCTACACCCTTAATTGCAGACAATCCAAACCTAATAGATTTAATATTTTGATTGTTTGTTTCTATAGCAAAATATTCTTCAGAAAAATTTATATCTGGTTTTAAAAAGTCAATACCTAACCTTTCTAACTCTTTTTTTAATAAGATAATTTTATCTGTTCTATCTATTGAATAGTTAAGTGTAGCCGTCATAAACTCATGTGGAAAATTTGTTTTAAGATAAGCAGTTTGATAAGCTATTAATGCATAAGCTGCTGCATGACTTTTATTGAATCCATAACCAGCAAATTTATCTACTAAATCAAATATTTTAGACGCTTCAGATTTAGAAAGTTTATTAAGAATTGCCCCCTCAATAAATCTATTTTTTTGATTATCCATTTCTTTTTGAATTTTTTTCCCCATAGCCCTTCTTAATAAATCTGCTTCACCTAGTGAATAATTTGACAAAATTTGTGCAATTTGCATTACTTGCTCTTGATATACTATTATTCCATAAGTTTCTTTTAACAATTCTTCTAATAAAGGATGGATATAGTCTATTTTTTCTCTGCCATGCTTTCGATTACAAAAACTTGGTATATTGTCCATTGGGCCAGGTCTAAATAAAGCTACAACAGCAATTATTTCTTCAAACCTGTCAGGCTGAAGTTGTCTCAAAACATTTCCCATACCAGCACTTTCCAATTGAAAAATACCCACAGTATAACCCTTACTTAATTGACTGTAAGTTTTATCATCGTTTAGCTGAATATCATTAAGTGAAAAATTATTTTTTTTATTTATTAATTCAACACAATCATTAATTATAGAAAGTGTAGTTAATCCCAAAAAATCAAATTTAATTAATCCAGCCTTTTCTACAAATTTCATTGAGAACTGTGTTGCATTTGTATTTGTATTTGGATCTTTATAAAGGGGAACTACATTCGATATTTTTGTATCACCAATTACCACACCCGCTGCATGGGTTGAAGCATGTCTATGCGTGCCCTCTAATTTTAAACTAATGTCTACAACATTTGCTAATCTTTCATCAATGTTAATTTTATCTTGAAGAGCTCTTTCAGATTTAATAGACTCTGAAAGTGTAAGTGGTTTAGATGGATTAAAGGGTATAAGTTTGGCAAAAGCGTCAACCTCACCATAAGGTATTTCTAAAACTCTTCCAATATCTCTAACAGCTGCTCTAGAAGCTAAAGTGCCAAAAGTAATAATATGTGCGACACACTCATTTCCGTATTTATTATTAACATATTCAATAACTTCATCCCTTCTATTTTGACAAAAATCTATATCAAAATCAGGCATAGATACTCTTTCAGGATTTAAAAATCTTTCAAATAGTAAATTATATTTTAAAGGGTCAAGGTCAGTGATACCTAGACACCATGCAACTACACTTCCTGCTCCTGAACCCCTACCCGGACCAACTGGGATCGAATTTTTTTTAGCCCAATTCACAAAGTCTGACACTATGAGAAAATAACCTGCAAATCCCATTTTATTAATTATGTTTAGTTCATACTCAAGTCTACTTTTATATTCTTTTTCTCTATCTTTAATTATTCTAGAACTTTTTTTTCTTAAACCTTCTCTGGAAAATTTGATTAGGAAATCATTTTCAGAGAGATTTAAAGAATTTTGAAATTTAGGTAATCTTGGATTAGTTTCCTTAGGGAAGTAATTACATGATAAAGCTACATTAAAATTATTATCCAATACTTGTGGAATATCAGTAAATAATTCCTCCATTTGTTTAGATGATTTAAAGAAAATATTCTCATTTGAAAAAACTCTTTCGGAACTATTAACTGTGGTTTTTTGAGCTATACATAGCAATGCATCGTGAGCTAATGAGTCACTAGATTCACCAAATTTTACATTGTTAGAAGCTATTAATGGAATACCATGTTTGAGAGATAATTGGATAAATTTATTCTCATAATCATCAATGATTTCATTTTTAATTCTTTGAATTTCAAAAAGAAGGTTTTTTTTAAATTTTGATTTTAGTTCAATAATAAATTCTTCTATTAGTGTAGTTCTATTTTGTTTTTCTAAAACTAAAACTGGATTAAACTCCCCTCCAATATAACAATATAATCCTTCTGTAAAATTATCTAATTGTTTTAAATATATTCCAACTTCATTATTTTGATCAATATGAGATAT
>MDTG01291852.1_pt1 | contig 10080 bp, 8 predicted proteins | sample 811421 | NCBI WGS metagenome assembly MDTG01 (sample SAMN05326645, study PRJNA326480) | marine metagenome | isolation source: seawater | place: Pacific Ocean: South East | collected 2011 | reverse complement strand
GGTAATAAAATCTCTAAATAAATACCATTTTGTAATTTTAAGAAACCTTTTTAAAAAAACTCAGGTAAGAGACGTACTTAAAAAAATTAAAAAAGAATTTAAACCTCAAGCAGACAAAATACGAAATGAAAAAAATTATGATCTTATTAAAACAAACTATCAAAGATTTATGTTTGGGATGTCAGGCGGAATTAAGGGTGCCCTAAACACTAATCCAAGATATTTCAGAGTTTTTTATAACCCATTATGGTGTAAAGATATTTATAAGGGTCGAGATATTCTTTTAAGATTAACTAGAATACAAAACTATTTTTATAATCTTGATCCAAATTACGGAATTCATGAAAAAAAAACAAAAGATGGTTTATTTGTTGCTTCTAGGTTTCAACATTACCCAATCGGGGGAGGTTTTTTAGCTCCACATAAAGACAAGTATGCAATTAAAGCTGCAAAACAACTTGGGATTAATTTGTATTATAATTTTTTACTTATCATGACCAAAAAAGGAAAAGATTATAAAAGTGGCGGAGGATTTGTCTCAAAAGATAATAAAATTATTACGTACGAAGATATAGCTGAGGTCGGTGACGTCGTTATTTATAATTCCAAAACTGTTCACGGTGTATTGGATATTGATTCTAATCTGTTCCCCAATAAAGCAACAAAAGACGGTCGTTATATTGCTCTAACAACACTGTTTAAATGGTAAAAAAAAATAGAAACATCAAAATTATAGCTACACTTGGGCCCTCTAGTTTAAAAACAATAATTTTAAAACATCTTAGAAAAGATGTTGATATATTTAGGCTTAACATGTCTCATTTAAGTTTAGATCAACTTAAAAAAAATCTTAAATTTTTAAAAAAAAATAATATTAAGAATATTTGCATTGATACAGAAGGGGCACAAGTAAGAACATTATTATTGAAAAAAAAAATTTTTTTAAAAAAAAATAGAAAAATAAAGATTTCAACTAACAAATTTAAATTAAAAAACTGTTTTCAGCTTTATCCAAATTTTTCATTAAAGAATATTAAAATTCGATCTAAAATAAAAATTGGCTTTGATGGACTAGAATTACAGGTAGAAAAAAAATTTAAGAATTTTGTTCAATGTAAAGTTTCAAACAAAGGCTTTTTAGACTCAAATAAAGGAGTTCATTTTGACGATAACATAAAACTTGATCCCTTAACTAAAAAAGATATTCAATCCATTTCGATTGCAAAAAAATTTGGTGTTAAAATTTTTGCACTATCGTTTGCAAACTCTGCCAGAGATGTTTTATTTTTTAGATCTCTAATTGATAAAAATGACGAATTAATTTCAAAAGTAGAGACAAAAAGAGGTTTTTTTAATAGAAAAGAAATAACTAAAGCATCTAATGCAATACTCATAGATAGAGGTGATTTGTCAAGGTACATTGACATACCTAAAATTCCTTTAGCACAAAGAATAATCATTAATGATGCAAAAAAACAAAAAAAAAAGGTTTATATAGCAACAAATTTATTAGAGACAATGATAAATTTAAATGAACCAACTCGAGCAGAAAGTAATGACATTTATTCTTCATTAGAAAGTGGTTGTGCAGGATTGGTTTTAGCAGCAGAAACAGCTATCGGAAATAATCCAGTAAAATGTGTTTTATTTTTAAAAAAATGTCTTCAAGTTTTTTACAACCAAACAAAATTTAAAAAAAAATATTCACTTTTTTTTAAAAATTAAATATTTTTTCTTCTTAAAGAAAGTATTTGGTTTGCTCTTTTTGTACAGGCATATTTTAACAACATTCTTGATTTAAGTCTCATTGCCAAAGGAATTAAAAAACTCTCTAATTTTGAACGTTTATAGTTTTTTGCTGCACTTAATATTTCCTTGTCATTAATAATTTTTTTTATAAAATCATTCCTAATTTCCATACCAGTAAATTTTTCTATTTTACCAAGAGCAATTGATTTACTAAATGAAACTAAGGCACTTATAATGAAAAAAATAAAAGCTTGATTGCTTAAATTTTCTATACTTTTCTGATCAAATCCAGAATTAGCAAGACTTTCTTTTATATAGTCTCTAGCAACTTTAAAATTTGATATTGGGAAACCTTTCCTTAAACCTTCTGATAAAGCTGAATTAATATTTGGATTTACATTATAATGATAAAGTTGATCTTTTAAATATTTAACACTTTTTATTTTAGATAATATTCGCCAAGAGAAAGTTTCATCCTCTAAATATCTTAATTTTTCATCAAAAAAAATTTCATTATTTATGATAATTGATCTTTTAATTAATCTACCCGTAAGTCCAAATAATCCAACATTAGAAACAGGATCTAAGAACCTTTTTTTCATCTCAATTTTTATTTCATCTTCATATAAGATTTTATTTTCTGAATATAAAAAAATATTTGTTCTTTGATTTTGTGAATTTTCAATCCATTTTTTATCACAAAAAATAACATCGTATTGATTTTCTAATACTTCATCATAAAGTTTGGTTAAAATATCTAGCGAAATAGTATCATCAGCGTCTAGAAAAAAAATGTATTTACCTGATGAGTTCTTCAAACCCAAATTTCTTGCAGCCGCTGGTCCTTTATTTTCTTTGAGATGAAATATTTTAATAAAAGGATTGTTACGTTTTATTATTTTTTCTACAGTTTTATCCGTTGATCCATCGTCAATCATAATAATTTCATATGTTTTTTTAAAATATTGTTTTTGCAATGTGTCTAAACAATTATCAATATGATCTTGGGAGTTATAAAAAGGTATTATTACACTGATACAGATTTCATCTCGCATTTTAAAATTATATAATAATTTTTTATTTATAGAATTTATAGTCTATTGTACTAGGTGCTTGTATAGCTGGTTTTATCATTCCTTTTCCATCATAACCTATTTTACCTGATGGATCGTATGGTCTTCCAACACAGAAATCACAACCTGGAAAAAATTTAGCTACTTGTACCAATCTCTTTAATTGTAATTTTACATCATTATTTTTTGAAAAAAGATCTACATAATTTGCTGGGTTATTAGGTATAGCTTTTAAATTATCAGCATTAGCTATGAAGGGACATCTATAGAGCTTTCCATCTAAAAGGGTATAAACATACTTTACACAACATTGTTTAAAAACTTCTTTAAGATCACTAACTGATCTTTTATGTTGTTTAATTGTTCCACAATCAAGCCAATTTTCAGCCGGTGTTCTTACATAAGTAATACCGTGATTGTTTAGCCTTTCTGTAAGTCTGTCTGCATTACGAGATAATTTCCCATAATCTGTTATTATAAAATTTACATCACTGCTATCAAAGCTTTTTAATTGTTCGTCTTTTGGAGCAACGGTTCCATTAGTATAAATATAAATTTTTCTTTTTGGATTATTATGAATTATTCCATTTACGATTTTCGACCAATTTCGATTCATTAAAGGTTCTCCACCAATAATTCTAAACTCAGATATGTCATCTACGTTTTTACTTAAAATTTCTAGAGCATCCAACGTTTTTATATCATCAGAATCTTTTGGATTTTTATAATATTGCATTAAGTTAGAACAACTTTCACATTTAAGAGAACATTTGGTTGTAACCATGACATCAACACTTCTCATGTATAATTTATTATCATCAAAATATGCCTCATGTGTTTTTTTGTAAGAATCAATTCTTGACTGCATATATGATTGAGAAATTTTGTGCGTATGATCTTCTACTTTATAATTTTGAAATAATTCTAAAGCTGAATAAAAATCGTTATAACCCATTTCTGTAAGTTGTTGGTCAACGTCTCTTATATGGTGACTAGCGATTATAAATCTAGCATCTGGATAATACTCTCGTAAACTTGGAGAATGAATAACATTTAATCCACAAAATTTATCAATTGTTTTTCTTTTTTCGGTATCACAAAAAGCGGCTATATTAATTCCATTAGCTTTGCATGCATTTGCTACTGCTTCGGCCTCTCTAACTGCAGCAACAATAATTATTGGAGGCCCTTCTTTTTTCAAAGGTTCAATACATTTAAATTTTACTCTTTTCTCCATAAAAAATGACTATATTCATATTACATAAATGTCAATTATTTAAAAGAAAGTTAATTAGTACTTTTTATTTAACATACTTTTTATTTTCTTTAATTCATTCATATAATATTTGCCATCAGCACTATCGATAAATTTTTTCTTATTATTTTTACCATCTCCCCACGTTCTAGGGTCTTTAACATTATTTTGTAATTTATCAGAACCTTGACCTGTTTTTTTAAGGTTGTTAAAATTTTTTTTTAAATAAAGATTTTTTTGAATAATCTTTTTGAATTTTTCTATTTTAAAATTTTCATTTTTTTGACTAATTTTATAGTTCCAGTCTTTTAAATTTTTTTTTGAAAAATATTCAATGATAGATATTTCATCTTTATTCAAATGTGATTTCCATGAATTAATTCTATTAGTTAAAAAACCATCAATAGATTTTTTTTCAATAGATGACCATCCTAAAGAGGCAAATTTATCTTTAAACAAGAATGCCCATTTTTTTGGCTGAACCATTTTTTTTTCAAATTTGATATTTAAAAATTTTGAAATTTTTTTTGCAAAGAGGTTAGGATTTTGAAGAATATCTTCAAATTTTACAGCTAGGTAATTTTTTTTATTGAGTTTTTTTCTGTAATAAGATGCATAATTCATGTTGTCTACACAATTAAAGATACAGCCCCAATAATTATTTTTTTGATAAGTAGTTTTTCTCCAGGAAGCAAAGACGCTTCTGGGATCTCTTATTAAATGTATTATTTTAGAGTTTTTGTATAATTTGTTAAAAGATTCAATAAACCTCCAATTCATTGCCGAGTCTTCTCCAACAATTTGAATTCGTGGATTTATTCTTAATTGTTCTTTCATCAGTTCATCATAAATATTTTTATATGTTAGTTTTTTTTTGAAAACTTTTTTTATAACCTGATCTTCATTGATTATTACTTTATATCTTACTTTTAAACGAAGACCCATTTCCCTTAGCTTAAATTCAACCAATTTTTTGTTAAGTCTTTTTCCATCCTCATATAAAAATCTTTTAAAATGAAAATTTTCAATAATTTGTATTTTTGAATGAGCATTGAGAATATTTGAAACTAAAGTGCTTCCACTTCTCATGGTTGCTGAGACGTAAACTCTTGGCATTTTTGAGAAATTCATTATTTTTTCTTATCTATCAAAATGTTATATAAATTTATAATTTTCTTTACTGTTATATATATTAATTATAAAAATGTTCAACTTTTGAACAATTATGGAAAACAGTCAAGATCATTTCGAAGTTTTAAGAAGAATTGAAAAAGAGCCTGAAACGACTCAAAGAAAACTTGCCAAGGATCTAGGCTTTAGTCTTGGAAAATTAAATTACTGTCTTAAGGCTTTAAAGAATAAGGGTTTTATTAAAACAAGAAATTTTAAAAAAAACCCGAATAAAATAAATTATTTTTATGTACTTACACCACGAGGAATTTCGGAGAAGACAAAACTAACTTTCAATTTTATGAAAAGAAAAATGAAGGAATATGATGAATTAAAAAATGAATTAAATGAAAGTGATATTGCAGGTCTTAAAGGTAATAATTATGGATTTGTTGGCAGATTATCCAAAAAATTTCCTTCTCAAGTTATGGTTGATTTAACTGAAGTTTGTAATTTGGCGTGTATACATTGTACACATCCAGAATTTAAATTGAGCACAGTTTATGGAAAAAGAATGTTAGATCCAAAATTTAACAAAAAGATGATTGAAGAGGTGTCAACGATTGGTAAAGGTTTTACTAAATATATTAGATATACAAGCAATGGAGAGCCATTGGTGCACCCAAAATCTTACGAAATGATTCAAGATGCAGTAGAAAACTCTGGAACAAAAGTAACACTTACAACTAATGGAACACTATTAAATGAAAAAAGAATGTTCAAAATATTAAAAACTGGACTTCATATGATAGATATAAGTACCGATGCCGCATCGAACGAAACCTATAAGAAAATAAGAGTTGGTGGTGATTTAGATGTAACTAAATCCAATATATTAAAATTAATAAAACTAAGAGAAGAAGCAAAATCTAAAACAAAAATAATAGTAAGTTTTGTTGAACAAAAAGAAAATACTCATGAGGTAGAAGATTTTAAAAGATATTGGGAGTCAAAAAATGTTGATGAAGTTTTAATAAGAAGATTACATTCTAATAGTGGATCAAATTTACAAGATAAGGAAAAGACAGAAAGTAATCAAGGTAATAGAAAGCCTTGTTTATACCCTTGGGAAAGAGTGATATTAAACGCTAGAGGTAAATTGGCTTTTTGTCCAACTGATTGGTATGCTAAATCAGAACTGTGTTCATATGAGAATAATTCTATTGAAGAAGTTTGGAAAAATACCTTCTATAAAGATTTAAGAAATCAACATTTAACATGTAATTTTTCTAACAAATTCTGCAAACAATGTCCCGACTGGAAAAATACCAGTTGGCCATTTGATAAAAATAAAAGTTACGCAGATTTAGTTGAAAAAATTTTATATAAAGAAATATCATAAGAATGAAAAAAAAAAAATATTTGTAACAGGCGCTCTAGGATTTATAGGGGTTCACTGGTGTAAAAAACTTTTAGAGAATGGGCATGAAGTATATGGACTAGATATTAAATCAGTAAATTTAGAATTAAAAAAATATAAGAAATTTCATTATTTTAAATATTCAGTTTTTAATACAAAAATAGTAAAAAAATTAATTATAAAAACTGATGTGACTTGTCATTTTGCAGGAATAGCAAGCCCAAAAGAGTATTTAATAAATACCTCAAAAGTAATCGATTTGACAGTCTTACCATCTTTAAAAATTATTAATTATTGTAAGAAATTTAATAAAAAATTACTTTTTACATCTACCTCAGAAATATACGGAAAGTCTGAAAAAATTCCCTTCAAAGAGGAAGATGACAGAATGCTTGGATCAACAAGTACAAAGCGTTGGTGCTACAGCACAGCAAAGGCTCTCGTTGAACATGCAATTTTCGCAAAGCTAAAAGAAACCAATAGTTCTTTTGTAATATTCAGGTTATTTAATGTTTATGGTCCTTTGTTAAAAGGAAGAGTGGTAGATAATTTTATTGAAAAAGCTTTAACAAATAAAAAAATTTTAATTTTTGGTAAAGGCAATCAAACAAGGTGTTTTTTATATGTTGATGATTGCATGGATATTTTTTATCAAGTGTTACAGAAAAATGTAAAAGGCAAAATACTGAATATTGGAAACAATAAAGAAACTTCAATAGAAACACTAGCAAAAAAAATAGTAAAGCTTACAAAATCAAAATCAAAAATTTTAGTTCAGTCAGTAGAGAAAAATTCTAAAATGAAAAAAGAAGGTTATGAAGATATTAGGCGAAGAGTGCCATCACTCAGATTAATTAAGAAAACTGTTAAGTATAAGCCAAAGATTTCAATAGAAGAAGGTTTGAAAAAATTTATTAAATCAGTTCAAAAATAAAGATGAAAAAATTTTACTATGGAAGTCACTCGATTGACAAAAAGGATAAATCAGCCATATTAAAATCTTTAAATAATTCGTTAAGCCAAGGTCCTTTATTAGAAGAATTTGAAAAAAAGGTTGCAAGAATTTTTGGTGCCAAATATTGTATAGCATCCTCTAGTGCAACGGCTGCTTTACACTTAACTATTAAAGCTCTAGGCTTAAAAAAAAAATCTCAGTCTTTTACCTCTGACATGACATTTGTAGCAACTACAAATGCTTGTATGTACAATGATCTTAAAGTTAATCTTGTTGATATAGATATAAAAAATTTTAATTTAGATCTTAATAAACTTGAAAAAAAAATATCAATACAAAATTCTAGAACAAAAAAATTAATAATTCCTGTTCATTTTGGTGGATTACCGTGCGATATGAAAAAAATTTATAAAATTGCAAAAAAATATAACTGTTATGTAGTTGAAGATGCGTCCCAAGCTATGGGATCAAAATATTTTAATAATTATATTGGAAATTCTCAATACAGTGATGCTACCATCTTCAGTTTACATCCAGTAAAATCAATTACAACAGGAGAAGGTGGTTTAACACTAACAAATAACAAAAAGCTAGCAGACAAAATTATGCTGTTAAGATCTCATGGAATTATTAAAGACAAAACAAAACACTGGAAAAATGACATGGTATCTTTAGGATACAATTATAAAATTACTGAATTTCAATGCGCTTTAGGCATATCACAATTAAAAAAATTAAATATTTTTATTAAAAAAAGACAACAAATAGCTAAATTATATATAAAAAAATTTAAAAAATTTGGTGTTTTATTTCAAGAGTCACCAAATCTTAACAACTATTTAAGTGCTTATCATTATTTTATAATTTATTTTAAGAAACCATTATCAATAAAAGTTCAAAAAAATTTTTTATTTTATTTAACTAGAAAAGGAATATATTTAGGAAAACAATATATGCCAGTACATAAACATAGTTTTTATAAAAGATTGATTAAAGAAAAGTTCCCAAATTCTGAAAAATATTTTTCACAAGCTTTTCAGCTACCAATTAACCCAAATTTAAATTTAAAAGAAATAGATAATATTGGAAATAATGTTATTAATGCGATTAAAAAATTTAATCTATCATGAAAAATATTAGAAAAGTAGTTACTATTGATAATCAAAAAATTGGAGATGGTCATGAGGTTAAATTCACTGCTGAACTTGGCGTAAATCATCTAGGTGACTTTAATCGTGCTAGAGAAATGATTAAATCTGCAGTAGAAGGTGGCTCAGATTTTCTCAAATTTCAAACTTATGTTGCTGAAAAAAGATATGATGAAAAAACGAACCCCAAAGCGAAGGAATTTATAAAAAATTTAAAGAATTGGGAATTTGATAGAGTAAAAGATAAAGAATTATGGGATTATGCTAAAGAATTAGGTGCATCAGTTTTTACGTCTCCTTTTGATTTATCGAGCTTAGAGTTTGCAGAAAAAATGAATTCAGCTGCGTACAAAGTAGCAGCTTTTGAAGTTAATAATCATGAACTTATTAGAGCAATAAGCTCAACAAAAAAACCAATAGTCATATCTCGTGGAATGTGTTCATTTGAAGAAATGGATGAAGTAGTAAACATTTTTGAAAAATATGGTTCGCAATATATAATACTCCATACAATATCTTCATATCCTACAAAAAAATTCGACTCTAATTTACAAATGATACACACTTTAAGAGATCGGTATGATTGTCCAATTGGTCATTCAGATCACACTAGAGGAGTAGAAGTACCTCCACTGGCAGTTGCAGCAGGCGCAAATATGATTGAAAAACACTTCACTATTAATTCGAAATTAAGAGAGTCAGATAATCCATTTTCAATAGATCCGGAGGAACTCGAGGAATTAATTTTTAAGATTAAAAAAACACATAAAATTATGGGAAAGGGAGATATTCAAAAAATACCAACAGAAGAATACATGTTTTCTTTTAGAAGAAAAACTAAATGAAAATAATTTTTTTTCGAACTAAAGGAAATCAAATTCAAGGATGGGGAAACGTTTTAAGGCAGATTTCTCTTGCTAAAAATTTAAAAAAAAAATTTAAGGTTTTTTTTTTTGTTCAATCAGACAGAAAACTTAAAGATTATTTAAAAAAACTACCTTTAAAATTTGAATTTTTACCAAATAATCTGAATTTAGTTGCAGAAAAAAAAATTTTAAATAATTTTCCTAAACCTGATTATACTATAATAGAAATGTTGTATCCTAAACTTGAATTACAACGGTTTTACAAAAAAATATCTAAAGATAAGATTATAGTTTATGACGATGTGTTAAATGAAAAATATATTTCCGATTATCTAATTTCTTGTCAAAAAATTAAAAAAAAAGTAGAAAAATTAAATAAAAAATGTAAATTTTTTAATGATTTAGCTTTTTATCCATCAAGTGAAGAAATTTTAAAATTTTCAAAAAAAAATAAGAATATAAAAAAAAAAATAAAGACTATTTCTATATTGTTAGGTGGATCTT
>MDTG01196234.1_pt1 | contig 10080 bp, 10 predicted proteins | sample 811421 | NCBI WGS metagenome assembly MDTG01 (sample SAMN05326645, study PRJNA326480) | marine metagenome | isolation source: seawater | place: Pacific Ocean: South East | collected 2011 | reverse complement strand
ATCTAACCCTTTTTCTTTCACGAACGAGGTCGTTACGATGAAGAAAATCAACATGATGAACACGATGTCCAACATGGGGGTCATATCAATCTGAGCCTCGTCTTCAGTCGAGGTATGCTTTTTTCTTTTCATCTCGTCTTCTTTCTTCTGTTACGTTCGAGCGCTTTAGTATACTGGTTGTTACAAAAATAAACAGGGTTTTGTAAAAATCAGCAGGCTCATTAACACTTGTTGCTGGAAAATTGCTCAGTTTCACGGTAATAAAACAACAAACTAGGTTTGTTTGCGTGAAATGGCCACACCTAATTGGTAAAAATACAACATTAGTGCTTCGTTCAACACTATACGCAAATTACCATGAGGATAAATGCCAAGTCTAGCTTCCGTTGATTTTTTTGTTCCTTGCACAAGAAACGCGTTTTTAATTTCGTGATCTTGCACGCAGGCCTCAAAAGCGCGAGCAGCCATCTCTTGAGGCATAGCATAATAATACATTTTTAACGCGCGATCAGCCTCTACTGATCGAACAAAATAGTCATTTGGCTTATTTTGATCTAAAAATAACTTGGAGAAACAATTGCTTAACCGTCTATTTAGGGGGTGATCAATAAGATCTGCGTTATCAAGCCAGGCGTGTGATGCAAAGTCGCCGGATCCTATACCGGTAAACATCCGCGGGGCAATATAGTGATCAAAGGCATGAAACCACTCGTGAGCTAAAGCGCCTGCTCCCGCATTTTTTGCCAGTGCCAATTGACGTTTAGCGCTATTATAGTGTGCGCTACTGTTTTTTTGCCCGCCACTGCCAAAGGCAAGCGACAAAGATCCGTTCAGTGAAATGACTTGTTCATTTACATTCAGTATTGCGGCTAAGTCGTATAAAGCGTCAAAGAACAGATTGGCTGCTATTTGTTGCTCTTCACGGGTCACCCAGCGGCCCACGGTAATCGTGGAAAAGTTAAAAAACTTACGAATGTCTTGAAAGCTAACGTCTGCGCCGTCTCGGTGACTAGGGCCGTTACGATAAAACCCTTGGTGTAATCTGCCTTGGTTCAATATTAATCCGCAAGTTCTAGAAGTAACTGTTCACACCAATCGGCAATGCGCTGCTCTGATTGGTCATATTGGTTTTCGTCATCAAGCGATAAGCCAACAAATTGGCTTTTGTCTTCTGTCAGGGCTTTAGACTCTGCGAATTCGTAGCCTTGATTAGGCCAGTATCCAATAATGCGACAATCCATAGGAGCAATGGCATCGTGCAGCATACCTAGTGCGTCTTGGAACCAATCACCATAGCCTAGCTGGTCACCTAAGCCAAACAGGGCGATGATTTTTCCAGATAAATCGAGGCGATAAACGTCGTCCCAATGTGACTCCCAATCTTCTTGAAGTTCACCAAAATCCCAGGTCGAGATACCAAATAATACCACATCGAATTCGCGTGTTTTTGATAGGTTAACGTCTTTGATGTTATGCATTTCAACCAGATCATCGTCGAATAAAGCATTTAACTGGGCTTGGATCTTTTCTGCTGCCATTTCGGTGTAGCATGTGGTTGAGCCGTAAAAAATACCAATGGACAATGCTTTATCACTCATGACGTACCTCGTTGTCGCTAACTAATCGTCTTTAATGGGGGGGAATTCTACCTCTTTCCCACTGCTCAACAAAGCCTTGCAGATGACTTCTTGATGTTTATCTGACAATTTAAGTATGCCAATGGCACAACCATTGTAGAGTTCTCCGCTGCCTTGTGAGGGGGCTCGTGCTTTTACCGACATATTGCGACGGCGAGTAAATAAGTTAAGTAACGAGGAAGAGCCGTAAAACATGCGATTTAAACGGTCTAGCCAGCGGATAAGCCCCTCGGGGAAGGCGTTTTTCAATCCACTGCAGGTGAACTGAGTAATGTGAGGGCTATTGCGCCTAAAGCGTAGCCGTACATCATAAACAAAGGAGTAGTGTACGTCGCCGGACAAAATAATGAATTCAGGCGGGGTTTTATAATGACGAAAAATGTTAAGTATAACGTTGGCTGTGCCTTTATGTGCCATCCAGTTTTCTGCATCAACGGTAAGCGCTTTACCAAAAAAGGTGAACACTTTTTGAATTGCCTCAATGAATTTCACACCGTAAATGGGGGCGGCTGACACTACAATGACGGCTTCTTTTCCAATAATACCGTGTTGAAATTCACACAGGGCTTCCCAATCCATTAATCCGGAGGGTTTATTCATACTTGATTCCGAGCGCCAACGTTGAGTGCGGGTATCCATGACGGCAACCGGTGGCGTGGTGTCTACGGTGTAATCCCAATGCTCAAAGTCAAGAAGTGCATCGATAAGCGCGTTTTGGGAAGTAATACTTTGGGTTGCAAAATGCTGTTTAGCTTGCTTAATCAGGTGCGTATAGGCGCCGGGCAAATTGCCCCAACCCTGACATAACAAGTAACCAATGAGGGCATTACCCACCATGCGTTTAGAAAAAGGGTTGTTATACACTTCTTGTTCCCAACCCCGGGTTAAGTTCCAGTCGTCAGTGACATCGTGATCGTCAAAAATCATGTAAACCGGGGTGTGAGCCATTGCTCGTCTTACCTGGGGTAAGGTGGCGACAAAGCCCTCTAAAATTTGCTGTTCTTTTTTAAATACAGCTAAATGCGCTGGGCTAATTCCGACGTCACTTATTTTGATACGCGCCCATAGAAGGGGTGACCAAACTAATAGATACATCGCCATAACTTCCGCACAACTAATGAGGTGGTTTTGTGCATTCACCGACGTGAAAATGGGTTTTTTCTTGGCGCCGAAAAAAAGCGAAGATAGCGCCGTGTTAGTGGCAATTTGTGGCAGAAGCTGTTCTCGTTCGTAGAAACAATGGGGATGCGAGGCTAATTCGCTGGAATGAGAAATCTGCGCGCCTTCAAGTTCTTCCTCTGTAATACCTAGCAATACTATAACTTGATGAATGGCTTGCAACATTGGGCCGGCTACGTCATCAGCATAGATTTGATCGCCAGTCATAAGCAGCAAATCAGGCCGCTCTTTCTCGTTGTCAAAGCTGTTGGCGATAAGGTTGTCCACTTGCGCCAGCGCATCACTTCCATCGTAATGGGGTTTACGACAAGAGCCATGAAGTATAGTGGTAGGTGTTTTTGTATAAACGAAATTCAAATGCTGTTGTCTAGGGTACAGCAATGCCTGGCATTCTTTCTGCCACTTAGCTTGTAAGGCTTCATCGTGAAAATGTAGCGCGTAATGCACGGGGCAACCCGAGATAAAAGCTTCTTCACTGGAAAACGAGAGTAAGGTGATAAAGGCGTGCGTGCCAACTTGCACATATTCACACTGAGTTTGCCCTGTTATCGTGTTTTGTTGTTGCGATAACGACAGGGTGATGCTTGGTGTGTCTTGGGTCACTAACCATATGTGACACGCATTTTCTGAAACACGTCTTACAATTGGCCCAGCAATGACCGCAGGTAAAGAATGAATAGAAATAACTAACTCCTGTCACATTGATGTTAACGCATTGCTTTACCTTACTCTTTTTTGGAATTAAACGGTATGCCAGATATACTCGGTTACAAATTTTTCACGGGACTCCCATTTATGTATAAACGATTAGTTGTTTCTCTTTTTATTAGCCTGTCTTTGTTTGCTTGTAGTGAAAGTAAGCCACCCATCATCGTACAGCAGGAAAGTGAAAGCATCGTTTCTCACGGTAAGTGGATTTTGGATGAGAATGGTCAGGTTATGGCTGACCCACAAACGTCTGGCTTAATTGCGTTTCAAGGTCAATTAGTGTCAATTTCCGATGGCAGTGCATTAGAAGCGCAACAGCGTAAACTACATTTTATCGCGCCAGATTCAGCAACGTTAACCGGGTCTAGCAATAGCTTTAGTTTGTCTTCACGGGTAAAACGCAGTTGCTTTAATGCCTACCTGACGAATGCGCCAGATTTAGAAGCGCTAGCAGTAGATCCAAGAAACCCAAATGTGTTGTACACGGTGACGGAAGACGCCACACGTACAGGGACTTTTTCCAGTCGATGTGAGAAAAAGTATGAAGACACAGGGTCCACCGATTACCCTACCTTGTTAGTTAGACTTGAGCGAGACGATAGCGGTAAAGTAGAAATGACCCATGTACGCCCATTGCAATATGCCTTATCAATGGAAGTGGGTAATTTCCCCAACGATGGTATTGAAGGCATGGCAATGGATGATAGCGGTACCTTGTATCTGGCGTTAGAAAAAGACAAGGCAGGTCAACCACGCATTTTTAGCCTTGTTATTGATGATGAATTTTGGACTCACACTGGCTTTGCCGCAGTAGAAGAGCCCAGCCTGACCTTACCTAGTTTTGCATCAGGCGCTCATCCGATTAATGGCTTAACTCTTTATACTCCGCCTCAAAGCACTGACACATTTTTGTTAGCAGCAGCGAGAAATGATGATGAACTGTGGATTATCGATACCGACAATAATATTGACACTAAACGGGTGCCGCTTTCATTTGTGGTAGACACCACAAATGCCTGTGAACCCTACACCATGGACAACGCATCTATTGAAGGCCTTGCGGTAATAGATAATACCCTATGGCTTGTTAACGACCCGTGGAAAAAGAACTACTTGAAGAATATTACTTGTGATGGAGAAAGTGCGGCTTATCAGGCTTATGCGCCTTTATTATTTTCTTTGCCTTTAAAAGACGCGTGGTTTCATTAATGAGTTGTCAGGCTGCTTACCTAAAGGGTAATGCAGCCTGCAGCACAGCGCGCTAGGTATAGGACAGTTAGTCTTTACGTAGACGGCTTGCAAACGTCTTTTTAAACTTGGCGAGCTTAGGTGCAACCACCATTGAGCAGTATTGGTTTTGCGGATTATTTTTAAAATAATCCTGATGGTAAGTTTCAGCTTCGTAGTAGTTATTAATTTCCGTTACCTTAGTAACCACGGGGTTTGGCCAAATCTCTTCGTTAACGATTTCATCAATAATGGCCAAGGCTTCTGCTTTTTGCGCCTCGTCATGATAAAACACTTCGCTACGGTATTGGGTGCCAATATCGTTACCTTGGCGGTTTAACTGCGTAGGGTCATGCAGTGCAAAAAATATTTCTAATATTTCTCTGTAACTGATGATGTCAGCATCAAAAGTCACCTGTACCACTTCCGCGTGCCCAGTATTTCCTGAACAAACCTCTTCGTAAGTAGGATCATTTTTTTCGCCACCGGCATAACCCGATAAAGCCTTTACTACGCCTTCAACGGTATTAAATGCAGATTCTATACACCAGAAACAACCGCCCGCAAGGGTAGCGACTTGTAAATTTGCCATTAGGGAAACCTCATATTATTTATAGCCTTCAGTGTGGGTGTGGAAAGTGAGGATCTCAAGTCATCCAAGCAAGTTTTTTTCACGTATAACCCTTTTAAATACCTAAAAGCCGTTACCCACGCTGCTTTATTAAGAACAACACATCTCACCAGAGGTTGACGCAGTTGATAATTTTTTACGATGGATATTGCCCATTATGTCACGCTGAAATGCGTCATTTACGTAAACGTGATAAGCACAACAAGCTGACCTTAGTCGACATTCAATCTCCGTCTTTTGCGCAGACTTACCCACACTTAGACTGGCACGCACTGAATGCAAGGATTCATGGGCAACTTCCTGATGGACGAATCATTACCGGTCTTGATGTTACACATCAGGCTTGGAAGGCTGTTGGCATGGGGTGGGTGTATGCACCGCTGCGTTGGCCTGGTGTCAAAGTGATTGCGGATTGGTGTTATATCAAGTTCGCGAAACATCGCTATACCATTTCTTATCTTCTAACCGGCAAAAAGCGACAGTGTGCTAGATGTATTCCCGGAGAGCCAAATGAAAAATAGTCTATTGGTTGTTGGTGCATCCGGCGGCATTGGCGGTGCGTTAGTGTCTGCGCTGTCACAGGCCGGAGAACATGTGATTGCCGTCTCTCGGCAAACCATTGACTCACCCCCATGGGGGAGCTCAGTGGAGGTGCATACCCTTGCGGAATATTCTGAAGCGCAGATATTTTCTTTTGTAAACACATTGAACGCTCGTGGTGTGACCATCAAAATGGCTATTGTTGCTACTGGCGTTTTACATGATGAATCGACCAACCTACATCCTGAAAAGCGATTAGAAGATGTCTCTCATGAGGCGTTAGGTCAGTATTTTACGGTGAACAGTATTATTCCTGCCTTGTGGTTAAAATACCTTGTGAATGTGCTGGCTAAAGAACAACCTAGCGTTGTCGCGCTTAGCGCCAGAGTAGGCAGTATTGCCGATAATCAGCTTGGAGGCTGGTATGGTTACCGAGCATCTAAAGCGGCCCTTAATATGTTGCTTAAAACCGCATCGGTAGAATATGCTCGGCGGCTAAAACAACCTCTACTTGTGAGTTATCATCCAGGCACGGTCGACACGGCACTGTCACAGCCTTTCCAACGAAACGTTAAAGCGAATAAACTTTTTACTGCAGAATTCACAGCGCGCCAGTTGCTGCTGCACCTATCGCGTTTAGACAGAACCCAACCTTGTCACTTTATCGCTTGGGACGGCACGCCTGTACCTTGGTAGTGACGGGTTTAGTGCCTTCAATTCCTCTCAGACTCAAGACTTTTTGTGACACTGCTGTTACCATGCGCTAATGGGAATGGTGTTGAGCTTTCAAGTGACTGCAAAACGTTTAGCCGTCATTAAGCCGTGTAGTCAACGCCACAAACGTAGACATGTTTAAATCGCCATCCCGGTAATATAACAATAACTCAACAAGAGGAAGGGATATGAGCGGGGCCAGAGAACAGTTCGGATCGCGCATAGGTTTTATTTTAGCCGCAGCAGGCTCTGCTGTGGGTATTGGTAATTTAGTGGGTTTCCCAGTAGGTGCAGCAAAAAATGGGGGGGGCGCATTTTTACTTATGTATGCCATCTTTGTTTTTGCTATTTGCTTACCCGTTATGCTTGCCGAAATGTCGGTCGGGCGGCACGCGAAAAAAGACCCTTTAGGTGCATACAGTGCCATTAGTCAACAATCATCAAAATGGAAAGTCGCTGGGTGGTTAGCCATTGCCACGCCTTTCATGATAGCTGTGTTCTATATGGTTATTACGGTGTGGATTTTCGGTTATTTGTTTGAAACAGTGACCGGTAATTTAGCAACACTTGCCAACCCCGATACCTTTGGACTATTCATTAATTCTGAAGCTATATTTGCCTATATGGCAGTGGTCGTTGGGGTGGTGTATCTCATTTTGCAAGGCGGCGTGAAAGAAGGCATTGAAAAAGCGGCTAAGCTATTGATGCCCGCGTTATTCGTTATGCTGCTAGGGTTGGTGGTTTTTGTGCTTACCCGTGAGAATGCCATGGCGGGGCTCGAGTTTTATATTGTACCTGACTTTTCTAAGCTTACTGCGTCTGTGGTGAATGGTGCTTTGTCACAAGCCTTCTTCTCACTATCGCTGGGCATGGGTATCTTAATTACCTATGGAAGCTATATTGATAAACGAGCAGATGTACCTACTTCGGCTAAATTGGTTGCGCTTACCGATACGGCCGTGGCGTTTACCGCAGGGTTAATGATTCTTCCTGCTATTTTCTCGTTTAACCCAGAAACTAACCCAGAAGAATTAAGTGAGTCTTCTGTAGGTATGATTTTCACTTATCTACCTAATATCTTTTTGGCGTTACAAGAATCTGTCGGCTACGTAGGCGCATCCATTGTTGCTAGCTTGTTCTTTTTACTTGTATTTTTCGCGGCTATAACGTCGTTGGTTTCCATTTTTGAAGTGCCTGTTGCTGCCTTAATGGACGAAAAAGGCGTCAGTAGAAAATGGGCATTGGCGTCTTTAGGTAGCATTATGATTGCTTTAGCTGTGCTAGCTTCCTTGTCGTTTGGCAAGGTAGACGCGTTAACCGCTTTTACCCATTATGCTGGCGCAGATAAGTCGTTTTTTGATGTCATCATTGATGTATTCTACGAAACCATACTGCCGTTAAATGGCTTACTGATTTGTATTTTTGTTATCTATCGTTGGAAAAGTGCAAACTTCAACGCCTCTCTGGCAGAGGGCAGCAATGGCTATAAAGGGGGCTGGTTTGAGAAGTACGTGGATATTTCCTTAAAAACCTTTATCCCCGCTATTTTGTTGGTTATTTTCATCAATACGGTAGCAGTAAAATATTTTGACGTGAGTCTATTTGGATAACGCTTAACCTTATCCAGTAGTGAAAAAACGCCCTCAGGTGTCTCACCTGAGGGCGTTTTTGTTTAAATCATTTGATTTGGATGGGCGTATTCAGGTGTTATGCTCAGGGCTTGCCAGCTTTGACTTGCATCAATTTGTTTGCCGTGCAACGGAAGCTCAGTGTCAGAAAACTCGGGTGCCTCCACATTACGCTGGTGAGCCGCGTGAGTATAATATTCCCCACGTTTTGGATGAGAGAGGCTACATAAATGAAACACCTTTTGCGTGGGGACTTGCGCAATCATGGAGGTAAGGGCGGCAACCACATCATGAACATGCACTAAGTTTACGGGCTTATTCCCTGCCTGTAAGGTTTTGCCACGTAAACTATTTATAGGATGACGATCTGGGCCAGTAAGGCCAGCCAACCTAACAATATTTACCTTACAGTGATTGTGGGTGGCGTGAAAGAGAAGATGTTGTTCAATGGCCACATGTGCTACAGCGGACGCTGTCTCTGGCTGGGGGGTGGAAGTTTCATCAATGACGCCATTATTGGCATCGCCGTACACTGACGTAGTACTGATAAAGACAATATGAGTAATTTGCGCTTTAACGGCCTTATCAATAAGGGCTTTCATCTGCTGCGTGAATTCTGATAGCTCTGGCTTTTTTCGCCCAGGGGGGATGTTGAGTACTAAGGTGGCGCGGTAAAAATGTGAGGCGAGGGCTGAACTGTCATCACCCAAGGTATACAACACTGGGGTTATCCCGTTTTCCTGTATGGTACGCGCTTTAGTTTTATCTCGCGTTGTTGCTATTAGCGACCTAGTTTCCAACGCATTAGCCAGATAGCCTCCAAGCCAACCATAACCACAAATTATCACCTTATTCGACATACTGTCCCCCTTTTCTACAAGGACAGTAACATAGCATTGATGTCGAATAAGGGATATGCGTTAGGACACTTTTCACATTTTCATAGAATGACTATCCATATCCAACAGGTTTAATTCGCTAAGCCCAGGTATAGATTTTTGCATTTTTGTCTCTGCATAGTCGGCTTCTTCAAGAACGTCACAAAGGGCATCTGCTTTTTCTTCAAGTGCATCCGCTTGTGCTTCCATACGATGCTCTAATGACTCGCCAAAGCGTTCCATTTTAGCTTCAAATTCACTCATATCGCCGCCGTCCCACAACATTTGCGTACCAATGGCGATGAGTAGGCGTCCCATCGATTCAGAGACCAACGATTCGATTTGCGATTCAAATTCTGCTTCCCAACTCTCATCAAACCAACCTGGCTCATCGAATTTAGTAGAGTCGATATAAATGGTGCCGTTCTCGTCGTAAAACGAGTGCGCTAGCTTTTCCTCTAGAGAGGTAAATAGCTCGCCAAAATCTTGCGTTAATCCATTATCTTCACCAAGTAATTCTCCAAACACTTCAGTAACGGCAACGTTAGCAAGGTCGAGACCTTCTGAAGCAATAGACAAGGTCATAGGGATGGCCATATCAATATTGTCGTAGTATTGGCCAACCCACTTTTGCTGTTCGCCATTCAAGGAGATTGGCTCATGGTTAATCGTGAGCGTATGTGCGGCATCAATGGTTAGGGTTCCGCCGTCTTCCATTTCCACGGTAAGAAAACCGGGTTGATATTGAATATGGCCACTTAATTCAATATCGCACTCGTTATTGTGGGCAAGCGCAGGGGACATAACCATCACGCTTAATAGAGAAAGAGAGGCTAGTGCAGAGGTTTTCATTTGAATTGTCCTTGTGTCATTTAAGCTGGTGGCGCCGTTAAAGCGCTTTACGGTTAGATAGCAACCTCAATGCCATTATTTAAAGT
>MDTG01157819.1_pt1 | contig 10080 bp, 5 predicted proteins | sample 811421 | NCBI WGS metagenome assembly MDTG01 (sample SAMN05326645, study PRJNA326480) | marine metagenome | isolation source: seawater | place: Pacific Ocean: South East | collected 2011 | reverse complement strand
GCCGCACCCGCACATGGACACCAGACTGGCTCGCAAGATCGCGAAGGACCGCTACCTGGTCTGTCATGAAGGCGACGGCGCCGTTCGGGAGTACGTGCAGGGAACCGGCGAAGTGGCCTGGGACTACGACGTCCCGATGACGGTCGGCGACCGCGTCGGCGAGGCCCGCGACGGTCACGGCCCGGAGGCGTTCGGCAACAAGTGCTTCGGCGCGATCCGACTTCCCGATGGCGACACGTTGATCGCGACGGGCAACGGACACAGCGTGATCAAGGTCGACCCCGGGAAGAAGATCGTCTGGAGCGTGACCCAGAACGAACTGCCGGACATCCGACTCGCCTGGGTGACCACCCTCGAAATGCTCCCGAACGGGAATTACGTGATCGGGAACTGCCACGCGGGACCGGGCCAGCCACTGCTCGTCGAACTCGACCCGAAGACCAGGAAGGTCGTCTGGACCTTCGACCAGTTCGACCGCTTCGGCAACAGCGTCCCGAATTCACAGATCCTCGACGCACCCGGCGCCATTCGGTAGCGGCCCGCGGGACGTCGCCCGAAGCCGGGGTCCGCATCAAGTGGAACGCGAACGCGGCTCATCGCGACCGCGGCCGTTCGATGCGTGGCCCGTAGACTCGAGTCAGGCCGCTTTCCTGTCCGGGACGGCCTTCGTGACCGGCGGCGACTCGACCGTGGGCATCGATTCCAGAAGGAACCGGGAGGCGTTGGTGGGGCGAGCCTCGAGCAAAGGCAGCCACGACTCGTCGCCATCGACGAAGACCTTGAGCCACGCCAGCGTGAATCGGCCGACGTCGCCGTCGGCGTACCGTGGATTCATCGGAAGGTTGTGCCCCGCACCCCGGACCTCGTAGAGGAGCTTCGGCGTCGCGTCATCGAGTCGTTCGAAGTGCGGCAGCGCGTGCTTCCGAACCGGTGCCGGGCCGTCCTTCTCGGCGCCGAGGAAGAAGACCGGCACGTCGTGCGTGAGGTGCGGCCGCGGCTTCCACGGACAGAAGGCGAGCACCGCCTTGATCGACGGGTCGAGCGTCGCGGCGACCTGGGCACCACCACCGCCCATCGACCAGCCCCCCACCGCGATTCGATCGGGGTCGAGCCGACCGAAGAGCGGCGATTCGGCCCGCTCGTTCTCCGCCCGCAGCGTGACCATCCCGTCCACGAGCGCGGCACCGCGGGCGTCGGGATTGTCCCCGAACCCGTTCGTCCCGATGGTCATCACCACGAATCCATGCGAGGCGAGGAACGGTCCCCACCGCGACATGCTTCGTTCAGAGGCCATGAACCCGGGGACGAGCACCACGCCGGCCGAGCGCGAGGGCGGCGCGAGCGGCTCGACACCGTCCTCCGCCACCTTCCTGACGGGGTGGTAGATCGTCGCACCGCGATAGCCCGGGCCGTTCCGAAGTCCATCCCGTTCCCGCACCCGCTCGACATCGAACGGGCCGGGCGTCCGGGCCGCCTCGATTCGCGCCTCGAGGACCGGCGGCGATGGAGACTCGTCGTCCCCGACCGCGACCGCCATCGGAAGCCAGGCGACGATCAGGAGGGAAAGCAGAATGCGAATCGATGCCATGATGCCGGAGCTCCATTTCGAGAATTCCAGTCTAGGCGTTCGGGGTGCCCGAGCCGGAAGGAAAGGAGGTTTTCGCACCTCCGGCCGGCCGTTCCGACCGTTTGTCCGAAACATGGATTCCGCACGCGTCCGATCCGGAATCGCGTGCGTTACCCGGTAGTATTTTCGCTGACGACTCGATCTCTCTCACCTGAACGACACGAATCCGGAATCGACCCATGACCAGGCTCAGCAATCTCTCCGCAGTGCTCGCCACCGCCGCCTTCACGGCGCTCGTCGGCTGCAACACCGCACCGACATCCCATGATGGCGATCATGGCCACGGCCATGACCACGGGGACGGACATTCCCACGCGCCGCTCGAGAATCCCACGACCACCATCGACGACGAACGGTCCGCGAAGACCGCGTCGTTTCTGAAGGCGTACGCCGAGGGTGACTTCGGACCCGCCAAGGCGTTCTTCGCGGAGGACGTCCGGTTCCATCCCAACTCCAAGGCCGCCGCGGACAGCTTCGGACTCACCGAGTGGTACGACTTCGTCAAGATGCATCACGAGGGCTTCCGCGACATCACCGTGGAGCCGATGTTCATCCAGACCAGCGAATACTCGAACGGCGAGATCTGGACGCACGCCTGGGCGAGCTGGCGTGGCATCAACCGCGTGACCGACGAACCGTTCGAAGCCATGATCCACCTGGCGTACCAGTGGGACGGTGACCGCGTGAGCGAGGAGTTCCAGTACTTCAACGCGGACCAGTTCGAAGCGGAGATGGAGACCGCCCTCGGTGAGCAGGCCGCCGCCGACGCGTCGTCGCCCTGGGAATGGGTGACCGGCTACTGGCGAGCCAGCGGTGGTGACCTGCCCGAGGCGATGGTCAACTGGACCACGCCCCTGCCGGGCGTCGACATGGTGATGGGTGAATGGATCAACGCGGAAGGCGTCCGAAGCATCCAGATGGTCGGATGGAATCCGCACACCGGGGCCCTCACGTCGAACGAATATGGATCGGACGGCGCGAGCTTCGCCTTCGAATGCGAAGAGTTCCCCCACAGCCGCGCGATGCACGGCACGTACCGGGTGCGGGCCGCCGACGGGACCGAGGGCACGGGCGTCGTCAAGATCGTCCGGGAGCGGGACGACCTCATGATCGCGACCATGATCAACAAGTCCGGCGAGGAAGTGGTTCGAACCTACGAACTCGCGGCGGGTGATGATCCGATGCGAATGAGCCTGGCGATGACCGCGACCAACACCGACCGGATGTCGGAGACGGTGCGGAACATCCACCGGAACTACGAAGCCGGGAACCTCGACGCCCTCGAGCCTCACTTCGCCGACGACTGCGTCTACAAGTGGGGTGATCCCACCAACCCCGCCGACAAGGCGACGTGGCGGGCCGGCCTCGGCGTCCACCACGACACCTTCAAGGACATCCGGCTCGACGACCTCTACGTGCAGACCGGCGAGTATCCCGACGGCCGGGTCTGGACCACGTCCTGGCTGGAGTGGAACGGCGTGAACAGGGCGACCGACGAACCCGCCGTGTTCGTGGTGCACACCGCCCATCGCTGGGAGAACGACCAGATCGTCGAGGAGGTCATCTTCTTCGACATCGGCCGGTTCCAGGACCACGTCGAAGCGGTGGCCGCCGCGAACGGAAACTGACCGAATACCGACCACGCCGACCGGTGAACCGACACCATCCCCGGCACCTGGTGAGAAAAAGACCGACGGCGAGGCCGATGCCTCGCCGTCGGTCGTGTTTTGGAGCACGCCTCGTCGGATCCAACGGGATCCGTCGCCCCCGAGCGTGGCCGATCACGATCGCAGACACGCACCGCCCTGATGATTGCGAACGTCGATTCCGGTATACGCTGCGTCGATGACGAATCGCCGGCATCGACGATGCCTCGCCCGCCACCTTGCACTGCTCTTCTTCGCCACCGCCCTCGGGCCGGCCGCTTGTACCGTCGGCCCCGAGTACCAGCGTCCCGAGATCCAGGTGCCCGACGCCTGGCACGCCGCGGTGCTCGAAGACGTCGCCACGGAGACCGCGGCGCCTGGCGCGTGGTGGGGCGCGTTCGACGATCCGATCCTGGTCGATCTCATCGCGATGGCGGACCGGCAGAACCTCGACCTTCGAATCGCGGCCAGTTCGATCCGGCAGGCGCGCTCCGAATACGGCGTCGCCGCGGCGGATCTCTACCCGCAGCTGGCCCTGACCCCGGCCGCGGGATTCTCCGACGGCAATGCCGAACCAGGCGTGGGTTTGAACAACGCGGACAACCGGGGTGCCGACGCGGCCTATCAGGCGACGATGGATCTCGGCTGGGAGATCGATCTCTGGGGCCGGGTGCGACGGTCCATGGAATCGAAGGACGCGGACGTCGACGCTCGAATCGAAGCGTGGCGGGACATCCTCATCACCATTCGCGCCGAGGTGGCGGCCTCCTACATCGAAGTCCGGGCGTATCAGCTCCAGATCGACGCCCTCGAAGACACCATCGTCTCGTACCGACAGACGTTCGACCTCGTGGCGCAGACGTATGACCGAGGCGAGGCCGACGAACTCGACCTGGCGACCGCCGAGGCCAACCTCGCCCGTCTCGTCGCCGGTCTCCCGCCGCTTCGTGACGCGGTCACCCGGGCCGTCAATCGCCTCGCCGCGCTGGTCGGCGAGTATCCCGGCGAGTTGACGCGACGTCTGGCCACCGCGGCACCGGTGCCACGAGCGCCCACCGACATCGGGGTGGGAATACCCGCGGACGTTCTCCGACGGCGACCGGACGTCCGACAAGCCGAACGCCGACTCGCGGCCGCGAGCGCCCGGGTCGGCGTGGCGGAAGCATCGTTGTACCCGGCGCTGCGGATCAACGGCGCCGGTGGTTTCTCCTCGCAGCAGATCGCCGGACTCTTCGACGGATCCCAGCTCGGCGGCGTGGTCGGAATCGACTTCAGCTGGCCGGTCTTCACCGCCGGTCGTCTCGAAGCGATCGTGGATCTTCGCGACGAGCAGGCCGGACAGGCGCTTCTCGAACTCCAGGCGACCATGATCGATGCCGTCGAGGACGTGGAGAACGCCCTGTCCGATCACATCGAATCACAGATCGAACGGGCGGCTCTGAAACGCAACGAACTCGCCCGGGCCAGGGTGATGGACTTCACGACCGAACGCTTCGAACAGGGCGTGGACAGCCTCGAGACCCTGCTCGCCGCCGAACGCGATCTGCTCGCCGCCCGCCAGGCCCTCGCCGTCGCGAACGGACAGGTCGCCGCCAATGCCGTCCTCCTTTACAAAGCCCTCGGCGGAGGCTGGGACGTCATGACCGAAGACACGTCCGGCGCCCGACTCGTGGGCGACGACGCCGACCTCACGCCCGATGGAGCCCCCTCCTGATGTTCCGCCGACCGGCACCCACCAGATTCGCGTCCGCGCTTCCCACGGCGCTCTGCATCACCATGCTGACCCTGGCGATCGCCGGGTGCGATCGGACGACCGCCGACCCGCCGCCTCGGCCCCCGATCAAGGCCGACGCGATCACCGCGGCGAGTCGCGACGTTCCGGACGTCCGGCGATACCCGGGCACCACCGAGGCGGTCCGACAGGTGATGATCGTCGCCCGCGTGACGGGCTACCTCGACGCACGCCACTTCAAGGAAGGGAGCATGGTCGAGGCGGGGGCACCGCTCTTCACCATCGAACAGGCCCCCTACGAAGCGGCCGTGCGCAGCGCTCGAGGACGATTGGAGGACGCCGTGGCCCGGGCGACGTACGCCCGCCTCGAGTTCGAGCGCAACGAACCACTCGGCGTCTCCGGCGCCATCTCGGCTTCCGCGTGGGACGAGATCGTCGCCGCGACGGCCGAAGCCGAAGGCCAGCTCGCGACCGCGGCCGGGGATCTCGAAGTCGCCCGGATCAATCTCTCCTACACGACGATCACCGCACCGTTCGCCGGCCGGATCGGACGACGCTTCGTCGACGTCGGAAACCTGGTCGGCCCCGGATCGAACGAGGACCTCGCCGAGCTGGTGACCGTCCATCCCATGCGGATCGTCTTCGACCCGCCGGCCCGGGATGCCGCCGCGTTCCTGGCCGCGTGGACCCGAGGCGTCGTCCCGGTCACGGTGACGGTCGACCGAGGCGACGCCGACCCGGCATCGCTGAACGGCGAGATCGATCTGGTGAACAACGTCGTGGACGATTCCACGTCGACCTTCCTCACTCGCGCGGAGTTCCCCAATCCGACCGGCGAGCTCCTTCCGGGGACGTATGCGCCGGTCGACGTCCGGCTCGGCATCTTGCGAGACCGAGTGGTCGTCCCGGACGCCGCCATCTTCAAGGACACCCAGTACGCCTTCGTGTGGACGGTCGAAGATGGAAAGGCTCGCCGAGAAAACGTGACCGTCGGCGTGCTTTGGAACGGCCTGCGGGTCGTCGAGGGGATCGACGCCGGCACCGTGGTGGTGATCGCCGGTGATTCGATCCGGCTCAAGGAAGGCGCCGAGGTACGCGCATCGGTCGACACCTTGAGCGGCTGGGAGTCCGGCCGGTCCGGGAGGCCCGTCGATCCTCCCACAGGGGCCTCGTCGTGACGCACGACGTCACCGCCGGGAGACGGCCCCGATGATCCGATTCTTCGTCACCCGCCCGATCTTCGCCTGCTCGATCGCCCTGCTGATGGTGGTGGCGGGCGTCGTCGCCCTGCTCACCCTGCCGATCGCCCAGTATCCGCAGATCGTTCCCGGGACCGTGACCATCACCAGTTCCTTCCCCGGCGCCAGTGCGGCGGTGGTCTCGGACACCGTGACCACGCCCCTCGAGCAGCAGATCAACGGCGTGGACGGCATGACCTACATGTCGAGCAACTCGACCGCCAACGGTTCGAGCAGCATCACCGTCACCTTCGACATCGGCTACCCGGTCGATCTCGGCGCGGTCGGAGTGCTCAACCGCGTGCAGGCCGCGCTCTCGCAGCTGCCGGAGACGACCCAGAAGATCGGTGTCTCGATCCGGGAGGCTTCGCCCGACATCAACATGGTGATCAACCTCCATGACACCACCGGGAAGTACGACGACAAGTATCTGGACAACTGGGCCCAGATCAATCTCATCGACGCCCTGTATCGCCTCGACGGGGTGGGTTCGGTCAACAACGTCGGCGGGCTCTTCTACGCCGTCCGGATCTGGCTCGACGAGCCGAAACTCGCCGCGATGGGCATTTCCGTCGACGAGGTCATCGATGCGATCGAGTTTCAGAACTTCGACAGCGCGGTCGGGCTCATCGGCGCTCCGCCGGTGTCCGGCGCCCCGGCGTTCCAGTACCAGCTCAACGCCCTGGGTCAGCTTCCGGAGGTCGAGCGCTTCGAGGAGATCGTGGTCCGGGTCGGCGACGACGGCCGGATCGTTCAGATCAAGGACATCGGCCGCGCCGAGCTCGGGGCGGTCGACTATCAGAAGACCACGAAGCTCGACGGCGACTCCACCGCGACGATCATGGTCTTCCAGCGCCCCGGCACCAACGCCCTCGAACTCTCCCGGGATGTCCAGGACCTGCTCGCCGATCTGACGCCGATGCTGCCCGAGGGCATCCGGTTCACGATCACCCACAACAACAACGACTTCGTGACCACCAGCATGATCGAGCTGGTGTACACGCTGCTGGAGGCGATCGTCCTGGTGGTGATCGTGGTCTTCGTGTTCCTCCAGAACTGGCGGACGACGCTGATCCCGGTGATCGCGATCCCCGTGTCCCTCGTCGCGACCTTCGCGGCGCTCGCGATCTTCGGGTTCTCCATCAACACCCTGACGCTCCTGGGGTTGGTGCTCGCGGTGGGCCTGGTGGTCGACGATGCGATCGTGGTGGTCGAGAACGTCGAACGGCAGCTCGAAGCCGGCCTCTCGCGACGGGACGCGACGCTGAAGGCGATGCGGGAGGTGACCTCTCCGATCATCGCCACCACCGTGGTGCTGATGGCGGTGTTCATTCCGAGCGCCTTCAGTCCGGGGATCACCGGACAGCTCTACAACCAGTTCGCGCTGACCATCGCCTTCTCGGTGTTGATCTCCGCGTTCAATTCGCTCTCGCTCTCACCTGCCCTCGCGTCGGTCTTCCTCACCCACACCCCGCGCGAAGATCGGATCGCGCCGTTTCGCGTGTTCAACCGGGCCTTCGACGGTCTCGGTGACGGATTCGGTCGACTGGTCGGCGCGATGACCCGCCGCTTCGCATGGCTCGTGGTGATCGTGTTCGGCGTGCTGCTCGCCCTCACCTATCAGCGGGCCGCGACGATTCCGACCGGGTTCGTCCCGGACGAGGACCAGGGATTCTTCTTCATCGCGGTGCAGCTTCCCGGCGGCGCTGCGCTGGACCGGACCGACGCGGCGTGTTCGGCGATCGCGACGCTGGTGAAGGAGAACCCGAACGTCCGCTACGCGAATGCGATCGCGGGCATGGACTTCCTCGAGAAGTACGCGGACACCTCCGCGGGCTTCGTGGTGGTCACGCTCGAGCCCTGGTCCGATCGCACCACGCCCGAGTCGAAGATGCCGCAGATCGTCGACACCCTCGTGTCGGAAGCCAGAACCGTCCCCGGCGTCGCCTGCCATCCGCTGATGCCACCGCCGATCCCCGGGCTCGGCGCGGTGGGCGGATTCCAGTTCGAGATCCTCGATCACCGGAACCAGGGGACCGCCGCGCTCTCCGCGATCACCCAGACCTTTCTGACCGCCGCGCGAGCCCGCCCGGAGATCGCATCGGTGGCGACGGATCTCCGAAACGACATCCCGCAGTTGTTCCTCGACATCGACCGGGTCGAAGCGCAGCGACTCGGCCTCCGGATGGAGGACGTCTGGAAGACGTTGCAGGTCTACCTGGGCTCGCTCTACGTCAACAACTGGAACAAATACGACCAGGTCTATCAGGTGATCCTGCAGGCCGAAGGCGTCGACCGGATGACGCCGGAGGACATCGGTCGGCTCCGAATCATGAACCGCGACGGCGAAGCGGTTCCGATCGGTCAGTTCACGACGGTGAACGAGATCATCTCGACCAACAACATCCCGCACTACAACATCGACCACGCCGCGATGGTGGTGGGCCGGCCCGCCGAGGGATACTCGAGCGGCCAGGCCCAGATCGCGATGGAAGCGGTCGCGGCCTCGATCCTGTCCCCGGCGGGATTCCAGCACGAGTGGACCGGCACCGTCTACGAGGCGATCGAAGCCGGCGACGTCCAGCCGTACATCTTCCTCGTCTCGCTGATCGTGATCTTCCTCGTGCTCTCCGCGCTCTACGAGAGCTGGACGATTCCGCTCGTCATCATCCTCTCGGTGCCGCTCGCGATCCTCGGGGCGATCCTCGCCCTCGAATGGCGCGGCCTCGCCCTCGACGTCTACGGCCAGATCGGACTGCTGATGCTCTTCGGGCTGTCGGCGAAGAACGCGATCCTCATCGTCGAATTCGCGATCAGGCTTCGCGGCGAGGGACGTGGAATCCTGGAATCGGCCATGGAAGCCGCCCGCCTTCGACTGCGGCCCATCCTCATGACGGCGTTCGCGTTCATCTTCGGCGTGCTGCCGCTGGTGCTCGCGGACGGCCCCGGGGCGAACGCCCGGCATTCGATCGGCACCACGGTGGTCGGCGGCATGATCGCCGCGACATTCCTCAGTCTCCTGATCGTCCCGGTGCTCTACGTGATCATCGAGTCACTCCGCGAGCGCCTGTCGGGAACCCGAGCCGCGTCGACGGAATGAGCCGGTTGAATACCGGGCGTGGCCGGACGCGATCATTCGATCCCCTGACGAAGATCTTCCCGGTCACTCAGATTGAACGGATCCCCAATGGTTGGCCCACCATGCCGGCGAGCAGCCGGTGGAGAGATCTCGAAGACCTTGGCCTCGCTCTCTATTTATGTCTCGACAATCTCAGTGGGCTTGTTCATCCGCGGCCCGCGCGGCATGCATTCCGATGAGCTCGCCAATCGCCTCAGGCCCCACCTTGAGGAACTGCACCATTCACTCGGGAATGCGATGGACGCCGAAGAGTGAAAATTCTGGGGCATCTACCGTCGCGGTGATCCGAACACCGCGGAGACGCGAGGACAAGTGGTCGACTGGCTGATGGAGCAGGCCGAACTGTACGAACGAGAGCTCAGGCGGATCCTCGGCTGACCGCGAATCACGCACGTTCCCAAAGCATCCGCTCCAGCCGAGCCGCCACCCGCTCCGGCCTCCGGAGCTGGCACTCCCAGACGGTGATCACCGACCAGCCCAGGTGGCGGAGCCTGGCGGAAACTCGCCGATCCCGGGCGACGTTCGCGTCGAACTTTTCCTGCCAGAAGGCTCGGCGAGATTTCGGAGTCGTCGTGTAGCGGCACCCTCGGTGGCGATGCCAGAAGCAGCCGTGAACGAAGATCACGGTCTCCAGCCGAGGCAGGACGAGATCCGGAGAGCCGGGAAGGCCACGGACGTTGAGGCGATACCGGTAGCCG
>MDTG01047944.1_pt1 | contig 10080 bp, 8 predicted proteins | sample 811421 | NCBI WGS metagenome assembly MDTG01 (sample SAMN05326645, study PRJNA326480) | marine metagenome | isolation source: seawater | place: Pacific Ocean: South East | collected 2011 | reverse complement strand
TCAAGACCCTGAGCTAGTAGCAGAAGTTGTTGCTGCAGTAGAACCGACAGTAGTCAAAGGAGACGTAGCATGGATGATGACAGCCACTTTACTGGTAACTTTCATGGCAGTCCCTGGTTTAGCTCTCTTTTACGGCGGGTTAGTCAGAACTAAGAACATGCTTTCAATGCTAATGCAGGTCACAGCTGTTTTTAGTTTAATCGTTGTACTGTGGGCTATTTATGGTTATTCACTTGCACTAACAGAAGGCAACGCAATTTATGGAGGACTTTCGAAGCTTTTTTTATCAGGAGTAACCCCTGACTCTTTGGCTGATACATTTTCTGATGACTACAAGTTACCAGAAACAATTTTTATTGCCTTTCAATCGACATTCGCTGGATTAACTTGCGCTTTAATTTTGGGGTCAATTTGTGAGCGAGCAAAATTTGCAGGTGTTCTTATATTTGCAGTCATCTGGTTTACGTTCTCCTATTTGCCAATTTGTCATATGGTTTGGGGTCCAGGAGGATACTTACTAGATAAAGGTGCTTTGGACTTTGCTGGAGGTACAGTAGTACACATCAACTCTGGTGTTGCAGGTTTGGTGGCAGCATATTTTCTTGGATCTAGATTAGGGTACAAAAAAGAACCTATGCCTCCTCATTCTCTTGTGATGACAATGATAGGTGCATCCATGTTGTGGGTTGGCTGGTTTGGATTTAATGCAGGCTCTAATCTTGAAGCAACTAGTGGTGCAACCATAGCGTTTGCCAATACCTTATTCGCCACTGCAGGTGCTGTATTAGCATGGTGTCTTGGAGAGACCATAGCCAAAGGTAAACCATCAATGCTTGGTGCGGCTTCGGGAATGGTGGCTGGATTAGTTGCTATAACCCCTGCATGTGGCTCAGTTGGGATAATGGGTGCAATTGTCATTGGTGCAGTTGCCGGTTTCGTATGCTTGTGGGCTTGCACAGGATTAAAATCCTTATTAGGCGCTGATGAATCCCTAGATGTTTTCGGTATTCATGGTGTTGGAGGTATCCTAGGCGCTATCTTAACTGGTGTTTTTTCTGCTCCTTCTTTAGGCGGCGGTGGTGGTGATGACTTTTCAATTGGAGGTCAAGTGCTGATCCAGTTAGAAGCTGTAATAATCACCATAATTGTTTCAGCAGTAGTTGCTTTTATAGCTCTTAAAATATCTGACTTGATTGTTGGCATGCGAGTAACAGAAGAAGCTGAACGCGAAGGTTTGGATGTCTCAAGCCATGGTGAAAAAGCATACTACATGAATTAAGTTTTCTCCAGGTGGGTCGTTACTAAACTAGGCCTACACCTTTGTCCCCGCGGAAGATAATTCCTGCGGGGATTTTTTTTTTTTTATACAATCATGTAATGGGACCTCAACTAAACGTATCACTTTGTGGTGAATTACTTGATCTAGAAAAAATGATTGTCGAAAAAAGTGCCTCTGTAGAACATTGGTTAAGAGACAACTTCAACAAAAACACTCCGCCCTTTTATTCATCAGTTGATCTTAGGAATGCGTGCTTTAAAGTCGCTCCTGTTGATACAAATTTATTTCCTGCCGGATTCAACAATTTAGGTAAAAAAGACTTGGCTTGTATAATTCAAGCTTTCATGACATCGGTGGATAAAAGATGCCCAGAGGTGGAAAATGTGCTTTTAATACCGGAGAATCACACTAGAAATAAATATTATCTAGAAAGTTTAGGCAATCTTTATTCCATCCTCTCAAATGCAGGCTTGACTGTCAGAATTGGCAGCGTTAACCCGGCACTTGAAAAGGAGTCAATAGTTGAGTACAAAAATATTAATAACGAAAAAGATACTTTTAAAATAGAGCCACTGTTTTTAACCGATGGAAAATTAAAACTAAAAAATTTCGATGCTGATTTAATAATTTTAAACAACGATTTTTCCTCTGGAATTCCTTCACTACTTGAAAAAGTCGAGCATCAAATCATCATGCCTTCATTAGATACCAGTTGGACATTTCGCCGAAAATCAAATCACTTCAAAAGATATGATCAAGTTGCAAAAGAATTTTGTGAATTTCTCGGGGCTGATGACTGGCTCATCAATCCAATGTTCGAACATTGTAAAAAAATCAATTTTAACAATAGGACAGGAGAAGATTGCTTAAATGATAATGTTTCTGATTTGCTTAAAAAAATTCAACTGAAATACAAAGATTCAAAAATAAAAAAGAAACCGTTTGTCGTTGTCAAAGCTGATGCTGGTACCTATGGAATGGGAGTAATGACTATCAGAGATGCCTCTGAAATAAAGAACTTAAATCGAAAACAAAGAAACAAAATGTCGAAAACAAAAGAGGGGGTTGAAGTGTCTGATGTTTTAATTCAAGAGGGTGTTTATTCTTTTGAAACTTATGTTGATTCAAAGAAAGAGTTCGTTGCTGAGCCAGTAGTTTATATAGTGGATCGTTATGTTGTGGGGGGATTTTATAGAGTTCATTCAGAAAGGGGTTTAGATGAGAATCTCAATGCACCTGGAATGCAGTTTTTTCCACTTCCATTTGAAAATGGATGTCAATTTCCTGCTTTATCAAAAGATCCAAATTCAACAACAAACCGACTATACTTTTATGGAGTTATAGCTAGACTTGCTGCTATTGCTGCTTCAAAAGAAAAGGTTAATAATCAACTCGCTTAGACCCACTCTAAATCTCTTTTAAATGCTATGAAAATACTTTTTATTTGCGATCCCATAGAAAAGTTAAATTATCTAAAAGATTCAACGGTTTTTTTAATAGAAAAAGCATGGGAGAAAAACTATAAACCCAGCGTATGCACCATAGAAGAACTAAACGTATTTGCTTCACAAAAAGGTCCTTCTGTTTATGCAAAAAGTAATCTATTAAATAAACCGCAAGAAAAGAATCGCCATAATTGGTGGAAGAAAGGTCGCGCTGCGACTAAACGCTTGACAGAATTTGACATCATCTTCATGAGAACTGATCCCCCATTCGACGAAAAATATAGTGCTGCGTCATTAATTCTTCAAATTGCTGAAAAGGATGGTGTAAAAATATTCAACTCACCTAAAGCTATGTTAGCCCACAATGAAAAATTATCTACCTTAGACTTTCATCACCACATACCACCAACACTGACTTCTTCTATGACAAGTGAGTTAATTGACTTTACAAAATCCCACAAAAAAGTTGTTTTTAAACCCTTAAATGAAATGGGTGGAAGTGGTGTTTTTGTGGTTGAAAAAAATGATCCTAATATTCCAACAATAATAGAAACACTAACTCAAAAATCCAAAAAAAAAATTATTGTTCAAAAGTTTCTTCCTGAAATTAAACACGGAGATAAAAGAGTTTTGATTTTCAATGGGGAAATAGTCAATTGTTGTCTTACGAGAATTCCACAAAAAGGTTCTTACATAGGCAATCTAGCAGCTGGAGGACATGCAAGCATTAAGCCACTTAGCAAACATGATCGTTTAATCGCAAGCGAAGTTTCAGAGACCCTCGCTCCACTAGGGTTCTTTATTCTTGGTTTAGATATTATTGGTAAAAATTTGACTGAGATTAATGTTACCAGTCCAACAGGCTTTAGAGAGATTGATAATCTTTCTAAAATTGATGTGGGTGAACTTTTTTACAACCAGGTTGATAATATTTTGGGTAAGACTTAAAAAATGTTTTTTTTTCTTGTATGTCATAATCCCTTTGGTAAAGCTTTGACAAAAGCAATTCAACATTCTTTAGATAACAAAATACATGAGCTTGTTGTAATTGATGTTTTGCCAACACAAACTCCAAAAGAAATTTCTAATATCCTTCAGCAAAAATGGACAACTAAAAATTCTCCCAAGTCTATTATAGTTTTGACTGATATTATTGGTGCTACACCCAGTAATGGGCTTCATCTTTGGTTATCCAAAACCTCTGTAATTTATAAAGGGATGGCAGGAATTAACATACCTATCTTTTTAAGTGCACTCAGTCATAAAGGTGATGATTTAGAAGGAATTTTTTACAAAATGAAAAGAGCTAGTTCCAATGGCATGAAAGAACTTGTAAGTTAACAATGAAAAAAATAAAATTCACAATCAAAAATGAGCTTGGACTTCACTTAAGACCATCATCAAAGCTTTCACAATTGGCATCCAAATATCCATGTGAAATTTGGATTTCCAAGGATAACAAAAAAGTAAATGCTAAAAGTGTTTTGGGTATAACAATGTTGGCAGCTGGAAAAGGGGCTGAATTAGAAATAGAGTTTGATGGGGACAAAGAAAATCAGGCGTTAGCTGATATAGAAAATTTCCTTAGTACTAATTTTCATGAAGAAAGTTAATCATAAATGACATTTGTAATTCAAGGCAAAGGAGTAGGGGACACAATTGTTTTTGGAAAAGCATGGATAATGCCCTCTTTTTCGAAATACGAGATAAAGTTTAAAGCTATTCCTTTTAATCAAATTTCAGAGGAAAAGCTCAGATTTGAAAATGCTGTTCAATCATTAAAAAATGAACTCAAATCACTTTCTTTAGATTTAGAGAAAAACTTTACTTTAGAATTTAAAAATATTGTTGAGAGTTACCAATTAATTTTAAATGACAATATATTAATCAATGGCACAAAAGAAAAAATTTTAAAATTGCAATGTAATGCCGAATGGGCCTTAATTCAACAGTTGAATATCATTTGCAAAGAATTTGATAAAATCGATGATCCATATTTCCGTGAACGTCAACAGGACGTTGAACAGTTAGTAAATAGATTATTAAAAACTTTAAATGCCTTTGATAAAAAAAATGAAGATAATAATAAATCTAATAATTTTTTTAACATAGAGAACAAAAATGATTTATTTAATAGTTGGATTTTAATATCAAAAGACATATCTTTTTCAGAAATTTCATATTTAGAAAAATATCATGTAAGGGGGTTTGCAACAGAGTTAGGAAGTCCTACATCTCATTTAGCAATTTTAGCAAGAAGTTTAAATATTCCCGCTATTTTGGGTTTACAAAAGTCATTTAATCTAATCGAACACGGAGAAAATATCATTTTAGACTCTGAGTGCGGTGCGATTATTGTTGGGGCTGATGAGAAAACTATCGAGATTTACAAAAAAAAGCAATTACAAAAGCAAAATTTTAAAAATAAATTAAAAGAACTAAAAAATGTAGAATCAATCACTAGTGGTGGTGTAAAAGTTTCAATCATGGCAAATATTGAACAACCAAATGAAACTCAAAAAGCATTAAACGAAGGTGCAGATGGAATAGGTTTGTTCCGAAGTGAATTCTTGTTTTTAAATAAAATCTCAATGCCTACAGAGGAAGAACAGTTTGTAGCATATAAAAAAGTCGGTGTTGACATGGGAGGATTACCAGTTACCATAAGAACGCTGGATTCTGGGGCTGATAAAAATTTGCCATACTTTGATAGCATGCATGAAAAGCCCGAAAACCCTGCTTTAGGTTTAAGAGCCATAAGATTATGTCTTGCAAATACAGATATATTTACTATTCAAATTCGCGCGATTCTTAGAGCATCATATTACGGAAATATTAGGATTTTATTACCATTAATAAGTGGCGTTTCTGAGCTTATAGCTTGTAGAACTCTAATTGAAGATGCTATGCACCAACTTGACTCAGAGAAAAAAGAATACAATAAATCAATAAAAATTGGAGCAATGATTGAAGTGCCTTCAGCAGCAATCGCTATTAACAGCTTGCTACCTCACCTTGATTTTGTATCCCTTGGAACTAATGATTTGATTCAATATACTCTGGCAATAGACAGAACTAATAGATTTGTTTCAGGTTTATATGATCCAGAACACCCAGCAATTTTAGAGTTAATAAAAGGTGTTGTAACTATGTGTAAAAAAAATAATGTACCTGTCTCAATCTGCGGGGAAATGGCAGGCAATGCAGATCATACTGAGCTTTTATTAAACCTCGGGCTTAAAGATTTTTCAATGAACTGCAGCGAGATACTTTTAATAAAAGAAAAAGTTCTCAAACTATAAAATTTTAAAATTAAATCTGTGAAATTTATCAAAGAAAAAATAGCAAAATTTAATTTAGATTTTCGTCTAACGAGTGGAACCATTCTTAATAACTTTCAACTAGTTTATGAGACTTACGGAGAACTCAATGAAAAACATTCTAACGCGATACTAATTTGTCACGCTTTAAATGCATCTCATCATGTCGCTGGAATTAGTGAAAAAAATCAAAAAGATATTGGTTGGTGGGATAATATGATTGGTTCAGGCAAACCAATCGATACTGATAAATTTTTTGTTATCTGCATTAATAATTTAGGCTCATGTTTTGGATCTACTGGACCTGCTTCAATTGATCATACAAAACAAAAACCATACGGAAGTAGTTTTCCAGTCCTCACAGTCGAAGACTGGGTTAGAAGTCAAGCATTGCTAGCAGATCGTCTAGAAATTGAAAAGTTTGCCGCAGTTGTTGGTGGTAGCTTGGGTGGGATGCAAGCTCTTCAATGGAGCATATCATTCCCAGAAAGGATCAATCATTCGGTCATAATTGCATCTACAGCGAGATTAACTGCTCAAAATATTGCATTTAATGAAATAGCAAGAAGAGCCATAATCACCGACCCTTTGTTTTATGGTGGAGATTACTACTCTAAGGGGACTTATCCAAAAGTTGGATTATCAATTGCCAGAATGCTTGCTCACATTACATACCTTTCTCAAGATGGAATGACCCAAAGGTTTGGAAGAAACTTACAAAGTAAGGAAACCTATTCATTTTCATACGATATAGATTTTCAGATTGAATCATATTTGAGATATCAAGGTGAAAAGTTTTCACATTCATTTGATGCCAACTCCTACCTATTAATTACAAGAGTACTTGACTATTTCGACCCGGCAGAAAACTACGCTGGTGACCTTACCAAGGCTTTAGCTGGAGTGAATGCTAAATATTTATTAATATCTTTTACTTCTGATTGGAGATTTCCACCCAGTCACTCTCATGAACTTGTTTCTGCATTATTAGAAAATGAACTTGACGTGACTTATACTGAAATAAAGTCAGAAAATGGACATGATTCTTTTTTACTAAAGGATGACGAATATCATCAAATTATTAGAAGTTACTTCAACCAAATAAAAATTTAAACTTTTAAGAGTCATGAATATAACACTAAGAGATGATTTAACTATTATAGCAAAATGGATTTCACCTAACTCCACTGTTTTAGACCTTGGTTGTGGAGATGGAATGCTTCTCCAGTGGTTGTGTGAAAAAAACAGTTGTCGCGGATATGGTGTTGAAATATCACCCGAAAAAGTTAACGAATGCATAAAAAAAAATCTCAACGTTATTCAAGCTGATATTGATGGTGGGCTTTCTATCTTCGATAAGAATAAGTTCGACGTAGTTATTCTTTCTCAAGCCTTACAGGCAACACTAAAGACTGAGCTTGTATTAAAAAAAATCAGTAGCCTGGGCAAAAAAGTAGTAGTAAGCATTCCGAATTTTGGACATTGGTCGAGTCTTTTTTCTCTCGCTAAAGGTCATATGCCAGTTAATCACCGCTTACCATATGAGTGGTTTAATACTCCAAATCTTCATTTTGCCACCATTAAGGATTTTGAAGTGTTACTTAACAAACTTCAATTTACAAATATCAAAGCTGCGTACATTGATGAATCAAGATCAAAAAGCTCAAAAATTATTAAACATTTCATAACATTGAGATGTACCACTGCAATTTATCAATTTAGCTCTACACTTTCATAATCTATTTTTTCCAAAAAGCCCCGGAAAAAAAGACAAATATAGTCAAAAGTTCTAATCGTCCGAGAAGCATTGCAAAAGACAAAATAGATAATTGAATATTCGAAAGACTTCCATAGTTTGAGGTTGGTCCAAGTTCAAATAGTGCTGGACCTAAATTATTCAAACAAGCCAATGATGCAGACAATGCAGTGCCAGCGTTAAGGCCAGTTGCCATCAATAAAAAAAAGGTTGCTAATAGCGTGACAAGATAAAAAAACATAAAAGCCAGTACCGCCATAACCACCCGATTTGCTACTGTAGTTTCACCGATGCTCAGAGGAATGATCGCATGAGGATGCATCGTCCTTGATAATTCTCTCCCAGCTTGCTTGAACATAATTATCACTCTGATCATTTTTACTCCACCGCCAGTTGAGCCCGAACTCGTTGAAAAACATGAAAGAAGTAGCATGATTGAAAAAGCAATTGGTGGCCATTGGCTATAGTCTTGCGTAGCATAACCAGTAGTTGTTGCAATAGAAATAACATTAAATGCAACAACTCTAATCCTATCTAAAAAAAATAAATTTTCCTGATAAGAATACAAAGATAAGAGCGTAACAACTAATCCAAAAAATAATACGAACAAAAAACATCGGTTCTCGAGACTTTTCCAATATATTTTAAAATTTGCATTTCTTAAAGCCGAAAAATGAAGTGTAAAATTTATTCCTGCAATTATCATAAAAAAAATTGCAATACTTTCTATTGCAACACTATTAAAATAGGCAAAACTCTCATCATGAGTGGACAAACCACCAATGCTGATTGTAGTGAAAGCATGGGCAACTGAATCAAAAAATGTCATACCTGCGAGCCAATAAAAAAATATGCAAAAAACAGTTAATATGAAATAAATTGCCCATAATGCTTTTGCTGTTTCTGCAATTCGTGGCGTCAATTTTTTGTCCTTCATTGGACCCGAAGCCTCAGCTCTAAAAACTTGCATTCCTCCTACACCCAGTAGTGGAAGTATCGCAATTGTTAAAACAAGGATACCCATCCCGCCAATCCACTGCAATAAAGCTCTCCAAATCAATATTCCTTTTGACATTTGATCTAAGCCTCCAAAAACAGTGGCGCCAGTTGTTGTCAAACCTGAAATGGCCTCAAATATTGCGGCTGCTAAGCTTAAATTTTCGAAATGAAAGTAGAATGGCATAGATGAAATGAAAGATAGGATCACCCAAACCAAAATAACTAACAGAAATCCATCTCTAGGTTGTAACTCCCTTTTGGACCTAAATTGATCTTGCGGGTTTTTAAATAAGAAGGATATTCCAAGCCCAGCTGTTAATGAAAAAATCCCAACTAAAGCGAAAATTAAATGTACATTTTCTTTGTATATAAGACTTACAATCACCGGCAAAAAAAAGAAAAAAGAAAACAACGAAACAATAATTCCTATAACAAAAATTATCTCCGCGTATTTTTCAGATATTTTTAGCATAATTTAAATAATCAAAAAAAACTCGGAGAGACAGTAAATAATTTTTCTATTTTTGGAATTATTTTACGGTTAGAGACAAACACTATGAGATGATCATCATTTTTGATTAATACATCATGGTGAGCTATTAGTACTTCTTTTGATGTTTTGGTTTTTCTTACTATGGCACCTAAAAAGGCTTCTCTAGGCAGTTCAATTTCTTCTACTCTTCTATCAATTACCTTGGAAGTATTTTTATCTCCATGAACAATAATTTCCAGAGCTTCTGCTGCACCTCGTCTTAAACTGTGAACGGCTTCTATATCACCTCTTCTAATGTACTTTAGCAGTTCACCTAGTGTCGCATGGGAGGGAGTAACGGTAATATCAATATTACCGCCCTCTACTAGCTCTGCGTAAGCTTTTCTGTTTATAAGTGCCATAACACGATTAGCTCCGAGTCTTTTGGCTAATAAAGCTGACATAATGTTATTTTCATCATCGTTAGTTAACGCAACGAACATATCAACATCACCGACATTTTCTTCGATTAGTAAAGCCTCATCTGTTGCATCACCATGAATAACTAGTGCTTTGCCACTTAAAACTTGAGAAATCCTCTCGCAACGGTTTTTATTGTGATCAATAATTTTTGGAGTCATTTTATCTGCTACAGAAAGAGCCACTCTTGTACCTACATTTCCACCACCAACTATCATTACTCTTCTCACAGGGTCATCTATTTGCCTCAGCTCTCTTAAAACTTGTGAAACATTTTCAGATGCAACCACAACGAACACCTCATCACCGACCTCAATATTTGTATTTGC
>MDTG01290153.1_pt1 | contig 10081 bp, 5 predicted proteins | sample 811421 | NCBI WGS metagenome assembly MDTG01 (sample SAMN05326645, study PRJNA326480) | marine metagenome | isolation source: seawater | place: Pacific Ocean: South East | collected 2011 | reverse complement strand
GCCGTACGGCGACGGATTGTCGAAGGCCCGATACAATGCCCCCTGAGCGATATTCAATCCGTGCGGAACTGACTCAAGGTCCGGCCCGCACCCAGTCGAGACCGGACATCAGATGCACACCGCCGTAGTGGGACTTCAATGGGGGGACGAGGGGAAGGGCAAGGTCGTGGACCTGCTCACCGCCCGGCACGACGTGGTGGTCCGCTACAACGGCGGCGCCAACGCGGGGCACACCGTGGTGGTGGGCGAGGACACCTACGCCCTGCACCTCATTCCGTCGGGGATCCTCTACCCGGACATCGAGTGCGTGGTGGGCAACGGGGTGGTGGTGGATCCCGGCAAGCTCATCGACGAGCTCGACTCGCTGGAGGCCCGAGGGGTCAACGGCTCCGGGCGCCTCTTCATCTCCGACCGGGCGCATGCGGTGCTCGAGTACCACAAGATGATGGACGGGGCGCTCGAGGAGTTCCTGACCGGGCGATCGAACCCCGAGGACAATCGGTCGATCGGGACCACCCGACGAGGCATCGGGCCCGCCTACGCCGACAAGGTCACTCGGACGCCGGCGGTGCGCATGGGCGACATCCTCCGCGGGGGCGACGCCCTGCGGGAGAAGATCGAACTGGCCAGCGAACTGCATGCCCAGCAGCTGGGCTCGCTGGGCAGCGCGGAACGTCCGGACCCCCGGGCGATCCTCGAGTCCTGCCGGACCTGGGCGGACCGACTCGGGGACCGGATCATCGACACCACCTACCACCTCCACGGGGCGGTGCGTGACGGCAAGCGACTGCTCTTCGAGGGTGCCAACGCCTGCCTGCTCGACATCGACCACGGGACCTTCCCCTTCGTCACCAGCTCCAACTGCTCGACGCTCGGCATCCCCGCGGGGACCGGGCTGCCGGGGCGGACCGTGGACACCGTGATCGGGATCATGAAGGCCTACGGCACCCGGGTCGGGGCGGGTGCCTTCCCCACCGAGCTGCATGATGCGATCGGCGAGCGCATCCGGGAACGAGGACGCGAGTACGGCACCACCACCGGGCGACCGAGGCGCTGCGGCTGGCTGGACCTGGTCGCGGTGCGGTACGCCACCATGCTCTGCGGCGTGGACTCGGTCGCCTGCATGCTGCTGGACGTCCTGTGGGGCCTGGAGGAGGTGAAGGTCTGCACCAGCTACCGGCTGCCGGACGGGAGCACCACCGATCGGTTCCTCCCCGACAGCGACCTCCTGGCCGGGGTCGAGCCGATCTACGAGACCCTGCCGGGCTGGGACGGCCCGCTGGACGGCGACTGCGCCCGGGAGGAGCTTCCTGCCGCCGCGCAGGGATACCTCGGATTCATCGAGGACTACCTCGAGCTTCCCATCGGCCTCGTCAGCATCGGCCCGGAACGGACCCAGACCATGGTGGCCGAACACCTGGTCTGAGGGACCGGGACAGGAACCCTGCCGTGACCCAAGGCGAACGAGAACCAGCCCCGCCCCACCCCCTGCCGGACTGCCCTCCGGAAAGGCGGCCCCGCCACGTCGCGATCATCATGGACGGCAACGGCCGCTGGGCGAACGAACAGGGACGACCGCGACTCCACGGCCACCGCGAGGGGGCACGGACGGTCCGGCGGATCGTGGAGCACGCACGCCGGATCGGGCTGGAGGTGCTGACCCTCTACTCGTTCTCCAACGAGAACTGGAAGCGGCCGAAGGAGGAGGTGGAGGCGCTGATGGAGCTCTGCCGTCAGCACCTCGTCTCCGAGCGACCCCGGCTGCTGGCCAACGACATCAGGTTGCGGCGCATCGGACGCGACGAGGGGATGCCGGCATCGGTGCTCGAGGAGATACGCCGGACCGAGGAGGCCACCGCGGGCTGTTCGGGCATGACCCTGGTGCTGGCGATCAACTACGGGGCTCGCCAGGAGCTGGTCGACGCCTTCCGGACCCTTGCCGGTCGGTGCGAGAGCGGGAGCCTGGCCCCCGACGCGATCGACGAGTCGGCGATCGAATCGGCGCTCTACACCCGGGGCCTCCCGGATCCGGATCTCCTGATCAGGACCGCTGGGGAACACCGGATCTCGAACTACCTCCTGTGGCAGGTCTCCTACGCGGAGTTCCTGGTGCTCGACCGGACCTGGCCGGACTTCGACGAGCACTCGCTCAACGCCGCGATCGAGGACTACGCGGATCGCACCCGGCGGTTCGGTGGGGTCCCCCCGGATCCAGGCTCCCCCGGGGACGCCGCGCCGGGGGGTGAGCGACGGGATGGAAACCGATGAAAACGACCATCGATCGCGGCTTTTCCTCGCTGATTCCCCGAAGTTCCGAAGTCTCTGGTGTGGAATGCCCTAGAGTGGAACAGGGACGCGCCCGCACCCCGTCGGGACGCCCGCCCGGATCGGTAGAATGACGGAGGTCCAGACACGGATGGAACCGCCCCGGATCGCCGGACGGAGAACACCCTGCCCGCCCCCCCCGGGTCGGCCCTGCAAGGAGAGTTCGTTGGCAGTCAAGGATGATCATCGCCAGGAACCCGGTGCCGGGTGGACGCCGGCCATGGCCGTGGTGGTGCTGGCCGCGGCCGCCCACGTCCCCTGGACGACCGAGGCCACCGCGCAGGCCCCGGTCAACTGCCAGTGCGAGAACGTGCTCTCGACCAACTGCGACGGCTCCCCGAGCACGCAGCCGATCGTGGTCACCGGCGGCGACCTCGCCGGCCGGGTCACCCCGCTGGGGGCGCCGGTGGGCGACGGGATGATCAATCAGTTCGACGTGGTGCGCCTCATCGACATCTTCTACCAGGGGGGGTACGACCCCTGCGCGGACCTGGACGGAAGCGGCACGATCAACCTCGATCCCACGACCATCGGCGGGGTGGACTACTGCGGGGACCTGGTCCTGATGCAGCAGCTTTTCGGCCCCTGCCAGGCGACCTGCCGGAACCCGCCCGGCACCAATGAATGCACCACGCCGCAGCTGATCGGGGGCACTCCGGGGTGCACCGACCCGGAATGCTGCTCGCTGGTCTGCCTGATCGACGACATCTGCTGCGACGTCGGGGGACCGGGCTGGGACCAGCAGTGCGTGAACCTCGCGAACTCCGCCTGCTCGGGGACCGGGGGCAACTGCCTCCTGCCGCGATCGGACGCCGGCTGCCTCTCCAGCAGCTGCGAGACGCTGGTCTGCGCCGAGGACCCGCTCTGCTGCGTGCTCGCCTGGGACCAGGCCTGCGCCGACCTCGCCGGGCTCCTCTGCCTCGACATCCTCTGCCAGGAGAACCAGGCGATCACCTGCGCGGTCTCGATCTGCGGGAGTGGCAACCAGGCGCTCGGTTCGTGCTCGCTGCCCCACAGCACCGGCGGCTGCTCGGACCCCACCTGCTGCGCGCTGGTCTGCCAGGCGGATCCGACCTGCTGCGAGGTCAGCTGGGACACCAGCTGCGCGAAGGCGGCCTCCCTGACCTGCGCCAGCGCCTCCTCGACCTGCGGGGGAGCGAGCGACAATCCCAACTGCTTCGCCCCGACCCTCGACGTGCTCACCCCCGCCCGTGGATGCCAGGACTTCGACTGCTGCAGCACCGTCTGCCAGTTCGACCCCTACTGCTGCCTGATCGCGTGGGACCAGAACTGCGCGAACGACGCCCTCGAGGTCTGCGCACGCTCCGTCAACTGCGGCGAGATCGGGACCGGCAGCTGCGTCGAGGAGCCCGAGAAGGGCACTGCCCCCCCCGTGGTCCCCGGCGGTTGCACCGACGTCAGCTGCTGCAATCTGATCTGCAGCTCGGACCCCAGCTGCTGCGAGGTCGAGTGGGACGAATCCTGCCGCGAGACGGCGAGGAACCTCTGCACCAACTGCGGCGACAGCAGCGCCGGCGGATGCTTCGACCTCACCAACAACAGTCCTGCCTGCAACAACAAGGACTGCTGCGACCAGGTCGGCGCGATCGACGAGTACTGCCTGCTGGTGCTCTGGGACCAGCAGTGCGTGTCCCTGGCACAATCAGTCTGCGAACCGCTGACCACGGTGTGCGGCGAACCGAACACCAGGGGATGCTTCGTGTCCAACAACGTCGGAGGGTGCAAGGACGTCTCCTGCTGCACCGAGGTGTGCGAGACGTTCGATCCCTACTGCTGCGAGGTGGCCTGGGACGCGATCTGCTCCACCACCGCCCTCAGCGTCCCCGACTGCATCAGCGGGAACAACTTCAACTCCTTCGGACCCTGCCTCGAGGTGCACGGTGGCGCGGGCTGCAACGTCCCCGCCTGCGCGGCGGCGGTCTGCGCGCTGCCCCTCGCCATCGCCGCGGACTGCTGCGAGGTCCTCTGGGACCAGACCTGCGTGGACCTCGCGGAGGTGCTCTGCTACGACCTGCTGGTCTGCCCCGGCGAGGGCCCCTGCACCCAGCCCCACGGCGGGGTCGGCTGCGAGGACCCCTTCTGCTGCGCCGCGGTCTGCGAGCTCGATCCGATCTGCTGCGCGGGTGAGTGGGACAGCACCTGCGTCGGCCTCGCGAACCAGTACTGCGATGACGCGAGCAAGCCGTTCTGCCCCTGCACGGGAAGCTGCTTCGAGCCCCGTCCGATCGACCTCAACGACCCCGATGCCCCGCAACCCGGCTGCGAGGACGCTTCCTGCTGCGCGGCGGTCTGCGAGCTCGACCCGCAGTGCTGCGCGGCGGACGGGATCTGGGACGCCTCCTGCGTGGCGCTCGCCGAGCAGTACTGCTGTCGAGGGGCCTTCTGCGGGGACTTCTGCGCGGGGAGCTGCCTCGTGCCCTCGGAGACCCCGAACTGCGACGACCCCGCGTGCTGCGCCGCGGTCTGCACCATCGACCCCTACTGCTGCGAGACGAGATGGGATTCCGGATGCGCGGCGACCGCGGCCGAACGGTGCACCAGCGGCTGCGGGATCCCCACCTCCGGATCCTGCTTCATCGGCAAGCTCGGCACCGGCTGCGACGACCCCGACTGCTGCACCACGGTCTGCGAGCTCGACACCTACTGCTGCCAGGTCGCCTGGGACACCACCTGCGCGAACATGGCCAGCGAGAACTGCGAGCTCCCCGACTGCGGGGACTACGCGACCGGCGACTGCTGCGTGATCAACGGCAGCCCGTCCTGCCGGGACGCGACCTGCTGCAGCGCGGTCTGCAGCGAGGATCCGTTCTGCTGCGATGGGGCCTGGGACGAGTTCTGCGTGTTCCTCGCCCGGGAGAACGAGGCCGCCTGCCCGTCCTGCGCCGCCGAGTGCGGAAGCCCCTGCGCCGGCGGATGCTGCAGCGCGAACGGAACCCCGGCCTGCGACGATGCGGCCTGCTGCGATGCGGTATGCCAGCTCGACTCCTTCTGCTGCGACAGCCAGTGGGACGTCTTCTGTGCCCAGCAGGCCCGGGCGACCTGCAACTACAACGGCGAGAACGGCACCAACCCCGCCCTCGACGCCTGCCCGGCACCCAAGTGCGGCGACCCGGGACTCGGCGACTGCTGCCTGCCCCACGGGACCCCGCTCTGCGAGGACGAGCAGTGCTGCGATGCGGTGGGCTCGATCGACGCCTACTGCATCAACGTGGAATGGGACCAGGCCTGCGTGTCCATCGCCGTCTCCAACCCGGCCTGCGACTGCTCCGGAGGGACCCAGTGCGGTGACCCGGCCGCGGGCAGCTGCTGCCAGGCCGGCGACACCCCCTACTGCGAGGACAGCAGCTGCTGCAACACGGTCTGCAGCATCGATCCCACCTGCTGCACGATCTTCTGGAGCGAGGACTGCGTGATCTGGGCCGACTTCTACTGCACGGAGCTCTGTGACGGGTCCGACGGCGGGCTCTTCACCCCCCCCACCACGACCAAGCCCCTTCCGGCCAGCAGTTTCCCCAGCACCAAGCTCAAGCCCGAGGCGGCCGGCCTGTACCTGACCCCCGTGGACGTGGTCGGCGGCGCCAAGGCGAAGCCGGGAACCACCGCAGCAGTCCCCGCCGGCTGATCCCGGAAGGACACACCCCCCCCGCCGGACCGGCGAGGAGGGGTGGATCGGGGACGAGGTGGCGGGTTCCCCGGGACTCAGGGCGCCCACCGACCAAGGAGGATCGCCAGGTCCTGGCCGTCGGTGTCACCATCACCGTCGGCATCGCCACCCGCATCGGAGGACCAGCTGGCCAGCAGCCGGGCCAGGTCCTGGCCGTCGATCACCCCGTCCTGGTTGAAGTCGGAGGGATCGGCGGACGACTTGGCGGTGCCCTCGAGGCAGTCGAGGAACAGCTGGCCTCCACCCAGGCGCAGGTTGTCGAGCACCCCGTCGAACTCGAGTTCGGTGCACTCGTTGGTCCCGCCGCCGCTGACGACCCGGACCTCGACCCCGCCCACGATCGCGCCGTCGATGTCGGCGAAGGTGTTGAAGATGCGGAGGTCGCCGTTGATGCCGAGGTTGAGGATCCCGCCATGGTCGGACGCGGTGATCGAGACGCCGCTCATCGAGGACCCGCTGGCGAGGAAGTCGTGGTTGACCCCTGCGGCATAGATCGACAGTTCCTGTCCGGATCCACAGGCCAGCATCGACGGGGTGGCGAGGGCCGCTCCGTCGAGGTAGCTGGACATGGGGGCGGTGCGGTAGGGAACCACGGTGCAGGCGATCCCGGTGGTGGCGAAGGAGTCACCGACCCCGTGGATCACCATGCTGCCGGGGACCATGTCGTCGTAGGTGGCGCAACGACCGGGTTCCGGTTCGTTGGAACTGCCGGTGCCCTCGGTGGCCCAGGCGACGCAGTCGATGGCGGACTCCTCCCCGCCCACCACCATCGTGTCGACGTGGCCGGCGATGCGGATCTCCGCGCATTCGTTGTTGGCGCCGCCGACGGGGACGGTGACCAGGCAGCCGCCGATGGTCCTGCCGTCGAGGTCCCGCCAGTCCGCGGCCCAGCGGAACATCCCGTTGATGGAGAGGTTGACGCCGTTGGCGTAGTCGCCGACCAGCATCCGCAGGTCGTTGACCCCCCCGTACACCGAGAAGTCGAACTGGATCGCACTGGTGTACTGACGCGCCTCGTGACCGTCACCGCAGGCGAGGTCGGAGGCATCGATCCGGGTGCTTCCCGCGAACGGAACCCCCATCGGGTCCATGTAGGGGATCACCTTGCAGGGGATGCCCTGGGTCGAGAACCCGTCGCCATCCACGTACAGGTCTCCCATGGGCAGGTCGTCGAAGGTCGGTTCCTCGCAGGACCAGGAGGCGTCCACCCAGCCCTCCTGCAGGGCGACGGACATGGTGTCGGTCCGGCCGCGCAGGCGGATCGTGGTGCAGTCCCCGCTGTAGCCCCCGGAGAGGACCTCGATGCGGACCCCCCCGAGCATGCTGTTGTGGTAGGCCATCCAGTCCCCGGCGTAGGCGATCGCCGAACCGTTGACGGTGAGGTTGATCTGGCCACCGAGGTGGCGGGTCTGGAAGACCAGGTCGGTCTGGGAACCGATGGTGCCCGCGAAGTCGAAGTTGGCGGTGATGTTGTTGAGATCCAGCCGGTTGAACGCCTGGCAGCGGTCGGGCGGCAGGACGTCCGCGCGGCCCGAGCCGCTTCCACCCCCGAGCCAGGGCATGGGCGTGAACGCGAAGTCGACCCCGTCCGAGGTGTCGTGGTCGCCCACCGCGTAGGTGGTTCCGGTCGCGAGGTCGTCGAATCCCGGGAAGTCCGCGGCCGCCATCGGCGCAAGCAGGAGGCCGAGGCCGGCGATGAGGAGGCGGGGTCCGGTGCTGGTGGTTCGATGGGTCATGGCGATCTCCTGTACTCGGGGTTGCGTTGGGCCCCTCCCGGTGGAAGGGTGGCCGTGTCCGGAGCATTTCCGTGCGGGAGCCGGGAACCTCTCAGGCGAATCCCGAAAACCTGCGCGGGATCGCGTCCTCCCCGTGCACCACGACCCCGCGGGGCTGCCGCGGGGTCGACGGGGACGACGGGGAGGTGCTGGGGGCGCGGGAGGAACCGCGGCCGGGATCAGCTCCACGCGGCGAGGAGGATCGCCAGATCCGAGCCGTCCACGGTCCCGTCGCCGTTGAGGTCAGCGCCGGCCGCGGTGGTGCCCCAGGAACCCATCAGTCGACCGAGGTCGTACCCGTCGACCACCCCGTCGCCGGTGATGTCCGCGACGAGATGGGGCGTGAAGGCGAGGGTGGCGTCGAACCCCGCGTCGCCACCGTGGGAGATCCACTGGGAGTGATCGATCGAACCGTGGGAATAGGCGGAGAAGTAGACCTGGTAGTAGCCGGGCTCCAGGAGCAGCTGGCCTTCCACGCAGTCGGTGGTCGGCCATTGGCCGGACATCACGTGGCTGGAGACCAGCGGCTGGAAGTTCCCCCCGACGAGCTTGCGAAGGTGCACGCTGGCATTGGCGCCGGGTCCCCCGTAGGTGGTGCAGAGCTCGAAGTCCACGTGCTGGGGTTGGTCGACCTGGAGATGGAACTCGCCGGTGACCTGCGCGTAGGCGTCCGCGTGGGCGGAACCCTCCACCTCGGCCGCACCGAGGTAGAAGGCCGTCTCGCCGTGGATCTCGAGCAGGTCCGGGGCGACGGTGTTGACCAGTGAGCACTGCATGCTGCAGTACGCCGGGTCGGGGAGGAGCCACTGGTTGAAGCCGACGAAGTCATCCCAGTCGCTGACCCAGGTGAGACCGGGCCCGTCGGCGGGAATCTCGTAGCTGTCCACGATCTCATCCGCACTCCCGCCGCTGGAGAGGCTTCCGGCATACCCCGCCTGGTAGGCGGCGACGGCGTAGGAGGCCTCGCCCGCGTCACCCATCGGCAGGGCGGGGTTCACGAGGAGCAGCAGTCCGAGGGGGGCGAGGGGCAGGGAGGTGGAAGCGGTGCGCATGGTGGTGTCTCCGGGGTTGGTGATGGTCCCTGGTCACCGGGATTCCGTGCGAGGAAGCCGGACCTCGCAGTCCGGACCGGAAATCCATGAAAAAACCCCCGGTGCGCGGGGGTGGTCGGGAACGGGGTTCGATCGCCGGTCAGCGGGCCAGGGAGCCCATCGGATCCCACGCGGGCAGCACGATCGGATCCTGTTCGAAGGCGCCCTGCAGCGCCTCGGGCAGGGCGGACTTCCGGGCGGCGATCTCGAACATGTACTCGTCGAACCACGAGTCGTTCATGGTGTAGTACCCGTCGCGTCCGCTCTTGTCGGACCCCCAGGAGTTCTCGACCCGCCAGCGACGGGGTGCGCCGTCGACCACGTCGACCCCGGTGAAGAGCATCGCGTGGGTCATGAGGGTCTGGTGGTGGATGAGTCGCTGGGCCTTGTCCATGGTGAACGGTTCGCCGTAGACGTCCTCGTAGCGGAAGAGGTCCTTGTCCCACAGTCCGAGCTGGCGATCCATCTGGGGCCCGACGTCGCACCCGAACCAGACCGGTTCCCCGGACTCCAGGACCTCGCGGGTGATGCGCTTGAGCAGGTCCATCTCCACGTTGAGGTAGACGACCGGTTCCCCGTCCATCACGTTCCCGAGGCGATCCACGGTGAAGGTCCGCCCGAAGGGACTGGTGGGTCGCGGGTCGTGGACCAGGCACACGAAGTCGTTGGCGGGGACCTCGATGTACTTCTCGGCGAACTGCAGAGGGGTCATCTCCCCGTCACGGTGGAAGGCCTTGTCCTTGTCCATCCACTGCCAGTCGAACCGCTCGGGGGGCGTCCCGAGGTGGACGCAGAGGATCCGCCAGATGACGGCCAGGATCGCGTCGCGCTCGGTGGCGACCGCCTCGGGGGAGGCGCCGGCGGCGAGCGAGGCACGAAGACGCATCGCGCCCTCCCGCAGCTTGTGGCGAAGGATCGAGTTCATCCGTCCCGAGTTGGAGGAGGAGTGGGTCTCGGGCATGCAGGCCTGGGGCACGACCCCGTGCTTGCGGACGAGGTTCATGAACATGTTCCACTGTCCGCCGTCGTCGATGGGGCCGTCGAGGAGGAAGGAGACGGTCCGATCGTCGGCGTCCCGGTCCGCGGTGTCGATGACCTGGCAGAGGAAGTAGTTGGCCCGCTCGAACTTGTCCCAGAAGAACATGTAGTTCTGGCTGAACTCGAAGTTCTTGAGGTTCATGGTCTTCATCGCGCCGACGCGCATG
>MDTG01289455.1_pt1 | contig 10081 bp, 5 predicted proteins | sample 811421 | NCBI WGS metagenome assembly MDTG01 (sample SAMN05326645, study PRJNA326480) | marine metagenome | isolation source: seawater | place: Pacific Ocean: South East | collected 2011 | reverse complement strand
CGGCGGCGGCGGAGCCTGACGACGGGCGGAACTGTTGGGGGTGGGGCAGGGCCAGGGCAGCACTCTCCGTCTGGCATTCGGCTTTATTCTATTATGACCGATAGAATACGATAAATAAAAAGCATCCGGCCGTGAACGTAAAATGCCGTATCCACCGTCCGTCCCAGTCTATCTCTTATACCTCTACGGCTTTATCTATCTATCTATCTCGATCTGCTCGAAAGGCCTTCAGTGAGCAGAAGCAGCTCCTGTGCCTCTGGCCAACCGGCTAGCCGTTGTAAATAGGGGCGAATGTTGCGCGCATGGTTGGAGCGGAGCTGCGCTCGCGCAGCCGCGCCCGAACCAAGCGATTCTGCGAGCATGCCGCCGCTGGCAAGCACGCGGTACCAGTACAACGGCTCAGGAACCACCAGTATGTGGTACCCACGCAGCACAGCGCGCACCCAGAGCTCCCAATCCTCGTGCCCCACTCCGGAGTCCTCGGTGAAGCCGCCGAGTGCCTCAAAGGTCGTGCGGCGTACCAACGCGTTCGCGTCACCGAAGCAATTGCGGAACACGCCCACCTGCGAGGAGGGAAGACACTTGCGCACGCTCCACTCCCCCGCCTCCCCTCCTCCCTCCCCGCCCCCTCTCCCCGCGCACCACCGCTGCACCGCCGAGAGGCAGCCAACGCTCCGAACTTGCATCGGCGTTGGGCGGTGCTGCGGCACGCGGCCACTTCTCATTCACCATCGTAAGGATGTGCGCATGGCTTAGCTCTGCGGAGCGCGCGAGTGTCGCAAGCGCGTGGGGCTTCAGGAAGTTGTCGTCGTCGAGAAAGACGAGAAACGGAGCCACCGCGTGACGCGCTGCCTCGTTGCGTGCGGCACCGAGGTAACGCGACGGCCGGCGCAGCAGTAGCCACCGACCGGAAGAAAATTCCTCCCACGCATCGATTGCAGCAAGTGCGGCCAGCGCTTCAGTTGACGTCGAGCCATCGTCGACGAGGACTACCTGAACCAGCCCCGGCTCAAGCGTTTGCCCGCGCACCGATTGCAGTGCCTGCTGCAAAAGCTCGCCGCGGTCATGGTGAACCACACAGACGCTCACCAACGGAGCGTGCAGGGTGCTACGCACACCCGCCGCAACGGCACCGCCATCACCACCGACCTTGCGGTCACGCGACCGGTGCGCGCACGACTCGTGTGCGCACGGTTCGTGCACGCCGAGCGGAGACCAAACGATACCCGGCCGAATGGCGGCCTCGGCCGCCGGGGTCGTCGTGTCTGGCGTATCCGAGCTGGGAGCGACGGCGAGGACGCGCGTGCCAAACGAGTGTGCGTTGCGGTGCACGTAATCAAGTGACCAGCGAAGCAGCAGCCGCACCGGCGGCGAAGCGCACGCCTGCCCGCAGCAGGCGGCATCGCACCGCCCCGTGCTTCCGCGGCGACTACTATCGGCCTCAGGTGGCGCACCTGGTCTGCGGCGGGGTGCGCCACCCCACGCTGCGTGTGAACCGTCCAGAACGCCCCAAAGTTCCACGAGCAGCGGCAACCGCCAGGCGCGCGCCTGCATGCTGCGAAGAGCGGCGGCAGAGACGAAAAGCGCATCCGCGAGGCTGGAGGCGCTGCGCTGCATGTAGTCCTCTTCGAGCTCCAGCAGCGAGACGCCACTGCCCACGCGCCGATCCAGCTCAAGGCGGCGCGTCAGCGACTCGACGAGCGCTACTCGGGCGCCAGAGAGCGCGAGACCCTGAGCTCGTGCGACGAGCGAGTAGTACGCGGCGCCGCCTGCCCCTCCGAATACGACTATCTCGAAGGCCGGCTGCGATTGCAGCCAGTCGTACACGCGGTGCGACAGGACAGCCAAGCGCGAGCCTTCGTAGCGGTGCCAGGAGATCGCCAACTGAGCCGCCCGCACGGAACCCTGGCCACGCTCAACGGTCGCCGCGAGCGTGTCGATGCTCGCCCGTATCTTCGTCGAGGCGGGAGCTAGGAGCAGCACGGTGATGTCGCTGCCCCGCAAAAGCCGCATCAACGCACGAAGGTGTTCGAGGTACACATTCGCCATCGCGGGCCCGGAAGCGGCCTCGCCCAACACATAGCAGATTCGAACACCAACCCGACGTGCCGTGCGACCCTCCGGCCGCCGAGCCACAGACCGCCCCCTCCAGCGCGCGACGAGAATCACCAGAGCGGCCGCGCACGACAAGAACCGCCACATGGCTCCACACTGCTGGGTAGGAGGGTAGCCCGCTCCCGGCGCGTGTAGGTTCCCGGTGCCCGAGTGCATAGAGCCATGGTAGCAGCGCTGCGCCGCAGCTGCGCCGCAGCTGCACGCAGCTGCAGAATTCCTGTTGCAGCTCCGGCCGCAGCTCGGAACGGTAAGAATTCCTATGGACGCCCGCGGTCTCTCGCCCGTCGCACCGTATGGCTCCTCTGCAACAGCGGCCGTGACGGTGGGTGCAGCAGGCAGCGCGCCCTGCCTCGATCACCTCGTTCATCACCGTTCGGCGACATCCGAAGAGGACTGCACGCACATGCTGCCCCCGTTACCACGGCGGCATAACCGTCGCGTCGGTGAGCAGAGGTGGGAGGACTTTGATTTCGCTATCGACGTGGGGGCGGCAGCTCGCGTTCGCGTGCGCGACGGAGCAATCACGAATCCGAGCGCTCAGTGTTGGAGAGGCAGCCTCCTTGTCCTGGTGCGCGCCATGCGCTCGCCAGAGGTTCAGCCGCCCTGCGCTGACGTGTGGCACTCCCACGTTCTCCTCACGAGGATTACGCACCACGACGTCCGTCGGGCCACACTACATGGCGCCGCGTGCCTTGCCGACCTCACGGCCATGATGCACCGCTCTGCCGGCGCACCGTTCAAACGCGCGGTGGAGCAGGCGAGACGCTGTGCGCAGAGCGGCCTGCCCAGCTCGGTGGGATTCGGTGCGGAGGACCCGCGCTTCGCGCAACTCGGCAACGCGCTCCACGTGAGCGCAAACGGCATCAAGCCTCAGCTCCACCTCGACTGCGCGAGTATCGGCAGTTGGCGTTCCATGTCGCTGCAGCGGCTGGTGCCCTCGGGCGTCCCGGTGCAGCTGTCGTGGAAGGGCGCGCCGGACGAGACTGACAGGAATTGGTTGCTCTTCGAGCATGACGGGAAACCCCGCGTCCTCTTCTCGGTTGAGCCCCACGTTGTGCTCACGCTGCGAGCCAACGGCGGGTGCGAGCTCGAGCACCAAACGAGCAACGCGGTTTTCGAGCGCCGCTTTGGTGGACTCGCCTTACACGGCGGCGTGAACCCTGTGCTGCTCACGTCAGCTTCGGGCGTTGCCTTCTACTTTGTGGGCATCTTCCACACGAAAGACGCGAAGCTCAGCTACCGCAACTACGTGTACACCTTCGAGGCCCGCCCACCTTTCGGCGTGTTGTCGATCGGTCGGCGACCAATGAGGCTGCGAGGGGAGCGCGTCCGTTTCGCATCGTCGCTGACCGTGCTAGGCCGCCCGGCGTCTGACGAGCCGCTGCTTGGGGTCTCGTACGGCGTTGACGACAGCGCTGCTCGTTTTGCTGCGCTGCCGCTCTCCGTACTGCTCGCCGATCAGCAAGATGTTACCGGCCAACGTGTGGCGAATTCATCTACTACGTTCGCGCCATTTCGCCTGTGGTTGGCGCACGAAGTGCCGCTGGGGAAGCGATCACCGTCGCGTGACGGCTTCGAGCGCGTCGGACGCGTGGGCGACGGTTTCGGCCCGTGCGTTCTGCAGCACGGCGTGCGGTTCGACGCGCCGTCGATCCACGTCGCGGCTGCCGAACATGCGGAAGATTGTTGTCAAATTTGCCTTCAGACGGCGTACTGCCATTATTTCACCTGGTCGGCATCGGACAAAGTTTGCTGGCTCAAGCAATGGGCCGGCACTGCCGCCGTGACACCAGGGGCGGTATCGGGCCACTTCTCGCGCCGAGCCGCTTGCGGCTGCGAAACCGCATCTAATGCTGGGCTGCGCGCGCCCACGGTCGAGGTGCGGCCGGCGCTGAGCGCCGCTGAGTGCTGCTCGTCTTGCGTCGGCCTCGCAGGCTGCGGCGGCTGGACGTGGGATGCCGCGCGCGGTGGGCGCTGTGTGCTAAAAGCGCCGCCGGTGGACGGCCCTGCGGCGCTGCACAAGGTCGCTGGGCAGCGCTCCGGCCTCGTCGCGCTCAAACCTGGAGTGCTCTTCGTGCATCATCACCCGCCCCACCTGCATCTGGGCTCCGATCGCCGGCTGCTCGCGCTCCTCGAACAGATGGTGCGGGGCGGCTATCGCCCGAGCTTCGCAGGCGTCGACGACTATGACCCAGGGCCGGTGCGGGGGCGCACACGGCTGAGCGAGCTGGGCGTGCCGCTTCTCGCGCCGGTTGTCACGGGTGAGGACCTCCTCGACTGGGTACGTCATCACGACGTGGCGGTCGTCGTTCTGCTGCTGTGGTTCTGGAAGAAAGCCAGCGTCCCCGCGCTCTATCTGAGAAAGCTGCGCACGCAGCTACCGCACGTGAAGATCGTCGTGATGAGCGACGACGTTCACTTCCGCCGGTTTATGCTCCGCGATGAGCACGAGGGCGGTCCCGTGCGCGGTGCCGGACGCGAGCAATCTGCAGACGCGCTGAAGGAGGAGGAGCTGCGTCATTACTACCACGCCGATCACGTGCTGGCTATCTCCGACTTCGATATTCGCGAGATCCGCGCGGCGGGGAAGCATATGGATGCTGCGCGATTCACCACCTTGCGACACGTGCACGACGAGCCGGTGCTCTTCCCCCTGCGGGCTGCGTTGCCATTTGCGAGCCGACGCGGAGTGCTCTTTGTCGGCAACGTGAACAACCCGACGAACCTGCATGGCCTTCGTTGGTTTGTCACAGCGGTGATGCCACTGCTGCGACGTGTCGAGCCAAACCTGCGGCTTACAGTCGCAGGGTCGTGGGACGGCGAGGAGGCGCGCGGATCCGAGCTACATCAGCTGCTTCGCGCCTCGGGGTGTGTGGACGTGCTCGGGTCCGCCGCCCCGCCCCCCGCCGCGCGCGTGCACGCCCGCTCCCCCTCTCCATCCCACCCTCTCCACCCCATCCTCCCCTCCGCAACTTGCTCGGCCTCCCCGACAGATACGTTGCGGACCTGCGCGACGTGCTGCAGCGCGCGCGCGTTTTCGTCGTGCCCGTCCTCTGGGCGACCGGCGTCATCACGAAACAGACTTTTGCGCATGTCCACGGCCTTCCCACCGTCGCTACCGTCGCCGCCGCGCAGCACGCCGCGCCCGCGCCGCTGGGTGCCGACGGCGTTGCGAGCGTGTGGAGCCACCGCACAGGCACATTCGAGAAGATCCGCGTCGCTTCCGTTGCTGCGTCAGCTGAGGCCTTCGCGGCGGCGACACTGCATCTATATCATAACCAGTCCGCGTGGAATGAACTGCGCGACAATGCTGCTCGCTTCGCCCGCTCCGGAGGTGGGCGCGGAGTGTGCCCAAGTGGGATTCTCGGCGACATCGCGACGTTTTTCCGCAAAATGGAGGCTGGCACATGCTAAGTTAGAATTTAATTAGCTCGCAGGCTCGCGAGCGTCTGGAGCCACCGAGCCGCCACATCATCCGTGACCGTCGGTGGCTCCGCCGCCGCCGCCGCCGCCACTGCGTGGGTGCGCCGCATTCTCGCCTCCCTCAATGTTGAGCTCGAGCGAACCTCGCCAGCGAGCTGCTCCGCCGCGTGTCTCGCGCGCGTGTCCGAGAGATTCCTGCCGATCTCGGTGTCGGCCACCTCGTGCGCGGGGTAGCGCTCCCGCTGCTTGCGGGCGGTCACTTCCGCGCAGAGCGCATCGCGCTGCGTGTCATGCATCTTCCGATGGCGCTCCACAGCCTGCTCTTTTGTTGCCATTGCTGATTTCTTGAGGAAGGAGACGATGGATGCTGCTTTCTCCCCAGAGGATGGCTCAGCTTGAACAACGTCCCCGGGATCGACGACGCGCATTAGTCTCGTCGCCAAGCCCACCGCGCCGGCGGAGGCACGTGGCGCTAGCAGGATTGCTGAACCTTCCGAGGAAGATAGGGAGCTCGAAGGAGCCCGCTCACCGTCGGGCGGCATGAGCAGCGACGGAGTTCGCCGAAGTGCACTGATAAAATGAGCGCGCGGCAGGCCGTTTCGAAAGTCCTCCAGCTGCCGAAGAGCGCTCTGCGCTAATGTCGCAGGCCGCGGTGTGAGTGGCATGGATGCCCTCGGATCTGTCTCGTCGCCCTCCATATCTGCCGTTGACGTCTCACCCAGCGCGTCCTGGCGTGCGGCGGACGCTTCCTGACCCGTGGCCTGCAGCTGCAAGGGTGACGCTTCCAGTCCGATCGCGGTCGGAACCGCGAGCGAGCGCACCAGACGAGCGTCCACCTCCGCCTCTCCCACACGCGGTCGCTTTGCAGCGACTGCAGCGGTGCGGATCGTATGAACCGCGGCGCGCTGTCGCGTGCGCAGCGCCTTAAGCCGCCCGGCATCCGCCAAATGCGTCTTCGAGAGAATCGCCTGTGCCCGCGCCCACTGTTCGGCGCGCCCACCCTCGAGCAGAAGGGCGCGCCGCGCTTTGGCCTCCGCACTCCGATCGAGCCGATCGTGTAACATGGCCAGCGGTGCACTCGCAGCCTCCTTCTGGGCGCGCGCGGCGCATAGCCGAAGGGTGCCGATGAGCTTGTCGTCTTCGCCGCTTCCAGCCGAAATCTCGGCAAAGTGCTCACTCCGCCGTGCCGCTCGTCGCGTCGATGCCGTTTGCCGGTCCGCGAGCTCGTCCGCGTGTGTCGCTTGGGATGATTGCATCGCACCGGTGCGGAGTGCCGCAACATCGGCGCCCGACGCGTACCTGCACGAGCGGCGGACGTCCGCAAGTGAGAGCGAGCTCGAGCGGGCCTCTCGAATGGGGCCGAAGGGCGCGCATGCGAGTCTCAGCGGGTGCGCACTTGCGTGTGCGCGCGCGCATTGACGCCTCGTGCTGAGTTCCCACACGTCGGAGTTCCGCTGCGAGGTCGGGTAGGAAAAGCGTCTCGTCGCGGGCGCGCAGTTGCGCGCGCGTCTCACTCGTCCTCTGCGCCGCCGCCGCGCCGGCACAAATCTGCCGCCGAACCGCGCTCGCGCCAATGCCTGTCCCAGGGCCGCCGCAGTCGCGCAGCGACGCCGCTGCCTGGAGCAGCGCACTCGTAGTCTGGGCGCGCCCGGCCGCCGCCTCGCGGACCGCCGCCTCGTACGGCTCGCGCTCCGCCGCGACGAGAGAGAATCGCTGGCACAGAGAGAGAGGAGAGAGGAGGTCAGAGTGCGTGGAGCGTGGTGGGGCAACGCAGGCTCGGCAGTGCGCTCGACTCGGAGCCGGACCTCTGCTTTCAGCAGCGCTTCTGCTTCAGAGCCGTGAGTCGGCGGCGGGCCACGCAGGGGTCGCGGCTGTCGTCGCGCGTCCAGCGCATCGAGAGCACGCGCCACCGCCGGGGGGGCGTCGCTCACGATGCGGCGAAGACGCGCGGAGTTCGCTGCAACCTTCGGCTGAAGCATCTGGCCGAGAGACTGCGCGGCGTCGAGCCGTGACTCAGTGTGCACTTCAGAGTCCGGGAGGACCCGTGGGGCATGCAGTGACGGATCAGGTCCAGCGACGTCGACGAGTCCCTCATCCGAGGCCGCCTGCACCTCGGCAACTGTATCCTGGATGGCCGCCATCGCGGAGGTGCCCTCCTCATCTGATGAGCGCGTCATCTTGTGGTGGATCGCCGCTCGCTCGCGTTCGGCAAATTGTGCGGCAACGGTCAGCGCGTCAGACGCGGCAGCGAGCGAGGATGCGTGGCGCTCTGCTCCGCCGTTGAGCTCCGCCGCAGCTAGCATCGACTGCGCCACGAGCTCGCGCGCGTGCTCGGCCGCTGCGGCCTCGGCGGCAGAGTCCGCCGCCTCCGTCTCGCGCTCGCGAAACGCGACGGCAGAGGTGAGCACGAAGAGCCACTCCTTCGGTTTCCTCAGCACAACGGTTTCCGCCTGCTCATTGAGGGGAGGAGGGCTGGGAGTTGAGAGCGGTGGAACGGTACTCAGGCCGAGGTGAGAAGTGCAGTGAGGGGCCGCCGCGCCTGCGACTCGGCGTGCGCAAGCTGCGCAATGAAGGAGTCCTGCCTCGGCACGTCCCTTGCAACGGGCAGCAGCGAGTGGCGCTCGATGCCCTCGATCTCAACCAGGCCCGCGGCGAGCTGCGCTTCACGCCGACCCAGGTGTTCTCGTTCGAAGCGGTAGATCTCGGCGGCGAGCGCTGCCTGAGCCTGTGCGCTCACCTCCGAAGCCTTCATCATCAGGTAGCTGTGGACACAGGGGGGAGGGTGTTGGGAGTGGGTGGCTGGGGATGTGGCGACACGAACGTGCGCGGATGAAAGCAGCGATCCACAGCTTCGAGGGAAGCGAAGGCGAGTGACGGTGGGGCGTCAGAGAAGGAGTGGAGGCAGGATTCGTACGCGGCATCGGGAAGCGAGGATCAGATTCTCACCGGCAGTGCGTGTGGACATCGTGCAGCGCCGCGGAGATTTGTTCAGACGTGTCCACCTTCGCGTCGCCTCGTGCGAGCTTCGCCGCGGTTGCCGCTGTTGCCGTCGCTTGGGTGTGGCGGCGGGCGCGCAGATCGGCCAGCATCGCGGCAAACTCAGCCCGCGCGCGGACTCGCTCCATGTCGCCCTCCCCATTCGCCCAGCGCGGCGCGTGCGAGCTTGATCCTGCCTCAACCGCCACGGCGCCGACAGCGCGCGCGCCGGTCGAGTCCTTGCACACGGCGCCTGCCGCGCGCGCGGCAGCGGCGGCTATCGCGCCGTCGGCCCGTCGCGAGAGCCACTCCTTCGCGATCACGTGCTCTTTCGCGAGATGCGCGCGGCGCGTGGCGACCGCATCCTCCCTGTTGCGCAAGAGCGCGCGCTGCTCTTGCTGCGACGCCCCGTCGGCGACACGCCGCGACGCGCGCCACTCGCGCCGCTCCGCGTGCTGCTCCGCGAGAGAGCGCGCCAGCTGGGCGCGTGCGTGTTGCTGGTGCGAGGACAACCGGGCGAGCCACTCGTCCACCAACACGGACGCATCCTCCCGCGTCGCCTCCGCCGCTCCCGCCGCGTCGCGCTCGAGCTCCGCCCTCGCCTCGGCGTGCGCTGCTGCGGCCTCCTTTGCTTGCGCGAGTAGCTGCTCGACCTCTTTCTCGCCCTCTGCACGCACTTCGCGCTCAATCCGTTCGAGTGCGCGGCGCAGCGTGGAGCGCTCGCCGTTGCAGCCGCCAACGAAAGCGCGCGCAAGTCTCTCGCGCGTGCTGGCGCTCTGCTCGTCGACGCGGCCGAGCGCCGACGCGCACTCGGCGGGAAGCGTGGCCTCGACGGCGGCCAGGTGGTGTCGCAGGTTCCCGGCCTCGCGCTCGCGCGCGCGAGCCTCCTCAAGCGCGATCGCGGCGCGTTGCTGCTCTGCGGCGCGCGCAAATCTGGCCGCAACTCTCGGCATGTGCTCGGATACCGCGCGCTCCTGGCGCCGGTTGAAGTCCGCCATTGCGCGCTCCCGGCCGCGCCGTGCCGCGTGCAAACGCTCCTCGAGCTGCTCGCGGAACGACGCCACTTCGCGCTCGGTCCGCGCTCGAGCGGCGGACGCGTGCCGCTGCTGCAGCTGGAAGCGCGCCTTGCGCAGCCGCCCGACCTGCTCCGCTGTCTGAGCAGCGAGCGCTTCCTCGACGCCCGCGTTGCGCCCCTTGGTCTGCGCGAGCGCTTGGCGCACCCCCTCCAGGTGCCGCGCCGCGCTCTGCGCATCGACGTACATGAGGCGCGCCACGATCCGCGCGCCACTCTTCTCTCCGGAAGGCAGCCGCAGCTGCTCGTCCAGAGCCCAGCCCTTGCAAGTGCGCTGCGACACATCGGACCACGGCAGCGCGTGAAACCCAATCGGGACGTCGCCGCCCCCGCGCACCTCGATCACAATCGCGACAGGCGCTGGCGCAGCCACCGGCAAGACGATCTCCTCCTCAAACGGATGCTTCGCGGAGAGCTCGGCGAGAGCACGGCCGTCTCCGCTCTGTGACCTGATCGTGACCGAGAGGTCGTCGGCTGTGGCGCCCACAACGCCTG
>MDTG01100610.1_pt1 | contig 10081 bp, 12 predicted proteins | sample 811421 | NCBI WGS metagenome assembly MDTG01 (sample SAMN05326645, study PRJNA326480) | marine metagenome | isolation source: seawater | place: Pacific Ocean: South East | collected 2011 | reverse complement strand
GAGATTTGCACAATACTATCGTCCATATGGAGTAGAAGCACCCGCAGGATCCTCATCCTCAAGTACGTCTACTGCGGCAGCGGCTCCAGCAACACCTGCTCCGGCAGCAACTCCAGCACCAGCAGAAACTCCTGCTCCTGCTCCACAAACAGAAACAGTGGCGGCACCTGCAGAAGCACCTACTGGTGAAAGCAAGCGGGCAGAAGATATCCTAGCGATGATTCGTAACCGCCAATCATAAGGCATAGGGGGGCGGGGCACTGCCCCCCTTTTTTAAATGATTCAATACAATCCTGAACAAGTATACCCAAGGCTATGTACAGTTTTAGAATTACCTGTGCATGGCTTTGTGTATCCTATTTTTAAGAATGCAAGCAGTAGCCTAGAACAATTAGCAGTAAATAAGCACGTTGTAAACAGAAGTTTTGACAAAAGCACTGAACTAGTAACAGTATTCTGGCGTGAAGCACAAACAAGATTCAACAGTGGAGTAAATACATACATAGAACTTAACCAACAATTGGATGAAGATACACTAGTATCCTTAATAGAACGTGGTGAACTTGTAGATAGACATTTTATGCCACAGTACATGTGGTTGTGTCATCTTTATAAAAACTATACTGGACAAATTCACATTCTCAGTTTAGACGATCTTAAGATAAGTGTGCATAAAAATGCAAGCACTAGATACTATGACTATGTTGCACCAACACACTGGATAAATTTAGATAACATAATTTATAAAAAATTTGTCAACACTACAACAAATCTAACTGAAATAAATCAATACATTAAAGATACACAAAAGGTGTTATATAAAAAATGCATTGCCCAAGACTAGGCCACTACGCAAGATTAAACAGCAACGGAACAATAGGATGTTGTGGCCATATGGTAAATGCAAACCAATATAATAGTTTCAGACAACTGGAAAACAGTGCTTGGCTAGAATACCTAAGATATCAAATGCGCAATGATCAATGGCCTAATGAATGCATTAGATGTAAACAAACTGAAGAACTCAATGGCACTAGTATAAGATTAAACAGCATTGAACGTGATAGGATACTGCGAAAGTTTAACAAACGTTACATACAACTAGGAGGCACACTGGACAACTATTGCAATAGTGCATGTGTAACATGTAAACCTAGTTTAAGTACACGCATAGGAAATTTAAAAGGTAAATTAGTAGTAAAGGATAATTATGAACTGTACAATACATTACCCCTGGAACGTGTAGTTGAAATAGATATTAATGGCGGCGAACCTAGTATTAGCAAAAATTACAATACAGTTCTAAACGATTTACCAGATAGTGTTCGTATTGTTCGAATTAATACTAATGCATGTGTAAGGATCAAACAAATACAAAACCTATTAGAAAAAAACGTAGCAGTAATTGTAACAGTAAGTTTTGATGGTATAGGCAACGTACACGATTATATAAGATATCCAGTAAAATGGGATAATTTTGAGAGTAACATGTTATACTATAGAGAACTTTCAACACAGTATAAAATGTTTACACTAGATACATGGACAACAGTTAGTGCCCTTAACGTAAAACATTTGCCCCAAATACAGGAATATTGCACTGCTAATGAAATACGTCATCAGTTTGCATTTTTAAAAGAACCTGATATGCTAAATGTAAAATATAAAAATTGGCTAACAGAAAACACAGATATAGCAGGAGTTGCTACTGATCGTGATAATACACAGGAACTTAAAATATTTTTAGATTTTGAAGAATCCTGCAGGCCAGGTATAGAAAGATTTTGGTAATGCGTGTGGCAATCACAGGACATTCAGCAGGTATAGGACAGTGTTTTGCACAAATACTGTCTGAACGAGGACATGAAGTTGTAGGTCTTAGTAGGCGTGACGGAAACAATATTCGTAGTTTGCAAAAGATAGTTGGCCCTATTGTTGAGTGTGATTGGTTTATTAACAACGCACAAGCAGGTTATGCACAAACAGAATTATTATACAAAGTATGGCATCAATGGCATGATCAACGCAAACTTATCTGGCTAATAGGCAGTATTATGAGCGCACAATACACTGTAGATTTTGAAATGCAGGAGTACAAACTACAAAAACAAACACTTGATCAAGCATATTACAATCTAAAAAATACATCCAGTAAATGTAGACTAGTGCTTATACGCCCTGGTATAGTTGCAACACAACCACACAACACTGCAGGTGTTGACAGTGCGCCTGTTAGAGATTGGTGTGAAGCAGTTGTGGACACCTGGGAATACTGTAAGAAACGTAATCTAAGATTGCAGGAGATCAGTCTTGGCTATGGATCCTAAAAGTGCAATAAACGGAACATTCTGTCCAGTGCCCTGGACTGGTTTTTATATGGAACCCAACGGGAAAGTAAAGCCCTGTGTTCTTAGCAATGACTATACAGGTCATATTAACAATACAGATATTGAAGATATACTACATGGTCCTGAAAACAATAATATAAAACAAACACTTGCTCTTAACAAACCTCATAGTAATTGTAGTAATTGTTATAAACTTGAACAGGGAAATACTGGATTAAATGTACGCAGTGATAGATATTATTATTTAAAGGCACTTGCTAGAGTTCCATATACAGCATATGACACAATGGACACTACACTAAGCACTGTTGATATTCGTTGGCGTAATACATGTAACCTTGCTTGTGTATATTGTAGCCCAGAACTTAGCAGCACTTGGCAGAAAGAATTAGGACAAACTACAAGGGTAAATGAAACACAACTAGTAAAAACAAAACAATATGTATTGGATAATGCACATAATCTTAAGAACGTTTACTTAGCGGGCGGTGAACCTCTGCTAATGAAAGAAAACAGTGAACTATTGGATAAAATAAATCCAGACTGTACTATACGCATTAACACAAATTTAAGCAATATTCAAGGTCCTGTATTTCAACGTGCAAGTAAGTTTAAAAACGTACACTGGACTATTAGTGTGGAAACCATGGATAAAGAATTTGAGTACATTAGGTATGGTGCTAGTTGGGAAAAATTTTTAAAAAATTTAGACACAATAAGAAGTTTAGATCATAAAATTAGTTTTAACATGCTTTGGTTTATACTTAATCCATATACTATTTTCGACACTGTTGACTTTTTTAGATCCATGGGATATAAGCAAAACTCGTTTGTTATAGGGCCGCTTACAGGACCTACAGAATATGATGTGAGAAACCTAAACAATAAGATACTAAAGGATTTAGAAACAAGACTAAAAGCAAGGATTCAAGGAGCAGATACTCGTTATTTGTTACACAATAGTTATGTGAACATGCTTATTCATTTGGATGGAGAATATAATAAACAGTCCTGTAAAACTATTCAAAGGTTAAACGATATGGATAAGCGGCGTAATAATAACTTTAAAAATGTGTTTGACATTGAACGTTATCTGTAATATAATACTAACATAGGCTCATAGGAGAAAAACATGGCAAAACCTTTTGACGTAAGCAAGTTCCGCAAGGACATAACAAAAAGCATTGATGGACTAAGTATTGGCTTTAATGATCCCACAGACTGGATAAGCACAGGTAGTTACGCACTAAACTATCTAGTAAGTGGTGACTTTCATAAAGGTGTGCCCATGGGCAAAGTTACTGTGTTTGCAGGTGAAAGTGGTGCGGGCAAAAGTTACTTTGCAAGTGCAAATATTGTAAGAGCAGCGCAGGAGCAGGGTATCTTTGTTGTGTTAATTGACAGTGAAAATGCACTGGATGAAAGTTGGTTACAAGCACTTAATGTTGACACTGACGAAAGTAAACTGCTTAAACTAAGCATGAGTATGATTGATGACGTTGCAAAAACTATTAGCACGTTTATGAAAGACTACAAAGCAATGGCAGAAGAGGATCGCCCTAAGGTTCTATTTGTTATTGATAGTTTGGGTATGTTACTTACTCCTACAGATGTTGATCAGTTTGACAAAGGCGATATGAAAGGTGATATGGGGCGTAAGCCTAAGGCACTTACTGCACTTGTTCGCAACACAGTAAACATGATTGGCAGTTACAATGTAGGCATGGTGTGTACTAACCATACATATGCTTCTCAGGATATGTTCGATCCAGATGACAAGATCAGTGGCGGACAGGGCTTCATCTATGCTAGTAGTATTGTTATTGCAATGCGTAAACTAAAACTAAAAGAAGATGAAGCAGGAAACAAAGTAAGTGATGTGCGTGGTATCCGTGCCGCTTGTAAAGTTATGAAAACACGCTATGCAAAACCTTTTGAGGCAGTGCAGGTTAAGATTCCCTATGAAACAGGTATGGATCCCTACAGTGGATTACTGGATTTGTTTGAGGGTAAAGGCTTACTAGTTAAACAGGGTAACAGACTAAAATATACAACCAGCAAAGGTGAAGAAATGCTGGAGTTCCGCAAGGGCTGGACAGGTGAAAAACTTGAAGTAATTATGCAGGATATTTCTAATGTTGGACTAAGTATAGACGATATCGCTGATGAAGTAGAAGGCGATATATATGCTGAAGACATAGAGGATGAAATGCATGAATGAAGAAATAGTTAAACAAGTTTACACTATTTTAAAACAATATATCTCACAGAAGGACATGCAACAAGCAACTGATCATCTAGTGGATGACTTGCAAGAACTGTTGGATGAGGAAGAACTTTATAGACTAGCGGGACTTGATAAGAATATGAAAGCCAGTGTAATGGATATTCTTGGCGAACCCGAAGAGGACTTCGATTACGAAGATGAAGACTATTGAGTCAGTACTATAATAGAATTGTAAATGATTTAGGTGCTATTCCTAGTTTTATTAGTTACTATGAAACAGAGTTGGAAGAGGCAAAACGCGAGTGTAGTGTAAAAGGTATTGTGGAGCGTAATATAACAGCGTTGCCCGGAATAACAGAACATCGCTTTAATCAGTTACAGGAGATAGAAGCAGTGCTAAACTATCTTAATATACAACTACGCAAGATTCGCCGCAAACATTTTCAGAAATATTTGGAAGGTTATGCGAGAGCATTGACTAGTAGAGATGCAGAAAAGTATGTAGACGGAGAAGATGAAGTTATTGATTTTGAAACTATTATTAATGAAGTTGCACTGTTACGCAATCGCTGGTTGGGTATCATGAAAGGACTAGATACTAAACAATGGCAAATGGGACATGTTGTTAGATTGCGCACAGCGGGCATGGAGGATATTAGAATTGACTGACTGGGATGTGCAGTAGTTTAGATAGTTCAGGATAAGTTGCACAAAAGTTTTCGTTTCTACGCAAATCTATTCTAGTAATTTCATTCCATAATTCTGCTTGCATGTCATGATATGTATCCTGTTCCTCAAATCTTCTTGCAAGAGATTGTATCTTACTGTGTTTACTACTCCGTAAGCGTTCAGTTACAACGTGACGGTTTTCAGGTGGAATATTGTATAGACTTAAATATTTTGGTTTATTTACAAATCCAAAAGCATACTGAAAACCTAACTGATCACAAAGATCTATTACACCATCAAGATACATAACATTAAAAATATTTACAGTTGGAAAAAACTCCAGTATAAAGCGACTTCTATCCAGTTTGCTATACTTGTCTAGTGTTTTCAGAACTGTGCTCCAATTTGATCCGTGCCTTTCATATTCAAATCTTTCTTCTGTGTTATCTATACTAAAGGTTATACTAACAGTATCAAATTGTTCCAGTAGTTCTATATGACGTTCACTATACACTGTTCCGTTAGTGTTGTAATGGATGTGAACATTTTTTCTATTTAATTCTATTAATCTTTCAAGTTTTGCTAGATGTGTTTTGTCCAGTAGTGGTTCACCTCCAGCATAATTTATATATCGTAGATCAGGCAAATTGTCCACAGCATCTGACCACATTTTTCTACTAAGAGTGTATCCATAGTCCAGTGTTTTTATACTAGGCACATTATCGTATCGTTTATCTTCACTATACCAACTACTGCTAAGTTGATGTGAGCATATTCTACATTTCAAATTACAAGTAAATCCCATCTTCAGATCAAGTGTTTGTATTTCGTTTGAATTATGAAAGTCAGTAGTGTATATTATATCACGAAAAAAATATTCGTCTCGCTGTCTTTTGCTAGGAAATCCAACTGCTTCGTTGTTCCAGCAACTGTTACAGTATGGTGTTGATTTTCCTTGCAAAAAATCCTGTTGTATCTTTCGTACATGTTCACTGTTCTTTGCTTCTTCTATAGAACTATCTTTTATGTTTAAAGGTTTTGGTAGTAGATCAGTTCCATAGTATGCGCTGTCTAAGTCACAACACACTGTAATATTTCCATTCACTGCAACTTCTAGATTTGTAAAAGGATTTATACACATAGCATCATGAATATCGAAACGGTTATTGATATAACTTTTTGTTGGCAGTGGTTTAAGCACTATTGTACATTCAACAATATTATCTTTTGGCACACATTTGCCGCACTGTTCTCTTACTATGCGTATTGTATCAGGGTTGTTTGTTTTTACTTTTATAAAATATGTAGGTATATCAATTGAATTTACTATACGAAAAAAATGACGCCAAATATTTTCATTTGTCCAGCCATAACTTGTAATTATAATCTGTTCATTTGTATAGTGATCCTTTTTAATTCTTATAAGATCCCTATACATATCTTCAAATGGTTGCGTGTAATATTCGCTTATTTCCTTTTCAAATATAATCACGAAGTCTACTCCATTGGATATGTATTTCGTCTGCAAACCATTCAGTATATGTAATACGATTTAACCATTGATGTCTATAGGGTTTACTTAGCCATTTAGACATACTAGTGCTTACATCCCATGCTAGACTGTGTTCACTAACAACAGCAGGCACTCCTGCAATAATACTATGTATGCCTGGATTGCTACTGTGACTTACTGTAAAATATGCATGTGCAAGCATTATATCAAGATCGAAATCATCATAGGTTTCCTGCACATGTAATGGTCTGTTCCAAGTGACGCCCTCAAACTGATGTTGCTCAGGATATCTTGGATGACTACGAATTACAATAGGCTTATCTGTAACCTGTCTTATCTGTTCTACAGTTTGCTTGTAATAGGTATTTATATCAGGCATGTTGCGCCATTGTTCGCTGGCACCATGTTGTCCACATACTAGAACATAATCACCATCATGCTTCCAGGGCTGTAGTACAATACTAAACTTTTTTTGTCTATCATCTGGCATGTATTCATTTAGTGCAAACTCTGCGTCTCTGTTGATCCCGTTTATACCCAACTTCCAAGTTGCGTTGCGTAATAGCCCGCCCACTTCTATGACAATAACTGGCTTACCCTGTGCGCGATAATGATCCCATACACCTTTATTAGGACGCATTTTTCCATACCATAGCACACTCCAAATAAGTGCAGCATCCGCGTCCATGGAGTTTTCTACGAGTGTATCTGTTTTTTTAATTGCATCTAAAACTTGAGGATATACCAGACTTGCGTTGCCAGGTAAATTATTTGGAAAGTGACTTACAATCATGGTAAATAGTTATATGCGTACATTATCAGTATTTACCTCCTGGCACCCTGCAGGATACAAAAAATACGGTCAGCAATTTATTGAGGGATACAACAATTACTGGCCACAAAGTGTTCCTCTTACAATATACGCAGAGGATCATGAACCTATTACTAATAATCCAAATATTACTGTATTGGATCAAGCAACTACACTGCCAGATCTTAAGGCATGGCAACTGCGTCACAAGGATAACAAACATGCTCATGGATGGAATCATGATATGAGCAAGAAAAGTTTTTTATGGGATGCAAGTCGTTTTGCAAACAAAACATTTGCACTCTGGCATTTTGCAAAAACATGTGGAACAGACATTTTTATGTGGTGTGACGGAGATGTTAGAACGCATACACCTATGCCTATTGAATTCCTTAATGAAATTGCACCCAACGAAAATCAACTAGCAACATACTTGGGACGTAAAACTTGGCCTGAATGTGGTTGGATGATGTTCAATCGCAATCATCCAAAGTTTCAGGAACTAATGGAACAATGGCGTTGGATATACGAAAGCGATGATATATTTAAACACAAGGAAAGTCATGACAGTTTTATTTTTGGAGAACTTGTTGAGGACTTTAAGAGCATGGGTGTTGAAATGCGAGATCTAGGTGGTCCAGAACAAAGCGGACATGTGTTTATTAATAGTGTACTGGGTAAATACATGGACCACCTAAAGGGTTTCCGTAAGGAAGTTGGCAAAAGCACACTAAATGATATTACAAATAATTTTCAACATCAGGATGTAGCATGGTGGAAAGACATTCGCCATGTTACAAAGAGTATGATTATGGCAGAGAAACAAAAAAATCCTCACGAATATGATGCCACACAACAAGTTAAAAGTAAGGGAATAAAAAATGAGTGATCTAAGTTGTATACAAAATGTTAAAGAAGTGCATACTGATCCGTATCCGTATGTTTGTGTTAAAGGTGCACTACCTACAGCACGTTATAAGGAACTATGTGAGACATTTCCTATGGAACTGGTTACCAGTACAGATCCACATGATGGAGGTATTTGCTATCGTTACAAAATGAAGGAGTGTGCGCAGGAAGCACCTCCTGCTATCTGGCAAGACTTTTTTGAGTATCATACAAGTCCTGAATACTTTAGAAGTTGTGTAGAACTGTTTGCACCAAGTATCGAAACTGCATATGGTGCAGACTTTTTGCATAATCTAAGCACTGGAAGTGTTACGCCACGTGATGTTGATAATACAGGCCAGTATGTAGCAGACTGCCAGTTTGTAGTACACGAACCTGTAGATCAGACAGGCACAAGTCGTACACCACATGTGGACAATCCTATTGAAATCTATGCCGGATTATTGTACATGCGTCAGCCAGGAGATCGCGCACAGGGCGGAAACTTTACAGTCCATAGAGTGCATGGCCAAATTACAGAAGTAAACAAAAGTTTAGGACGTCAAGTGGATGACAGTTTACATACTCCACACTTTGAAGTGCCCTATGAAGCAAATAACTTTTGCATGTTTCTAAATGTTAAAGACAGTGTGCATGGTGTTACACCACGTATTGAGCCTACAATGCGGCGTCGCAGTATAAACATTATTGGCGAGTTCAACGGCAATGGAAAAATGTGGAAAGTAAAAGAAATAAAAAACAAATGAAATACACAATGGGTAAAGCAAGTTGGTGCTTTATAACTGAAGACCGTGTTGTAAAATGCTATGGTTTAAGAAATAAAAAAACTGTTAAACCTGCTCGTGGAAGCATATTTGACTGCTGGTTGCGTGAAACTACTTGCTTGCAAAGACTTAAAGGACACGATCATTTTCCACAACTGGATGACTGTGAAGAGTCTGATCTAAGTTTATCTATGTCTAACTGTGGTGAAAGTTTATTTCCAGCCTGGAAAGAACATGATCTTACACAGTATATTGATCAAGTACACGCTATAGCAGACACGTTAGAAGAAGCAAAAGTTAAATACTTCTACCCAGGTATGGATCCTGCTGGGAAAAATAAAGAGCACACAAAGTTTCCACTAAGTAATTTCTGCGTTAAGGACGGGGTAATAAGTTTAATAGATTTTGAAATGGCTGTACCTATGGACAGTCGTGCAGAGGATAGACTAAGTGATAGACTTAGTTATCTATATGGCTTTTATAATCCAGATAATTTTAGAGAAAGTTTAGTACTAGCACTACAAAAACCAGTTATGAGTTATGAAAGTGAACTTATGGCAAAACTAGTGGATAAAGATAAATTTGAAAGTGTTAAACACAACAACCCAAGAACACAGTGGGCTAGTATGGAATTGTACACTAGTCCACCTGATAAAGTTATTAAAGAATGGAAAAATTACAAGCAGAGGTATCAGATAAATGGCTAAATCTGAGGCTCAAAAACTAAAATACAAAAAACACAAAAGACCACATGTACTGTCAGTGGATATAGAACATCTAGGAAAGAAAATGGAATATAAACAACCATCAGATAAAATTATTAGTGAATGGGACAACTAT
>MDTG01218557.1_pt1 | contig 10082 bp, 9 predicted proteins | sample 811421 | NCBI WGS metagenome assembly MDTG01 (sample SAMN05326645, study PRJNA326480) | marine metagenome | isolation source: seawater | place: Pacific Ocean: South East | collected 2011 | reverse complement strand
GTAATCCATTCTTCTTACTCTGTTGTCTTCTGTACCTTTGTTGTTTTTTAGTACAAGTATGTCTTCAATCTCTTGGTGCCATATCGGGAAGTGAACAGTTGCATTACCTCCACGCACTCCATTTTGTGTACAGCATCTTACTGTTGATTCAAACTTTTTAAGGAACGGAATGACTCCTGTGTGTTGTACTTCACCACCTCTTATTTTAGAATTGATTCCACGTATTCGACCAGCGTTGATACCAATTCCTGCACGCCTTGCCACATATAAACCAATGGCCATATCACTAGAAAAAATACTAGAAAGAGTGTCGTCACTATCGACCAGTACGCAACTTGCGAACTGACGAATTGGAGTCCGTACACCAGACATGACAGGGGTTGGTATATTAATTTTGTGTAAACTGATTGCATCATAATATCTCCTTACATAGTTCAATCTTGTTTTTTCCGGGTAGTCAGCAAACAGAGTAGCTGAAATCATCATGTACATATCTTGTGGAGTTTCATACAACTGGCCTGTAGACCTGTCTTGAACAAGATATTTGTCTACTACTTGTCGTAGACCTGCGTATGTGAATTTCAAATCTCTATCTCTTTTAAGATATGTGTTTAATTTTTTAATGTCTGTTTTACTATATTTGTCAAGTATGCCTTTATCATAAACTCCAAGTCTTATATTTCTTATTATAAGTTTTAATAATGGAATGTATTCATATTGTCCATGTGCTTCTTTTCTTACATCATAGGATAAAAGTCTTGCCGCGGCATATTGATAGTTTGGATTTTCTAAAGTAATTAAATCATTGGCAGATCTTACTAAAACATTTTGTATATCTTTAGTTGTGATACCATCATAGAATTGTATGTTGGCATTCATTTCAATTAAAGAAGCAGATACTCCGGCCAAACCTTCACAAGCTTCTTCAACCACGAAATGAATTTTATTAATGTCTAATCTTTCTTTTTTACCATCTCTCTTTTGAACTTGAATGGACGCAGTGTTAAGAGATGGCATAATAATTTTATTTGTTCCGTTGATTTTATTACTTTGAATGACTGTATTTATCGTATTTTTATTTTTGTACTTTGTTAAAGGATCGACTAATTTTTGTTTCATAGAATAGTTTTATAGTTAGTAATAAAGTGCTATTATAAAACAAAAATGTAAAGATGTCTATTAAGAAATGTATGTATATTTCTACTTTCTACAACTGTTGGTTAAACTAATTGCGTGGCTTCAGCGTCCATGGTTATTGCTGTGCCTGTGGCTGTACTGGTAAATTTTACGATTACAGTTTTATCTGTTGATGTTGAGTCTTGTCTATCTATTGCCGCTGACAATTCAACTCCAACTGTGGTGCTGTTTTCTACAAAGTCATCATGGTATGCCACTGTGCTGGCATTGACACTTATACAAAATGTTCCAACTCTGGTTAATGCACCTCTTTCCATTTTGTAATTTATTGTAATTGACTTGCCTAGTGTTCCAGAACCAATTGGATATTCTAGCGTTGTTGTGGTGGCCGCCGATGTGTCGTTTGCTAGAGTAACTTGTTTAACTGAATTTGTAAGTCTTCCTATGCCTTGAACTTCAGGCGCCATGTTTAATTCAGAACTGCCATCTGTTCTTCTTAGGTCAGTTCTTTCAAAAAAGTCAAGATTGGAAACACACTCATCGTTGTCGTACTGAATAATAGGTACTTCTCTTATTGATCCAACACCTTCAAAATTGTTTCCAACTGTTTGTGCGTAATAGTTTGCACTTGAAATAATGTTTCTAATAGCGTCTCCTGTGCCTGTGTTAGAACTTGAAGTAGCCGCAACTAAAATTGCCTGCTGTCCAATGTTGCTCCAGCTACTAGAATTAAATTGTATATCTTTTGGACCATTGGTAAGTCCTGCTGTAGAGCCATCCATTTCTGCTCCAATCAAAGCACCATAATAACCTGTGTCAAAATCGCAGTTTGTAAATCTTACATTGGTAACATCATGTGAGATATCTACTAGTCGTGCAAATTTATTAAGTTTGCATTCGTTAAAATATATTTTACTACAGGCATTTGTGTTTGTTGAAAGTGTTGTAACTCCTTTAGAAGCTGAGTTGTCTGATCCACCTGCGGCGTATGATCCTCTTAATTCAACTCTCTTAAAATTAATATTTGTTGCTTGTTCTATTTCAACACCTGCGTAAGCAACTGAATTGTAAATTGTTAAATCTTCAAATGTAATATTTTGTGGAATTGTGGCTGAGCTGTTTCCAATTGAACTGTCAATTTGTTTTTCATCATCTTGAAAAGTAATTACAGCAACGTTGCCTGAATTCATTATAACTGTTTTGTTCATTCCTTCACCACGTAATGTTGCAAATGGTGGCACTTTTAAACTTGCATTTATTCTGTAATCGCCTGCAGGAAAAAATAAAATTCTTCTAGCTCTTTCGTCATCTCTATCTGTATCACAATATAATTCGTCAAGTGCTCTTTGAATAGCGGTAACGTCATTTGTTGAGCCATCGCCTAATGCACCAAAGTCTTTTACAGATACTAAATCATCTATTTTAGTTTGTACTGTTCTTGTGTAGTTGCCAGATGCTCCGGTTACAATTGGTGTTGAGCTACCAAGGTAGCCTTTGTAAACATAACTTAAAGCAGTTGTTACACTTGAACTACCAGAAGTTAAAATTTCTGTGTTGCCTACTGCTGGAGCACCATCAGATACTTTGCCGTTTCCAATGTATAATTTTTGTTCGTCTATAGACCACCCTAGTTCTCCAGCCGCTAGTTGCGGAAGGTCAGTTGCTAGACCTCTTCTGTGTTGAATACGTGATATTTGTACGACTGCCATATTATCCTAAAATTTACTGTTATTTATGTCCAGGACGGATTGAAAGTTTTGACAAAATCTGTTCCTCTAAACGAGTCCAACATCTTAACATATTTTTTGAATCTAGTGTGTAACATCGTGTTGGGCTTGTAGCTACCTAACCACGTATGGATTGTGTTTTTATGCCCTTGGGAGATAGAATTGCTGGAATCAAGCCATTTTTTGAAGTTATCTATATCTTTTTGTAATGCTGAGTTTATTGTTAGATGCCCGGAGCCATCAACAGAACCATAATACACCTCACCAAAATTTACTGGTAAGTCCATGTCATTTACAAATGCCATTACGTTTTTTAGTGTATATAGTGATGTGTGTTGGAGGACATACTGAACGGTTAATTTTATATTGTTATATCTTTTAAGTTTTTTAAAATTTTCAACAATCGAGTCCCACCTACTACCACTTCTGTAGTATTCGTTGTGGGCACCTACGCCGTCAATACTGGCTTCTATCTCTATATAATTAAATTTCTTAAGAGCTTCTAGCACTTTGTCATTTATACGAGTCATGTTTGTGTTGAACCTTAGACGAGTGTTTGGGGATATAGCTTCTAACACCTCTACTATCATTGGGCTTATAAAAGGTTCACCACCACCAAAATTTATCTGAATGGCCTTTGATGCAACATCCATTAATGTTTCTTTGTTGTGTTCGTATGTGTACCAATCCTTGGGCATATTGGGATCTTCCCAGTTTGATTCTATACCAAAGTCATTGTACTCTTTTTTGTGTTTTTTATATTCTGTCATGATACTACTGCTGGCATACGGGCCACACATAACACATTTCAGATTACAGTAATTTCCAAGTCTCAACTCAACTTGTTTTGGATATTCTCTTTTCTTTTGTAAGTAGTCTTTTTTAATTTGTTCATACGTTTCCGGAATACTCTGATTTGTTCCAATTCTTAGACCCAATACTCCGGTAATCTTTTCCTTACTAATACAATATTTGCACCCAGGATCAACTTCACCTTTAAGCATTTTCTCTCTCAGGGGATCGAGGCCATTTTTCCACCACCCGTTGAACTGGTCATCGCTGGCATTTAATTTGTGTGGTGTAAGGGCTGATTCGTTGGTCATGAATTCACAACAGGGCATCAGTTGTCCACCGGTGTCTATTACCGCCGTCTTAAAGGGAGCCTTGCAAAAGGTTTTTGGTTCATCGGACATTGTCAATATTTAACTAAAGAATTTGCTTGTAGTATTGTTCTAATTTAGCATACCAACGACCTACCCATTGATCGTAGTTTTCTATTTCAAAAGATTGGAATTCGTTGTTTTGTGTACATATAAACATTCTGCCGTTTTTAATGTTTGTGCCGTACATTTTGTTATGGGCTTCTGAATATGCAGTAAGCTGTAGATAGTAATCTTCAACCCACTCTTTTTTCTTAAGTTTCCTTGCCTGTTTGAAATCACCAATAAAAGGCAAGCCTTTATAAATGCCAACTAAATCTGTTGTACCTGCATATAGTTCAGGATAGTAAAGTGACACTTCAGATCCCCATACTTCGCTAACATCTTTCAAGCCATTTTCAATAATAACATTGGCCATTGCATGAGCTTTTTGTTGTATGAGATTTGATCCTGGGGTTCGGTCTTGTCCTTTGACGTGTTTTTCTAGACTGCGATGCATCACCGTTCCTATATTTGCTGACTCTGTTGCAATCTGCTGTGCTTTTTGCTCTCCCACTCTCTTTTTCCAAGCATTCAAATGAGTCATATCTTTGGTCGCGGACAGCACAGTGGTCACACTAGGAACCTGCCTGCCATCAGGAGTTTCGTAGTGTCTTTTTTTGTTCTTTGAAACTTTGGAAATTTCTTGGTAAGGAAATTTTTCAATAAAAGCGATACCTTTACTCTCAAAGACATTCTTAGGTATTTTCATACTGATAATTATACTACACAATGGCTTATATCACAACTGATAATCTAACAGTAATAATGGCAGAGATGACTGATTACTGTAATGCGGCCTGTCCTTTGTGTCAAAGATATGATTGGAATCTTAATTTGTCAGAAACAGTCAATAAGAATCATACAACTTTGCAGTTTGTAAAAGAGAGAATTGGTAATAATATTATAGCTCAACTCGATAAATGGATGTGCCAAGGCACCTATGGTGATGCCACAATGAATCCTGAAACTGTTGAAATATTTTCTTATCTACGAGAAGTAAACCCTAACATTAAAATTGAAATGTGGAGTAATGGTGGAGCCAGAGATGCACAGTTTTGGCAGAGAATGGCCGAACTCAAAGTTAATGTAATTTTTGGTATTGATGGCTTAGAAGATACTAATCATTTATATAGAAGAAATGTGAAATGGGCTCATCTAATAAGAAATGTAAAAAGTTTTATAGACAATGGTGGAAAAGCAACTTGGAGTTTTCTGATATTTAAACACAATCAACATCAAGTGCAAACAGCAAAACAGTTATCAAAAGAAATAGGCTTTACTCATTTTGAATCAAACTTTAGCGAACGTTGGCAAGACTTTAATAGTGCAGGTGAATATAGAGACATTGAAACTATTACAGTTGACGATTACAAACTTGAAAAGCCAGAACAACCTAAAGACTTTATAAAACACACAGGAGACGTTGTTCTAAGCAAAAATACAATGAACCAAGAAAAAGATGATTTCTTAAGTAAAAAAATACAATGTGATTCCTGCTTACCAAAAAAGAAGCAAATATATCTAAGAGCAAACGGTTATGTTAGTCCGTGCTGTTTTTTAGGAGATGTTGAAGTGAATGAACCTAAAAATATTATTAATGATTACAAACAAATTAATTTAAATTATACAAGCCTACAAGAAATCTTGGATGGTGAATTCTTCTTTGATCTTTATCAAGGTATAAATGGAAGTGAAAAAAGATTAAGAGGCTGTTATAATATGTGTGGAGTAGACTAATGCCTATTGAATGTAAACTTGTAAAACTTGGATTAAATTTGGACATGAGTGGTATGGTACAACCTTGTAATATGGCAACCAATGATAGTATTTGTAAAAAAGAAAATGGTAGCAACTATAATTTATTGAACGATGACATACAAGAAATTTGGCATAGCAAAAGCAGAAAAAAAATAATTGAAGATCATAAAAATGATATCCGTACACCTTTATGTAAAAATTGTTGGGAACCAGAAGAAGCTGGCATTAAAAGTCCTAGACAAATTTATAATGAAAAACTTGCTGATTTAGAAGTTTTAGAAAATCAACCTAGGATAATGATTGTTAAGCCTGGTAATCTTTGTAACAATGCTTGTAGAAGTTGTAATGCTCATACCAGTAGTATGTGGTACAAAGATGATCATAAACTTAATCATCAGGATAAAGATTTTAAAACATACCTAAAATTTTTCCATCCACATAAGTTTGCATACAAGGACAATAAATTGTTAGAACAAAGACTTGCCGAATGGGAAGATGGAATTGTTTTATGGAGTATGTATGGTGGTGAGCCAATGATAATACCTTTAAATTTTAAAATATTAGACCAAGCAGTTGCAAATAAAAATGCTAAAAACAAAGAGTTTGATATACATTCTAATGGTATGGTTTATAAAGATGATCTTATAAAAAAATTATCTAAATTCAAACACTCAAATTTTGCCATAAGCATAGATGCCACAGGCAAAAAAAATGACTATATTAGATATGGAAGTAAATGGAATAACATAATTTCTAATTTAAAAAAGTATATTGAAGATGCTAAACAATATCCTAATGTGTGCTTAGAAGTTAGGATAACTTTAACACCTCTAAATTTATATCATTATGATGAAACAGTTGCATTTTTTAAAAGTATAAATGTAAGAGCTGTTGGTTTATGGTGTGACGACGAACCTTGGAACGATGTAAGATACCTACCAACTAACATTAAACAAAAAGTAATCACTAAATGGAGAAAAACACAAGATAAAGATTGGGTAAAAGAAGTTGATAAATTTGAAAAATGGCTTATGACAGAACCTAATAACTATAATGGTTTGCAAAATTCGTTTATTGAATTTAATAAAAAATTAGATAGTGTAAGAAATGAAAAATTTAATGAAGTGTTTCCAGAATACTCAAAACTTTTTGAGGAAGTTTAATGGGGATCAGTAAACAACCACCAAAATTATTTCCTTTAGCAAACAAAGGAGTGGCGTGTCAATTAAAGTGGACGCACTCAACAGTGTACCTCACAGATGGATTAACGGCCAGCTGTCACAAGGCAGGCTTTGGAAAGTATGACACAACAGGAAATGAAATAAACTTTCATAATATTCCAAACAAACTAGAAGATAGAAAAAAAATGTTAAAAGGTCAATGGCCAGGTAACGGTTGCGAACACTGTAAACACATTGAAGAAGCTGGTGGAAAATCAGATAGACAGATACATTTGAAATTAGAGAATACCACAGCTCCTCCGGAGCTTGACACAGATAGTGAAGCAATTGATGTTACTCCAAGACAGCTTGAAGTTTATTGGGGCAATACTTGTAATCAAAAATGTATCTATTGTGCGGCTCATTACAGCAGTCAAATACATCAAGAAGAAAAACGTTTTGGTAGATTTAACAAAGATGGAGTAGTGCTTGATTATGATCATTTCAAAGTAAATCCAAATATAGAACGTGATACTGAATTATTATTCAAATGGTTTGATAAAAACATACACAAATTACATAAGCTCTTTATATTGGGTGGTGAGCCTTTTTTACAAAAAGAAACTTTTCGAATGATTGAATACCTAGAAAAAAGAGACTTACCTGATTTGACTTTAGTATTTTTCAGTAATCATAATGTTGAACATGAAAGATTTAAAAATTGGGTTGGGAGATTAGATAAACTTGTGAAGTCGGGTAGATTGGACAAATTACAAATTACTGGTTCGTGTGATGCTTGGAACCAAGAAGGAGAATATGTAAGGACAGGACTTGATTTAAAATTGTTTCAAAAGAACTTTGAATATGTGTTATACAACACAGATACTTTACAACAAATTAATTCAGCTTTAACAGCCACAGCAGTTCCAGGAATGCCAGCAATGGTCAAACTAATAAACCATTGGAGCAAGACAAGGCCAGTATACTGGTCAATGACCAAAGCGGCAAACAGAAACGATTCGCATCGTGCATATCTATATCCAGGAATATTTGGTGCAGTTGTTAATGATTGGGGACTAAACGAAGCCATTGCAGAGTTTGATGTAAATGTAAACGGACATCCAGACACGGTTAAAACTTTACAAAAACAATTTATGCAAGGAAGTGCAAAAGAATTTAGTAAAGCAGAACCAGATCTAGTAAGACAAAAACAATTAAAAATTTACCTTAGTGAATTAGATCGAAGACGAGGTACGGATTATACAAAAATATATCCTAATACAATAGCTAAATTATTAAAAGAGTTTTAGTCTTTTCTTTTGTTCATGGCTGACTTAGCCATTTTTGCTACAACGTCTGTTGACCCTTGATTGTCAAAATCCATTTCTGGATCTTTCTCAGCCTGCTTCTCAGTTTTTAAAACAATTTTTTCTTGATCAAAATCATCCACAACATTTTTAAGTGTTTCGCTTTTGTCGTAAATTGTTTTAAAAAGATTATAGTTGAAAGTTGGGTAACCAGTATTCTTCATTACTGTGTCCAGTGCGTCAAAACTAATTTGAGCTGTGCTGTCTTTGTCATCTGCATTGCCTCTCATATTAGTAAGAGTATTGACTAATGCTGATTCTAATTCTTTGTCTGTGGTTTGAAATTCTTGGAATCGCATGGAATTACTTCCCTGCTAGTTTTGAATAAATTCTATTTGACTGTTCGAAAACTTCTTTTGACTCTCTTTGTTCTCTGCCTTCAGGTTCAGTTCCACCTGCTTCTGCATCACTGGCTCCAAATTCATCTGCTTCAGGGTTTTCTAAACTGTCTAAATCAGCATCAGTGTTCATAGTATCTGTATCTTGGCCAATTGTGTCTGAAGCTTGTTCTTCACCTGTTAATATTCTTACACCTTGATCAAGGTCTTGTCTTGTTTGTGTAAGTGTTGACTCTGCTTGTTCTAGTGCGGGTTGAATTTTTTGTATGAAACCATCGGCTTTATCAGCACCCATTTCATCTCTAATTCTGTCTGCAAGTTCCAACATACCTTCTGTCTTCATTGAAGCTATATCTTCTAAGTATCCTGTAACTTTGTCCATCATGTCTTTGGCCGCTAAAATTAATTCTGATTGTTCTTCAACACCTTCTTTAACTCCTTGCATAGTGCCTGTACCTTTTGGCATTTTTGCCATTTCCTTAGGCAAAACTTTTGCTACTGTTTTTCTTTCATCTGGTGTAAGTGCTTGACCTTTTTCTAATTTCTTTTGTGCTGACATACCTTGTGCCGCCGCTCTTGCTTGTGGATCCATATCCATTCCACCGTACTCTTTAATAGATTGATTTAAAATATCTAACATCATTTGATGTTTTTGATAATCGTTATTGACTAGTTCTTTGCCAAAATGTAAGTTATCTGTGATAGTGTGTATTTTTGTTCTAACACTGTTTGCCATGTCTTCAAGATTTTCCTGAGAAAGTCCTTCTAGATTCATTGTTTGGCCAAACTTACTCTCAAATGATTTAAGCAGTGTAGCACTTGTTACTGGTTTTGTTAGTTCAAATGATTGCATATGTGTTATTTAGCGTGTCCTTAACTGAACAAGCTATTAAAATTTGCTTGTATGTGATGCTTTAGATTGTCTGCGTCTCTGTTTGCTATTACAAATTTGTTTTCATATATAAACTCTAAGTCTTCATCCTGGTCTTTTGACGCTAGTTTCATCATTCTTTTAGCATTTGAAATATCAAACAACTTTGATGCAAAATGCTTGTCGTTATCAATAATATGTTCAGGTACCGGTTGGCCATCTGCAAGATAGTGAGCTATCATAATAGCTGTTTGTTTAAGATTTATATCATCATATAAAACTTTTGCTCCAATCATATCTGCAATAACATATGCATATCTTGTTTCTGTGTGTTTTTTTGGTACAATAGCAATGTTGGCAATAAGAATGCCTTTAGCAAATTGTTTAGGAAGGTGTCTAAAAGGACGTTTCTGTTCGTCTTTGATCGCTAGGTCTTTAAGTTTACTACCTAGGTTGTAACTTTCAATTTGTTTTATTAAATCTGTTTTATTCATATAAGAATCTAATGTTCTTATTTAAATT
>MDTG01148071.1_pt1 | contig 10082 bp, 11 predicted proteins | sample 811421 | NCBI WGS metagenome assembly MDTG01 (sample SAMN05326645, study PRJNA326480) | marine metagenome | isolation source: seawater | place: Pacific Ocean: South East | collected 2011 | reverse complement strand
TCATCTATCTCACCAATTAAATAACCTTTTCCAAATTTCTTTACAGTGTCAGGTATTGTTGTTGTTAAACTAAAATGACTAGAATATTCTTTTATTTTTTCAAGACTGTTATTATTTGAAGTTAAATTATCCATAAATTTAAAGTAAGTTGTTTTATCTAATTTATAATCAAAATTGTACATTTCTGATGCAATATTTAAAATATATTTAAAAGTTAATAATTCCTCAGCACAATTTATAGCACTCATAAAATCATTTTCAATAATAAAATTATTACCATCAAAATAATATTCACTTACATTTATTCTTGCTTTTAATGACAAATCAATTAAATTATTTGTTAATTTTTTTTTTTCATAGTTTGATTTTACTTCGTTAAATATTATTTTTAACTTAAATGCAAATCTAGGACTAAATTCATTTAAAAAAGATTGATTTTTTTCGAAATAATCTGTTAAAATTGATCTCTTTTCAAATGTAATATTAGTAGCATCTGAATTGAGGACGTCACAAATAGCAAGCACAGAGTCATCACTTCTAAATGGATTTACAGTTATAAATTTAGGAACTAATATAAATTCTCTTTCGTTATAGTAGGTAGATGATACAGGAATGTCAACACTTTTTTTATTAGTTTTTAATATTTTATTTCTAGAAATAAATTTATTTCTTTCGTGTTGCCATACATATTCTACTTTAAAAACTATTACTTTATCTGGATTTTTTTTAAATTGATCTTCAGATATTGTAAGTTTTTCATTTACTTTTTTTTTTTCATCCTCAAACGTAACTTTTTTAGTTTCTGCCATTAAAAATTATAGATAAAATAAGTTAAAATAACAAACGTAATTAATTTACTATTATCTCATTTATATTACATATTTGCCATTCTTCTTGTAATAACATTTTATCAGATTCAAAATCTACTATATCAAAACATTTATTTGATTCAAATAAAACTCTTACTATCTGTTTTGAAGGTTGCTGATCCCATATATGTCTTACTTCTGGACCTATTATTCCTGCACTTAACTGATGAAAAATTTCATGGTTATTGTATAACCCCAAAATTTTATGATTGTTATAAAAAAAATCATTTACATTCCATATATTTAAAATTTTACTAGATCTTATTTCTATATTATTTTCTAAATTATCTATATTTACAGATGATCTAATGTCATTTAAAACATTTGATAAATTAGGAGAGGTATAGCAATAACTTAAGAAATCTTTATTTTCTATAAATGTATTATAAATTTTTTTATATGCATATTCTGACCCTTCCTTAAAATTATTATTTAATTTTATATCATAAGATGAACTTGTTATTATTTTTTGTTTATAATATTTTGACTTCCATCCCCAAGGATATTTTAAAGATAAATTCATACATATTTGAGGTCTATAAAATGATCTAATTAATAATGTATTCATATCTATATATAGAAAATAAATTTTAGTTAGTAGAAATTAAAAAAATTGATTTAAAAAGATAATTTAATCATGAATATAATATAAATGGCTACTATTTTATCTGGATGTGGTGGTGGATATGATATATTTTGCACTTTACCTCTTTACTTTAAATTTAAAAAAAAAAATAAGAAGGTAATTTTAATAAGTTTTTCCTTTACACCATTAGATTTTTTAATTAAATTTGCTAAAAGTAATCAAATTAACCAAATTGATGACTTTTGTTTTTTAATAGATGCCGATAAAATAAAAGATAATATAAAAGATAGTTATTTTCCTGAGTATTTTTTATCTAAAGAACTAAATGACCAAGTTTATATTATTCATAGTGATGCTACTATAAATCAAGTAAAAGATAGTTACTATAAAATTATTAAAAATAAAAAAGTGCAAAATTTATATTTAATTGATGGTGGTTGCGATGTCCTATTATCTGGTCAAGAATCAGATTTAGCAACACCAGTTGAAGACATGATTCATTTACGAGCTCTTGTAGATTTACCAATTAAAAACAAATATGTTTGTGCTATTGGTATGTCTTGTGATTGTAATAGTGTCCCTAAAAAAGAGTTAATTGATAGATTATATTATTTGGATGATATATTAATAGAAAAATATTTATGGTCACTTGATGATATAAATGTGCAACAATATTACGATATATTTCATAAATGTAACCCTGTAAACTCAATTGTAAACACATTAATTTGCTCTAGATTAAAAAATAAAGAAGGATTTTTTACGCCATCTATTTTGAAAAAAAGAATAGCCAAAAATCTTGTTTATTTAGATGATTATATGGTTACTTTTGTAAAATATAATTTAATGGATATAATAAAAAGAAACTTATATATAATGAATTTAGATTTAAATTCTAAAAATGATGAAATAGATAGATCTATTAAAATTTATCACTCGAATTTAATAAAAAAAAATTGAAAAGTAAAATTATTGATATTAAATATTTTTATATTAATCGGACTAGCATACCTCCAGAAGGTTTAGTCTGTTCAAAAATGAATATGTGGAGTTGAGAAAGTGCTCTGTTAGCTCAGTTGGTTAGAGCGTGCGACTGTTAATCGCGAGGTCATTGGTTCGATCCCAATACGGAGCGTAGCGTAAATTGTAATTGAAGCGCTTAAAATATTCTAGATTACACAAACTTTTAGAAGGTATATTTTGGTTCAAATCCAAAAAAGTTTTTCTTATATAATAAAATTGAAAAAAAAATATTTAAATATTATTATAAAAATTTATGAAAATTATGACTATCAATATATTATTTAATTCTAATGGCAGAAAATCTTATTTTGACTTCATGGAATTCAAAGATGTAATAAATTTGATTTATTGCTGCAATAATTTTAAAAATGTGATATAAGATAATTATTTAAAAAATATATTTTTGGGATATGACAACTTAGAGCAAATGTTTGCAAATTGTTGTGAAATAGACATGATACATTTTCTATGTAAAAATGTCATGAATATTGGACATTTACCAGGAAAAAAGAATAAGATATTAAAATATTGCAATGGAAAAACGTGTTGCAAAATACATTTATTTGGAAGCATATTTACGAACAGAAAATTAATGAAAGATAATGAAGATAATATTGTTCGTTCTTCATCAATTTATGGCATGGGTAATATTGTTATTTGTAAGCATGTAATTAAAAGTTTAATTTTTAACAAAAATTGTGTATGTTCTTGCTCACAATTTTTGAACTCAAGAAAATATAAGTCATGTACGTATACTAGACATTACATACGATATAGAGGCTATTTAAATCTAAGTGATTATTTTAATGTCCCTTCTTCATTAGGTAATGAAAGACCTAGAAATGCTGAAATACCTCGTAGAGCAAGATATTTGACTTTTAAGTTAAATGGAAAATGTTATAAATTAGTAGCAAATGTACATGGTCTAATTATAGATCATAATAAGTTTGAGAAATTATGTAAAGTAATAAATTGTGAAAGAAATACAAGCGTGGATATTATTAAAAGGAAATGGAGGGAATATTTTGAAAAAAAAAGAAATTTGAGGTCACAAAATTTAGCAAAATGCGGTTAAGTTACTATATAAAAAAAATTGAAAAAAATTATTGTTAGTATTTTTTCTAAGATTATTAAAAAAAAATGGGGAATTGCTCTACTTTTAGAGAAAAGTCTTTAAAAACAAATGATATAAAACGGAAAAGTAAATGTTCTAGCGGTATTAAAAGAAATTTTAATAATAATTTTTTAGGGAATTGGTTTTTAAATTTTGTAAAGTCTATTTTTGACGGTAAGTGTACATATATTTATTCTTTGTCATCACAAGAATATGGAGATAGATTATTTGCAAATGTAATAAAATTTTTAACAGTTGAAGATAATTTAAATCTTATTTATACATCTAAAAAATTTTCAAGATGTATTTTAAATGACTTAAATTTATGGAAGTTTTTAGATAATTTAAATAGTCAAAATATGAGTACTAGAGTTAATATGTTGTGTCCAGTTGGGTTAGGTGAGATATGTAATAGAAAAAAAATATGTAATTGTTCAAGTAATAAATATAATATATGTTTCAAAAAAAATAACTTTAATGGATTTTCATATAAAAGATATAATATATGTGTTAGTAAATTATCTCCTATTAACAATAATTTTCCTAAAAAATATAGATATTCAGATGCTATTTTAAGTAATTCTGGACAAATATCATTTTGCAAAAGTAATCTTTATGAATTTACAAAAAATCATAATCAAAGAAGATTTAATAATAGTTGCAAATGTTCTACTAAAAGATTTTCTATTATTATTAATAATAGAAAATTTACATATTTAGGTAGTTGTAATGGTGTACATTGTAATATATCAAAATTTGGTAATGTAATTAGAAAAAAAAATATCTCACTTATAAATAGAGTATTTAGATATGTTCAATTACATTTTTTGTTAAAAATTTTAATAAATTTTAATAAAAAATTAAAACAAAATAAAGAAGAACAACTTTTAGATAAAAGAAAAATACTACAAAAAAAAATAATATCTTCTATATTAGATTATTACAAATGGTATAAATTTGTATATTAACTCTTTTTCTATTGAATTCTTAATACTTTCTTAACTTTACTTACAAATTGATTATTTTTTTTCATTTTACCTGACTCTAATTCATTAATAACTGTTTGTTTTACATTTAATCTATTTGCTAAATCTTTTTGACTCATTTTTTGAGCCAATCTAGCTTGTTGAATTTTTTGTACGTCAATTTTACTTACTTTTTCTAATTTTTGTACTTCATCACTATCTAGTTTTTTAAAACTAACGCCACCACTTAAATTACTTTGTATAGGTTTTTTTACAACATTTTTTTTTTCTGCTTCTTTTCTTAATGGGGCATTAGGATTCCTTAGAATGACTTGCTTCCAATCTTGATGATCCATATATATTTATGATATTATAAAAAAATAATGGTTTAAACTGTTATTTATTATTTTTAATACTTAAAAAATGGATCAAATCTGCAAATTATTAAAAGAAATATAAAATATTATGTATATATATATTATGGTTTTATACCAAAACTTAGCCTATTGTAGATATTTGTTCTTATGGTCATTTCTATTTCTACTAAATATTATTCCATATTCACCAATGATATCTATTACAGTAGTAATAATAATAGATTACTTAACAAATGAAAAAAAAGATCTAACAATGACTCAAAGTAAAATGTATGGAATGTTTTTATCAGAAATAATTCTAATTTATTTATGTCTAAATAAAAAGTTTAATATTGACTTACTTCCAAATTTTATCTTTTTTGTTATTTATTTTGTTATAGTAAAATTTATGTTACAAATAGATCCTATTAAATTGCATAAAGAATATCTTTTAAATGATGATGTTAAATTTAAAAAAGAGTCATATATTGAATATATGTGTAGAATTTGGACTTACTTCATATTTCCATTTAAAAAACATGCAGGAGCAAGTGGAATAAATTAGGTTCTATTTTTATCAGTTATCCATATATTCATACCAATTTTATAACCTTTCAATACAGGTAATCCTGAATGTTTTGATTCTTTAAAATATTTATATTTGCCATCTTCTAGCTTTTCACAATTTTTCCAAAACAAAGCATCACCTTTATTTAATTTTAATTTTTTATCTAACAAATTAAAATATGTTTCTCCACCTTCTTCAGGTGTTCTTAAATATACAAATAAAGTCACCAAACGTTGACCATTTGTTAACAAATGTCTATTTTCAGTTGGATTGTATTCATTAAAGTAATCATAATGTTCTTTATACTGTTGACCTTCTAAATATTTAGTTAATTGTAATGTCTCTAATTTATTAGAGTCAAAACCTAACAATTTAATTTTTTCACCAATTAACTTGTGTGCTACAGAATTTCTACTTAAAGAACATGTAGTGGATGTTCTCCATTCTGATACTTTGTTTCCAGTTTTTGAAACAGTTTTTGAATTATAAAATTTATTACATTCATTTAAAATAGATAATATTTCCTTTTCATCTAAAAAATTTTTTATTATTTGTAAAGATATATCATTTTTTGTATCTGTAAATTTTTCATAGATATTATAACAAAAATAAATTGCAAAAATTACTATTATTAAAAAATATGTTATCTTCATACATATATAAAGATAAAAATTTAAACTAATTTAAAATCTATTTTTTTTAGAATTTCTAAACAATTTCTTTTTATTTGGTCCTTAGAGTAAGAATATCCATAAAAGTTATTAAAATAAATATTAAAATATGAAATTTCATGAATTTTGTAATTATTTACTAATAAGTAATTTAAATACCAAATACATATGACATCTAAATTATTGTATTTACTTAACTTACTTAAAATATTGCTTCCGATATATAAATTAAAATCAATATCATCATAAATTCTAGCTTTTAAGTAATTATTTAAAGATAATAAATCATTATTTACATTATAATTAGCATAGTTTTTACATTCTTCATAAGGTCTAATATCTACTTCTAAATTAGAAATAGATTGAAATAATATTATAACTTCACTAATATTATATCTAGTATTTTGATCAATGTCTAACATATGCTTTAATAAATTTTTATAATTATCTTTTATTTTTAACTTGTCAATATTTGCTACAAATAAATTTATATCATCTATTTTATGTGTATCATCTGTCTTTTCATGTACATATGTATCTAATAATTCATACCCTGTTAAAAAGCTAAATAATAACACTCCCATCGACCAAATATCTATTTTTTCATTATAATTAAAATCATATTTATATATTTCAGGCGCTCTAACAGTGTATGTACTTACTAGGGAACATTTGGAAGTTAATTTATTTATTAAACTACTTCCAAAATCTATAATTAATATTTTAAATCCTTTTGTTTTATCAATTAAGATATTTGAGTCTTTTAAATCTGTATGAATAATATTTTTACTATGAATATAATGAACAGCTGACAATAGTTGTTGCAAAAATTTGTTTACTAAACTTAATCTAGTTTCGTTGGTATTTTGTTTTATAAATTTTCCTAAATCTTCTTCATAATAGTCATATACTAAATTAATCTTGCCATTTAAATTTATAATTATATCATTAATATTTATAATATTTTCATGACTTAATGTCTTTAAAATTGCAATTTCCCTTAATTCATTATAAATATTACAAAAATAATTATCAATAGGTATTTTAATTGCATATTTTTTATCATCTTTTAAATATAACTTACATTTAGAAAATGCACCATGTGCTATGTCATTGCAATAACTAAAATTATGCATTATATATATTTATATATTAAATATTCTTTAGATCCTTTATATATTTTATAGCATCTTCATAATTATTATTAACATTTGTTGGCATTAAAGGTTTTTTAATTGATAAAATGAAACTTAATATTCTTTTATTATTAGTTAATATAACACTTCCTTTAAAATATTTTTTTACTTTATATTCGTCCTCAAAAATATAATCAAATTTATCAAAAAATTCAAAGTTAAAATTTTTTATATGCATTACATCTAAGATTATATAGAAAATTTCATTTTTATTAAATAATATTTCAATGTCTTTAGCAAATTTGAACACATCATCGTCAGATATCAGATCATAAAATTTAAATACATTTATAAATTCTATTTTACTATTATTATACATATAATTGTATGAGATTATAAATTTATTAGTACATAAAAAAATTATTTAACTTCTCAAAATTTTGATGAATACTATAATAGCTATTAAATAAATTATTGGCTATAGGATTTAAAATTGTTGAATCTCTTATATTTTGTGATTTATATAACCTAATATATTCAGATAAATTAGAACTAATATCATCTATAAATTTTACTATTTCACTCAAATATTTATTTTCATTAATTTTAAATGTAATATAAGATTTATCTTCACAATTTTCGATTGTTTTTCCAATAATACATTTTAAAATTCCAGAAAATAAATCTGAAGATTTTGATGAGAATTTACTCCATTCATATAAACTTGCTGATCCAATATCATAGATATCTGGATTTTTTAATATAAAGTGCAATATTTTTATTGAATTTTGTAAGATATTTGTGTATTTTACAAAATTAAAATCTTTAATTGTAGAGAGCTTTCTTTTAAGTGTTTCTTCTGTGTCTTTTTCATCCCATAATATTAATTTGTTACAATTTTCTAAAATTAAATTATATTCTTTTAAATATTTTTTAAAGCTATTAATAGATTTTTTTTGTAAAGTATTTACAGATAATGAAGTCATAATTTTTTATTTAAAATTATAGATTAAAATTTATAATTTAATTTTTTATAATTCTAATTTGATATTAGAAATTTTATTATTATTATGTAAGTTATTAAGATATAAAAAAGCTTCTTCTGCTTCTTTTGTGATTATAAAAGAGTCACATATTTTATTTGGTAATATTTTAAATATCATTTTAATTGTATTAATATATTTATTATTAACAATAATTGAACATCCTTTAATAATACCTTTTAATAAATTAGTAAATTCAAATAAGCTATTTATATTACTAACAAAACAATTCATATCAATTGTTTTTACTTTTCTTATATCGTAAACAATAAATATATTGTTAAGTTTTAAAGATAATATTTTATTTATGTCATTTTTATAGTTATTTAAATCTTCATTTGTCATTTTATCATTAAATTGAAAAATAAATAAATTAAATAATTTATTTTGGAAATTAAAGTTATACATTATTTATATTTAAGATATATATTTTTTTTTTCAAATTAACATATATGGGTATAGAAAGATTTTTTAATTCTTTAAAAAATGATTATAATATAATTAAAAAAATTATTCCAAATTCTTACAATATTCTAAAAACTAAATATTTTTTCATTGACTTTAATTCTATTATTCATATTATTGGAAATAGATTAACAAGTTTAATTAATTTCACTATATTTGAGGCAATTAATGGTAATTCAATTAATAGACATTTAGAGATTTTAGATTTAAAATATGACATTTTAAAAAATTGCAAGTCAGATAATGACATTTATTCAAAATTTAAACAAATACTTACAGACGATAATTTAAATACTTTAGTTATAAAATATATTTCTTTATATATTCAAAATTTATTAAAAAAATTTAATGGTATTCAATTTATTTATTTGTCAATTGATGGAGTTCCAACTAAAGCTAAAATTGTTGAGCAAAAAAAAAGAAGATTTATGGGTGAATTTTCTGAAAAAATTAAAAAGGAAATAATTGAAAAACATAAAAAATTATTAAATCATCAAAATGACAAAAAATATAATTTATATAATTATTTTAAAAATAATATTGTTTTCAGCAAATCAAATATATCTCCAGGTACATCTTTTATGTTTAAGTTATCTAAATTTCTAAATAGTGAAGATTTTAAAAATGATCTGTTAGCTATTTGTCCAGAATTGACTAAAAATAATATTGTAATTTCTGACCATTTGTCAAAAGATGAAGGCGAAAAAAAAATTATTGATTATATTGATAATCCAAAATATGACATAAAAGGAGACATATCCATTTATAGTCCTGATGCTGACTTAATATTGTTAACCTTAATTTTAAAAAATAAAAATATTAAAAGACATGTATTAAGAATTGATCAGCAAGTAAATGTAGATATTACAAAAGTAACTGATGCATATTACGATGATACAAATATTGACCTTTTAGAAAAACAAATATATGACTATTTAAATACCCCACTGAAATCTGATATTGTAGTTAGAGACTTAGTATTTATATTTACATTTTTTGGTGATGATTTTCTTCCAAAAATAGAATCAATTGATGTAAAAAAAGATATTAATTTAATATTAGATTTCTACAAGAAATATCTATTAAAAACAAATAATAAATCAATATTAGAAGATAATAATAAAATTGTAAATATAAATTATGACAACTTTTTAATATTGCTAAATTTGATATCTGAAAATGAAGAGGATTTGGTTGGAAGAAATTACTTTTCAAAAAAATATAAAAATTATAATTATCTACAAGATGAAATAAATATAAAATTAGCAAGTAAAAAATATAAATAT
>MDTG01105890.1_pt1 | contig 10082 bp, 10 predicted proteins | sample 811421 | NCBI WGS metagenome assembly MDTG01 (sample SAMN05326645, study PRJNA326480) | marine metagenome | isolation source: seawater | place: Pacific Ocean: South East | collected 2011 | reverse complement strand
TTTTATACAATTTGTGGATCTACTGCTGTAGAGACAGCAATTAAAATTGTAGTGGCCTATTTTAGATCCATAGGACAAAATAATAGATTTAAATTTGTAGGAAGAGAAAGAGGTTATCATGGTATGAATATTGGTGCTTTAACAGTAGGTGGTATTCCAAATAATTCAAAGGAATTTAAAAATATTTTAATGCCGGGTGTAGAGCACATGAGACATACTTTTTTACCTGAGCATAAGTTTGTTAAAGGGCAACCTAATACAGGATCTGAACTTGCAGATGATTTAGAGGTTATTGCTAAAAAATTAGGCGGTGAAAATATAGCCGCATGTATTGTTGAACCTATTGCAGGTTCTACTGGTACTTTAATCCCTCCTAAAGATTATTTACAAAAGTTAAGAAAAATTTGTGATAATCACGGTATACTTTTAATTTTTGATGAAGTTGTCACTGGCTGGGGAAGGACAGGGTCAGCATTTGCAGCCCAAGAATTTGGTGTAACACCTGATATTATTACAATGGCTAAAGCTACAACAAACGGGATCGTACCTATGGGAGTGGTAGCAGTAAGAGAAAAAATTTATCAGTCAGTTATAGATGCTTCACCAGATGGAGCAGTTGAACTATTTCACGGATATACCTATTCTGGGATTCCTGTGGCTGTATCAGCAGCCATTGCTGTTCAAAAAATATTTGAAAAAGAAGATATTTTTAACAGAGTAAAAAAAATCTCAAAGTACTTTGAGGATGGATTACACTCTCTAAAAGAACTTAATTGTATTGAAAGTATTCGTAATTATGGATTGTTAGGAGGCATTGATATCAAAATGAGAGGTAAGCCAGGTAAAGCTGGATTTAATGTTTATAAGAAATGTTATGAAGCAGGAGTAAATATAAAACCGACCGGGGATGCGCTTATAATTGCACCTCCATTTGTTTGCGAAAAGAGAGATATAGATGAGATTATTGAAAAAATGCGTCTAGGTATTTCAAACCACATTAAATCATAAATTAATAAGAATTATTCATTTTGGGTCAAATCACTACATCAAGACCATTTTGATCTAAAAAACTGTTTAAACTATTTCTGCATATGATTAAATAATTTCATGAGTTCACATTACAAACTTGATAATCATTCTGAAAGGTTTAAAGAGCAAAGCAAAGTAAATCTTACTGACCTATTATCAAGAATTAATGAGGAGAAAAAAATTGAGAGAAATAGAAATCTCGCTCTCAGTGTAGCAGCAGTCTCTGCAGTTACTGTATTCGGCATTATATTAACTCTTTAAGATAATCAATTTTTAAATTTTTATATTTAACAAATAAATTAATTATATTTGAGAAATTTCCTAAATACAGTATTAAATACCCAAATATGGTAATCGGATTTTATTTGGGAGTGATGAATTTTAGAGGCGTTGTTAACTCAACATTTTTATATGCCTTATACAACGAAAAAACTCTCAAAAATAAATCTTTAATTTTTTACGATCCCAATAATCAATTTAATGAAAACGAAGTAATACAAAAATTTAAAAAAAAATTTAAATTAATAAGTGTTTCCCGATTTAGGGATATTGATCAATATAAAAATAAATATAATATTGACTGTGTTATTATTCAAAAAAGTGGGAAAAAAGATTTATATAATCTAAAAAAAATTAAAACTCTAGTTCATGCTGTTTATCCGCAAAAATTAAAAGAAATACATGGAGATAAATATGTATATATATCTCATTGGTTAAGTACTAAATTTTCAAACCATAAAGTTCCTGCTGTTCCATATATTGTCATGTTAGATAAAACAAAACAAAACTTAAAAAAAAAATTGAAAATTAAAAGCAATCAAATAGTTCTTGGATGCCATGGAGGTGAAAGTAGTTTTGACCTAAAATTTGTACATAATACGTTAGTTCATGTCGCTAATGAGAGAAAAGATATTGTTTTTCTTTTCTTAAATATAAATAAATTTTGCAACCATCCGAGAATTAAATTTCTAAAGGGGACAAGCGACGAAGCTCAAAAAAAAAAATTTATTAACACTTGTGATGGAATGATTTATGGAAGAAGTTTAGGTGAATCTTTTGGATTAGCGTGTGCAGAATTTGCTGTGTTAGATAAACCAATAATCTCATATAAATTTAATCGACACAAATCACATAAAAAAAGTGTCCCAAAAGAGTTTTTTTTTGAGTACGAATCATTTAGAAGCCTAAGAAAAATAATTTTAAATTTTAAAAAAAAATATAAAAAAAAATCAAAAAATGAATACAAAAACTGTGAGCCTAAAAAAATTATGAAATTATTTAATAAATTTTTTTTAGAGGAGTATAAAATGCCTAAAATTTCAATATTTGACTATTTAAAAAATTATCAAAATCATTTAATAATGAATTACTTTTACATACGACACAAAATTTACAATCATTATCATAATATTATTGAGTATAGATTTTTTGAAAGAAAATAGAATTAATCTGTATATTTTTTTAAGAACATCTTTAAACAGGTAAAAACATAGTTTATTTCCTTGCTCTTCAACCCTTGATGGCATCCGATTAAAATTCCATTTTTCATTATATTATCGCTGTTTACTGAACATTTTTTGACTTTTCTAAAGTTTTTATTTTTCATAATAGGTTGACGAATAATATTTCCTGTGAATATCGTTCTAGTTTGAATACCTTTTTTTTCTAAAAAGATTTGCATTGCCTGTCTTTTGATTTTTGAGTTAGGTTTAATAATTATAGGATATGCTAACCAGCCAGTTTTAATACCTTTAATTTGCGTAGGTAAATCGAAAAGCTTAGGATAATTTTTAAAAAATCTATAAAGTTTTTCAAAATTTTGAATTCTTGTTTTAACATTATTATTTAGTTTTTTGAGTTGCTCAAGAGCAAATGCTGCTGAAATTTCTGATGGTAAAAAATTATAACCTAATTCGGAAAATATATATTTTCCGTCATAAGGTATTCCATCAACCTTTTTATTAAATCTTAATTTCAAACCTTCTGACTCATTGAAAATGGCTGATGATCTTCCCCATCCTCTAAGAAGCTTTGCTCTTTCATATTTTTTTTTGTCATTAAAACAAACAACTCCTCCAAATCCAGCGCCCGTGATAATATGAGAAGCGTAAAGACTATTTGTTGTTATGTCTGAGTATTTACCTAAATTTTTTCCGTTTAAACTGTAGCCAATTGTATCTGCTGAGTCTTCAATAACTACCAAATTATATTTGCTTGCAATTTTTTGAACTTTTCGCCAATCCAGTACATTACCAAGTAAATTTGGTAACATAATTGCTACTGTTTTTTTATTTATAGCTTTTTCTATCTGATTTGTATTTGATAAGAATGAAAATTTATCGACGTCAATAAAATGAGGTGTGCAACCAACTTGATAAATTGGGGAAACAGTTGTAGAAAAAGTAAGAGTAGGGGTGATTATTTCTGAACCTTTTTTAAAATCGAAACTTGATAAACCGAGTAAATTAGCAGACGATCCCGAGTTGACCATTAAGCCATATTTTTTTCCAAATACTTTCGCAATTTTTTTTTCAAGTTCTTTTACAGCAGGACCGTCTATAAGACTTATTGATTTATTTTTTAAAACATCAACAGCAGCAGCAATTTCTTCTTTTCCATAAACAGCTTTTCCATAAAATACTCTCATAAATTAATATCTATGTATAGTTGGATACATTCTAAATGAAAAAGGCAATTTCAAAGGATTAACAAATTTATTTACTTTTTCCGATAAAAAGAAGTTACCCAATCGCGCAAAAGATAGGTAATCAACTTTAGCATATTTTTCAAACCAAAAAGATGTAAATCTTTCAACCATAAAAACTGGCAATCTCATATTTTTTCCTATTAATAAATTATGGCTGTTACAATAACTATAACATTTTTCAATCCAATTGAACATTTCTTCGCAGTATAGTCTAAATATTCTGGGTTTTGTAATAAACATATTACAAATGCTGAATTTATTCCCATTTAAGAAGTTTTTAAAGTCGTCTCTATCTTTTTCATTTATTAGGTTTACACATTCACTTAGGGTGTTTTTTCCGTATAAAAAATCAAATTGCTTTATTAGGTTTTGGTTAGAAAAAACTGTTGGTTGTAATAGAAAAGCTTCTATTGAAGATTTGAAATTTACATCAGATTTTAAAAGATTTGAATAAAGACTTTTAAAACTTAATGACTGTTTTTTATTATACAAATCACTTAACCATAATCTTCTATATTGACAAAATCCAATCCAATCATCTCTATCTAGCTTATTCAAATAATTTTTCCAAACCCAATATATTCCGGATGCCTCTCCATAAAACTTATTTAAATATACAATAGATTGTCCATTTTTTTCATTCATCCAACCAGATGGATAAGAATGATCCCCTAATCCAAAAGGAATTATTGATTTTGGAAGTTTTTCAAGCACATGGTAATGCTTGATTGTCATACAGAATATTTTTAAACCCACAAATTTCAATTATACTATTTCTATTATCTTTACAATTTAATTAAGATTTAATTTGAGATTAAATATAAAACAATTAATATGCATTTTAAAAATTTAATTTGGCGAGGTAGCTCAGTTGGTTAGAGCACAGGACTCATAAGCCTGGGGTCGGCGGTTCGAATCCGCCCCTCGCTACCAGAAATATGGAAAACATTTCTTTTTTTTGTTTAACACTCAACCCTTTGCATGAAAAAATAATTAAAAAAATGAGTTTTATTCCAGTGGGATTAGGAGAAAAAAATTTCTCTGCTGATTGCTTAACTGATAAATCTGGAGAGAATATTTCTTCAAAAAATTCATTTTATGGAGAGTATACTTTCCATTATTGGATATGGAAAAATTATTTAGATAAAATTGATGCAGAGTGGGTAGGTTTTTGTCAGTACAGAAAATTTTTTGTTAAGAAAAATTGCAACACTCATAATCTAGAATTTGAAGATTTGATTAAAAATTTGGTAATTAATATAGATGATACAGATAGAAATTTTGATTGTATTTTAGGAAACAAATTTTCAGTTCAAAACTATAAGTTTTCAAAAATAATTAAACATCATTTTTTAGGATTTTTATCTAAACCTCTAATGATATTCAATAAAAAAAGAAGAAATCTAAAATTTCATTTTGACCTATTCCATGGCAAAAGAAATCTTGATTTAGCAATTAATTGTTTAGATAAAGAAAACAAAGATGATTTTAAATTTTTTATGGAGAATAAAACATTTTTTAATCCTCACAACATGTTTATATGCAGAACTGAAATATTGAAAGACTACTACAAAACTATATTTACATGGCTTGAGAAATGTGAAAAAATTTTTGGATTTCAGAATTTAAGCGGCTATGGCCTTCAAAGAATTTACGGTTTTCTCGCTGAGAGATTTTTATCATATTGGATGACCAAAAATTATCGAGTAAAAGAATATCCTATAATTGTAAAGGATTTATCTGATTATAAAGATTTATAATTTTTACAAAATTCACTAAAGCTTATAAGATTTTTATCTTTTTCTGAAATAGCACACCTCTTGCTTGGCCATCTAATATTTAAATTTTTATCCATAAGATTTATTCCACTTTCAAATTGTGGTTTATAAAAATTATTAAGCTTGTAATAAACAACATTAAACTTTTCATAGCTGAAATAAGCATGCGCAAATCCCTCTGGGATATACAAACTCAAACAATTTTTATCGGATAAAATAATCTTAAAAACTTTCCCAAAAGTTTTTGATTTTTTTCTTAAATCAATTACGCAATCTAGTATTTTTCCTTTTAACACGCTTACATATTTTGCTTGTTGAAATTTGTATTGAAAGTGAAATCCCCTCAAAGAATTTTTTTTTGAGATCGTACAATATTCAAATACAAAATTATTTTTTTTTAAAACTTGTTTGTTATAAATTTCCCTTAAACTTCCCCGCTTATCAATATTATTTTTTTGTTTGATGACTATAAGATTTTTAAATTTAGTTTTAATAATTTTCATAATTTTGCAAACTTTCTTAGCTTTTGTAAATTCATATCCATTTTCAGCGGTAATTGGCCTTTAGAATTTTTTTTCCTTACCCTTTTATTAAAGCTTTTGGCAAATTTAAATATAGTTTGTGTTTTACCTCCAACATTTATTACGCCTTTTTTTTTAATTAATTTCAAAAATATTTTTGCAAATTGATCATGAAAAATAAAATTTGATTTAACATTATTAAAAGCATATTTATGAATAAATGGTTTTTCAGTCATGCATGCTCTAATGATGAGAGAGTTTTTATACATTTGAACTATCGACTCTGCTCCTAATTTTGACCATCCATAATTATTCCAAGGTAATAATGGGTCAGTCTCTTTGTATTTGCCTTTTCTACCAGGATAAACATAACTTGTGGAAAAAAAAATTATTTTTTTATTAAATGAATTGCACATTTTTACTAAATTTGCTGTTCCAATAATGTTTAAATCAATACTTTTATTAATCATTTTATCATGAATGGACATTGGCCTGGACAATCCAGCTAAATGCAAAATGCAGTCAGGCTTAAATTTCCTAAAATTATTTTTAATTGATTTACTAGACAGAATATTTAACTCATTCTTATTTCTATAAATAAATTTGTATTTACTTTTAATTTTTTTTAATTCACCTGCAAATCTTCCATTTCCTCCAGAAACAAGTATTTTATACATTTTTAATTAGCCAATTTTTTAAGATAGTTTGAATAGATGCAGTTTCCGTAAAATTTAATTGCATCATTTATTTCACGTTTATTTATCCATTTATAACTAAGAGCAATTTCTTCAAGACACGCTATTTTCAAACCTTGTCGATTTTCCATTGCTGAAACAAAAGAGGATGTATCGTAAAAATCATCAATTGAACCTGTATCAAGCCAAGCTCCACCCCTTCCCAAAAACTCTGCAGTAAGTTTTTTATTTTTTCTGTATTTATCAAGCAAATCGATAATCTCTAACTCATTTCTCCTAGAGGGTTTTAGAGCTTTGCTGTAATTAATTACTTTATTATCAAAGAAGTATAGTCCCGTCACAGCTAAATTTGACTTTGAATTCCTGGGTTTTTCTTTTAGAGATTGAATTTTATTTCCTTTTTTTATTTTTGCTACCCCATAAAGCTCTGGACTTTTTACAGGGTGTAACATGATTTTACAGCCAGATTTCATTTGAACACATTTTTTTAATTTCATTGTTAAACTTTGCCCATAAAAAAAATTATCTCCCAAAATTAAAGCTACATTATCTTTGCCTATAAATTTTTCTCCTAATATAAAAGCATCTGGCAAACCCTTTGGATAAGTCTGTTCTAAATAATTTATCTTTACTCCAAAACGTTTTCCATTAGATAATATTTTTCTAAATTGGTTAAGTTGACCTTTATTAACAATTATTAAAATATCTTTAATGCCAGCAAGCATTAGTATAGACAAAGGGTAGTAAATTAGTGGTTTATCGTAAATAGGAAGAAGTTGTTTATTTACCGCCTTTGTGAGAGGACTCATTCTTGTTCCATGACCTCCAGCTAATATTATACCTTTCTTGATCACGTCTTTAATCCCAATCTCTTAAAAAATTTTTTCTTTGAAAATGTATTAAAAAATTCATAATTTTTGTAATACCAATTAAATGTTTCTTCTAAGCCATCAATAAATAATTTTTCTGGCTTCCATCCTAACAATTTCTTTATTTTTTTACTATTCAAAGCATATCTAAAATCATGACCTGGTCTGTCTTTAACAAATTTAATTTTCACTTTTTTTCCTATATCTAATTGACTGCGCTTAACAACATTCAATAAAATTTTGGTTAAATTAAGATTGTTAATGTTAATATTAGTTCCAATATTATAACTTTCACCCATTTTACCTTTTGTATAAATTTTTAATAAACCCTTGCAATGATCTTCAACATATATCCACTCTCTTGAATTTAAACCTTTACCATAGATTGGCAAAGGATTGTTATTGAGAATATTAAAAATTAAAGTAGGTATTAGTTTTTCGGGAAATTGCCCAGGCCCAAAATTGTTACAGCAATTAGAAACAACAGCATCAATTTTGTAAGTTCTAACATAAGATTTAATAAGATGGTCTGCACTAGCTTTACTTGCTGAATAGGGCGAACTTGGCTTATAAGAACTTGTTTCTAAAGATCTTTCATTTTTTTTCAAATCACCATAAACTTCATCAGTAGAAATATGTATAAGTCTTATTTTTTTTCTGTTCTTTTTCTTATAAGCCCGAATTTGCTCTAAAATATTAAATGTACCTAAAATATTTGAGCTAATGAAATCTTTTGGTGAATCGATAGATCTATCCACATGAGTTTCAGCTGCTAAATTAAAAATTGCATCAGGTTTGTATTTTATGAAAATTTTATAAATTTTTTTGTTATTAATATCTAAATTGTAAAACTTATAATTTTTTTTGCTAGTCTTTCTTAATAAATATGATCCTTTTGAGTACTTATTTTTATCTATATTAATTACAAAATATTTTCTTTTAAGAAGGAAATTAACCAAGTTACTCCCAATAAAACCATTTCCACCAGTAACTACAAATTTTTTCATTAAATTTTAGATTTGAGAGACATTTTTAAATATATAATGTAATAAGATAGTTATTTGTTTAAATCAATAAGTTTAAATAAAGATGGGTTTTGATAAAATTACAGTGGTAATCAATACATTTCACAGTGAAGATAGAATAAACAAATGTCTAGACTCTGTGCCAAAAAATTTAGAAAAAATTATAATTGAAAACTCAAGTAATACTAAGTTTAAAATTGAAATAGAAAAAAAATACTCAAATGTGACATGTTTCTTAGCTGGAAAGAATCTAGGGTATGCTAAAGGTAATAATTTAGGTCTTTCAAAAGTAAAAACTCAATTTGCATTAATTTTAAATCCTGATGCAAAAATTGAAAAAGATACAATAAATAATTTTTTGATTTCTGCCAATTTAGTTAAAAATTTTTCTATAATAGGTCCCGCAATACAAGATGAATTTAATTCAAGCGAAGAAAATTTACCTAAACAAGATTTATTTCAAGTAGATTACCTGAAAGGATTCGCGATGTTTTTAAACTTAGATGAATTTAAAGAAATAGGTTTTTTTGATGAAAATTTTTTTATTTACTTAGAAGAAACTGATCTTTGCAGAAGGCTAAAAAAAGAAAAAAAGAAAATATATTTAGATAAAAAAATAAAAATTTCACATCTTGGTGGTAGCTCTCATAATAAAGTTATTGATTATGAAATGGAACTTTCTAGAAATTGGCATTGGATGTGGTCAAAATTTTATTTTAATAAAAAACACTACGGTTTCTTTTATTCTTTATTAAGTGTGAGTGGAAACTTTATATCGTCACTTTTTAAAATAATTTTTTATACTTTTATTTTTAATAAAAAAAAAAGGAGAATATATTTTCAACGGTTTTCAGGTTTAACAAATTCAATTATTGGAAAAAAATCTTGGTATAGACCAAAAATATAAATTAATTGATTAATATAGATATTTATATATAAAACTTTTATGTCCTTAAAAAGTAAGAAAGTTTTAGTTACTGGTGTAGCCGGTTTTCTTGGCTCCCATTTAAGTGAAAAATTAGTAAACCTCGGACATAGTGTTGTTGGAATAGATAACATGATTGGTGGATACGAGGACAATGTTCCGAAAAATATTGAATTTCATAATGGAGATTGTTGTGATTTCAAAAAGATAAATTCTTTGATGAAAGATATTGATGTTGTTTATCATTGTGCTGCTACTGCACATGAAGGTTTATCTGTTTTCTCTCCTTACGAGATCACTAAAAACAATTATTTGGCATCTGTCTCAATTTTCTCGGCAGCAGTGAATGCTAAAGTAAAAAGAATAATTTTCTGTTCCTCAATGGCAAGATATGGTGATCAAAAAGCTCCATTTAATGAAAAAATGAGTCCAAAGCCTGTAGACCCATATGCAATATCAAAAGTCGCTGCTGAAGAAGTCCTAAAGAATTTATGCGAACTAAATGGCATTGAATGGGTTATAGCTATACCTCA
>MDTG01042689.1_pt1 | contig 10082 bp, 8 predicted proteins | sample 811421 | NCBI WGS metagenome assembly MDTG01 (sample SAMN05326645, study PRJNA326480) | marine metagenome | isolation source: seawater | place: Pacific Ocean: South East | collected 2011 | reverse complement strand
TAATATTTTTACAGTCATTAAAATAAAAAAAGGTTTAAGTATTTCTATTGGTTGTAATCTGAAAAAATAAAGATCGATCCATCGCTTAGCCCCTTTAACTTCAACTCCAATGATGGGAACTAATGCTAATGACATGAACGAAATAGCAAAAAGCGGAATAACAAGCTTTAAAAGTAATTCAGTTTTGACAATTGAAATTGCAATCATAATTCCTAAGGCTAATAAAGTAAAAAAAAGATGTTTCGAAAAGAAAAAATAATAATCTTTATTTAACCTCTCACCAGCTAGAGGTGATGTGGAAGAAAAAGAAAAAAATAGACCGAGAAAAAATAATGTAAAAAAACAAATTAAAATTTTTTTGTCAATATTTCTCCAATAATTAATTAAAAAAAAACTAAATGAATTTTCTGACATATACCTTACATAATCTTTTGAATTCCTCACCTCTTTTCTCAAAATTTTCATATTGATCGAAAGAAGCTGCAGCCGGACTTAATAATATTGATTTTCTCGTATCTTTTTGCTGTTTAATATCTTGTGATATCTGATTAATAGAATTTTTTAAATTTTTAGTTATTGAAAATACTACTTTATCTTCTATTTGTTTTTTAAAAAAATCTATATTTTTTCCAATAAGGTAACATTTTTTTATGTTTTTCTTATATTTGGAGATAGAAATTTTATCGTTTTTTTTCGGAATACCTCCTAGAATTAGATAAATATTTTTTAGACTTGATAATGCGGTCTCTGTAGCCTTAAAAGACGTTGCTTTGGAGTCATTAATAAAAATAATGTCTTTCCTTTTTAAAAAAATCTCAAATCTATGTGGTAAGCCTTTAAATGATCTCATTATTTTAATAAAAGAATTATCTTTGACACTTAATAATTTAGCGAAAGAATAGACAAAGCTCATGTTTTCATCATTGATATTTGAAGTTAAGTAATCATTTTTTATTTTTGATTTAATTTTTTTGTAATTGCTCATTTTTGGAATAATAGCTCTTCCTAAAAATTTTCTTTTTTTATAGATTTTACCGAATTTTTTTTGAATAAATGAATAATCATGTTTACTTTGACGAATAAAAATTTTTAATTTTGAATTAATGTAATTTCTCATGCTTCCATGCCAGTCTAAATGATCATTAGTCAAATTTAAAAAAAAAGCATAATTTGGACTAATAAATTTTGAATGTGATAATTGAAATGATGATGCCTCAATAATAGTAAAACTATTCTTTTTCTGTCTCAAATTTAAAATTGGTGTTCCAATATTCCCTCCGAGTGAAAAATTCATTTTTTTCTTTTTAAGGAGATGAGCGATTAATTTACAAGTAGTAGACTTACCATTTGTACCAGTTACTACAATGCTCTTAGATTTGTTATTGCATAAATAAAATAAATCAATATCTGTGATAATTTTTTTTTTGAAATTTTTAAGGTTTTTATTTTTTATCAAACTTATTCCTGGTGATAAAATTATAAAATCAACCTCGTTTAGTGTCTTTTTTAAATTTAGTGATCTATATTTTTTATAAAGATTTTTTTGAGTATCGTCCCAGACTTTAAAATTAGTTACTTTATTTTTTTTTAAAAATTTTACTACTGAAATTCCAGATAGACCTAAACCATAAACAAGGAACGATAGTTCTTTGAGTTTGCGAATTTGGAACATTTTTTACCTAAGTTTTAATGTTGCTAACCCTACCAACGCCAAAATAATAGCAATTATCCAAAATCGAATTACAATTGTCGACTCTGCCCAACCTTTTTTTTCAAAGTGGTGGTGTATCGGTGCCATCTTAAAAATTCTTTTTCCGGTAAGTTTAAATGAGGCAACTTGAATAATTACTGAAACTGTTTCAAGAACAAACAATCCACCAATTATTGCCAAAACAATTTCGTGTTTTACAATAACGGCTATAGCCGCAAGAGATCCTCCTAATGATAATGAGCCTGTATCTCCCATAAAAATTTTTGCTGGTGGTGCATTATACCAAAGAAACCCAAGGCAAGACCCGACGATAGATCCACAAATTATAGCAAGCTCTCCAACATCTGGTATATATTGAATTTGTAAATACTCAGAAAAAATTGTGTTACCTACAACATACGTAATTAAAGTAAATGATAAAGCTACTAGCATAACTGGCACTGTTGCTAACCCATCTAAACCATCTGTTAAGTTTACAGCGTTAGAAGCACCGATTATTACGAATAAAGCGAATGGTATAAAAAAAAGACCCATATCCCATATTAAATTTTTAAAAAATGGAAAATACAGATTTAATAAATATTCGTGATCGGAAAATTTTAATAAGATAAATAAAGTAATTGCACTTATAATAATTTGACCTAAGAATTTATATCTTGATTTTAGTCCTCTTGAGTTTTTTAACTTTATTTTAAGAATATCATCAATTAGCCCTAGAGCACCGAGAGATAATGAAACAAAAATTAAAGTCCAAACATAAATGTTAGTTAAGTCAGCCCATAAAAGAGTACTTGATATGCTTCCTATGATAATTATTAATCCACCCATAGTAGGCGTACCAGATTTTTTGATAATGTGATCTATTGGTCCATCTTGTCTTATAGGTCCAGCTATCATTTTTTCAGAAAATAATTTAATTAATGGACCTCCAATAATAAAAACAATAATTAATGAAGTAACTACTGATAAACCTGTCCTGAAGGTTAAGTACTTAAATACATTTAAAAAAGAGTATTGATCTATAAGAGAAGTTAATAAATTAAATAACACTTAAAGTCCTTTAATCATTTTTTTACTAAATTCATTAAGCCCTGTTGCGTTAGAACCTTTAATCATTAAGTAATCATTATTTGATATCATTTTGCTCAAGCTGAAATCTATATCTTCGTCATTTTGTAAAATATTTCCTCTTTTATCTTTATTTAAATGTTTATATGTGAAAATCGTTTTATTTCCTTTAATGAATACTTTATCTATGTCTGATCTGTTAATAACTTTAGATATTTCTTCATGATATTTTTGAGATTTTGAACCTAATTCAAGCATGTCACCCAGTACTAAATATTTTTTGAAATTATCTTTTTTAATTGAATTTAGCTTTTTAATGGCATTTTTCACAGATAGTGGATTAGCATTGTAACTTTCATCAATAAACTTGAATTTTTTTTTATATCTTGAAATAGAATATTTTTTACCTCTGCCATCGCTAGACTCTAAATTTTTAAATTTTGATTTAATTTTTTTAAAGTTAATCTTAAGGTCCTTTATAACTGCCACTGCTGCAAGAATATTATAAATATTTAAGTCTCTAATTTCAAAATTTATAATCTTTTTATTAATTTGAATATAGACTTTTGAAATTTCCTTTTTTTTTATAATTTTTTTTAAACGAACATCTGATTTTTTATGATAACCAAATGTGAGAACTTTAAGCTTACAATTTTTGGCTTTTTTTAATAGATAATTAAAAAATTTATCATCCCTATTTAATATCATTGTTCCCCCAGATTGAACATTTTCTATGATTTCTGCTTTGGCATTGGCTATTCCATTGATATTTTTAAAATTTTCTAAATGAGCTTCTCCAATATTAGTTATAATACCAATATGAGGTTTTATTAACTTAGATAGACTTTTAATTTCTCCAGCTTTACTCATACCAACTTCAATCACACCATATTTATCATCAGAACTTAAATTAGATAGACTTATAGGTACCCCTAAATTATTATTAAAAGATTTTGGTGATGAATAAGTTTTTCCAATGTTGCCTAACAAGTTTTTTAATAAATTTTTTAAAGATGTTTTTCCTGCACTACCTGTTACTGAAATAATTTTGGCCGTTGAACACTCTCTTTTATGTCTGGCAAAACTATTAAGAAATGAGTTTGGATTTTTAACTTTAATAATTTTTTTTTTATTACCTTCAAATGCAGAGGAAGTAATAACGCATCCTGCCCTTTTTTTTAAAGCATTAAGAATAAATTTTTTTCCATCATTTTTTTTTCCTTTCAAAGCTAAAAATAAATTATCTTTCTGTATCGTTCTCGAGTCAATTGAAAGACCATTAAAATTTAATTGAATTTTTTTGTTAAATATTTTCTCAAAAATTAACCTATTTTGTAAATAATTTAATTCTTTTTTAGGAATTATTCTTGTCTTTAATTTTACTTTTTTTACTATTTTTTTATCTGAAATATATTTTATTTTGTTTTTGTATATCTGTTGTTCTTCATGGCCTTTACCAGCAATTAAAACTATCCCTTCGGGTTCGGCTTGGCGGATAGCTGTTTTTATTGCTATAGATCTATTTCCAATATTAAACATCTTCTTTTTTGAGATATATTTCGCGAGCTCTGTTCTAATTTTTATTGGATTCTCATTTCTTGGGTTATCGTCTGTAATAAAAACTTTTTTACAATATTTATCTGCTATTTTTGCCATCAATGGTCTTTTTAATTGGTCTCTATCACCTCCGCATCCGAATACTAAATAAATATTACTCCTATTAATTTCTTTTAAAGAATTTAATGTTTTTAGTAGAGCATCGGGTGTATGAGCATAATCTATAAAAACTTTAATATTATTAGGAAATATTTTAACTAATTCAAGCCTGCCATTAACTTCTTTAAGTCTTTTAATTGACTCATAAATTCTTTTTTCTTTAAGTCCACACACCTTTGCGGCCTTAATTGCCATTGCTAAATTTTTAATTTTATAATCAGATTTAAAGAGTGCTGACTCTTCCTTAATTTTAACAATTTCATCTTCGATTTCTCTCATACTAAATTTCTTTTGTAATGATATTTTTTTTAAGATCTTAAAAATTTTATTATCTTTATCCGTAATTAATGATGATTTTTTTGATAATATTTTTTTAAATAATATAAGTTTAGCGCTCAGATATGATTTCATATTTTTATGATAATCTAAATGGTCCTGACTGAAATTTGTAAAAATTGCTGCTTTAAAGTTAATGTGATGTAACCTTTTTTGATCTAGACCATGACTTGAAGCTTCAATAATAACGTTTTCTATTTTTTTTTTTTTTCAGATCACATAAAATTTTATGCAACTTTATTGTGTCTGGAGTTGTAAGAGGAGTTTTGATAACTCTGCTATTATATTTAACTCCTAAAGTTCCAATAGACGCAACTGGCAATTTATTTATTTTTAACAACTGATAAAATAAATCTGCAACCGAAGTTTTTCCATTAGTTCCGGTTACGGCAATTATATTCTTTGGTTTAAGTCTATAAAACTTTGAAGAAATTTCGCTTAACAAAAATCTTATTTTATTTGTTTTTATAATAAGAATATTTTTATTATTAAATTTACAACTTTTAGAGCATACTACTACTGAGGCTCCTTTTCTCACCGCATCTTTAATATATTTTTCTCCATTAATTTTATTTCCTTTTATCGCGAAAAATATGAAATTTTTTTTAATATCTTTGCTGTTAGTTGAAAGTCCAGAAATAACAACATTATTCCTGTTCTTAGGAATTCCTTTAATTAAATTTTTTAACAACATTCTGATCAATAAATTCCTCATTATTTATGGCTAAAATTGGCCCAATTTTTTCTATTATTTTGCCTGCAACATAAACGGAATTCCAACCAGATGTGTTATAAGGCGCTTTTGTTTTAACGCCCCTATAATCGTAAATTAAATCTTTATTAATTTTTGGATTCTCAAGCATCACGAATAAAGTATAATTAGGTTTATTAGTGGGAAAAATAGATATAAAAGTGTTAATTCTATTTTTCTGTTCTCCATAGCTCTCTGCAGTTCCGGTTTTGCCTCCAACATAATATCCGTGCATATCAGCTAAACTTGCTGTTCCAATATTGCTACTTACGACTTTTCTTAAAATATCTCTTAACTGATAGCTAGTCTCGTTAGAAATAATTTTATCAGAGTAAGTTTTTTCTCTATCTTTTACAATGCTCGGAGTAATTAATTGACCACCATTTACCATTGCAGCATATAAGGCTGTTGCTTGAAGGGGAGTGGTAGTAATTCCATGACCAAAAGAGATAGTTTCTAGTTTGCACTTATTCCATTTAAGTTTGTGCGGAGTACCCAGTTCTTCAAGTTCAATTTGTGGATTTTTAATTAATTTTGTTTTTGTAATAAAGTCTTTATATTTAGCTTCACCTATTTTTTTTGCTAAAACTACCGAACCCACGTTTGAAGACCTTACTAAGATTTCTTCAACTGATAAATTTTTTGGATGTTCTTTCATATCAGTTATCTCATGAATGGAACATTTAATTTTTTTGGGGATATTTTTAATAATTGTTTGGGAATCCACTAATTTGTGCTCCAGTGCTAATGCTACTGTAAAAGTTTTAAAAATAGAACCAAGTTCGTAAACTCCTTTGGTAATTTTGTTTATATACTTTTTATCTTTAATAGTTGATCTTTGATTGATATCGAAATTGGGCAATGAGACTAATGAAATAATATCTCCGCTATTAACATCCATTAATAATGCCCCAGCTCCGGTCGCATTAAACGTTTTTAAAGCCTCATTTAAATCTTTATTAATAATATGTTGAATATTACTATCTAAAGTTAATTTAAGAGGTTGATCCATCATATTTTTTTTTTTTAAATCTTTATCGAAATATTTTTCGATACCTGATATCCCGTAATTATCATAATCTACTTGGCCAATTATATGGCTAAACAAATTTCCATGCGTATACATTCTAGCTTGAAAAGGTTCAAACTTTATAGCTTTTTCTCCTAGAGCCCAAAATTTATTTTTTTCTTTTTGAGTAATTCTTTTTTTAATTCGAAAATATTTGTTTTTATTTAATTTCTTTTTAACCTCATCTATTGGTAGATTTGGAAAGTTGATTTGTAATTTTAGTAAAAAATTTTTTTTGTCCTTTACCAGTCTGGGATCTATTGCGGCATGGAAAGTATTTATGTTTCTTGAAATAATTACTCCATTTCTATCTTCTATGTCTCTTCTGGCTAAAGAAAAATTAGAGTTTTCTTTTTCAAAACTAAAAGACTCTTTTTCGTCGAGAGAAATATGAGTTATTTTAATAGCAAAGATTAATACTAAAGAAAAAAAGAAAAAAAATAATAAATAAATTCTATCTTGAAAATTATTAGTTTTTTTTAAGATTTTATTTTTTTTATTAGTTTCAAAATAATCTTCGAAATAAAAACTTCTTTGATTAATATTTTTATTTATTTTTAATTTTCTTTTCATTTAAATTTTTGAGGTCAGATATTTTGTTTTGAATATTTTCTAAATCAGAAAAATCAAAAAATATTTTTGAAAAAGGAATTGGCTTATATTTATCAAAACCTATCGTATTTAATCTCGTCTCGAGTTCTACGGGAGACGCTAAATAATAGTATTCTAATTGAGCCTCGTTGATATTTTTTTCCAAATATAAGATTCTACTATTAAGATTTGAAATTTCTTTTTCTGTCAATCTTGTTTCATTTTTAATGAAAGAAGTAATTATTAAGAAAACTACAAAAATTGTAATTGAAATTATAATTTTTGATTTAAACATTTATAGCTTCCAAATCTAAATATTTTTTAAATTTTGTGATTAAATCTTTAGGGTAAACAAATTTATTATTACTTCTGATTGCAAATCTAAGTTTAGCAGATCTAGACCGACTATTAGTATTAAGTTCCTGTTTTGATGGCCTCAATACTACATTTTTGTAGTCATCAAACAAAGCTGTTTCTTGATTTTTGTTCTCTGGAAAATATCTTGATGGCTTAGATTTGTTTTTAGAAAAGTGTGTAAAAAGATATTTTATAATTCGATCTTCTATTGAGTGAAAGCTTACAACCAAAATCTTCCCACCAGGTTTTAATTTTTTTGTTGCACATATGACTCCATTAATTAATTCTGTTACCTCTTTATTGACAAATATTCTCAGCGCTTGAAAAGTTTTGGTACAAGGATTAATTTTACTAAAATAATTTTTTTTTTTACTTTTTTTAATTATTTCAACTAATTCAGATGTATTAGAAATTTTTTTATTGTTTCGAATTTTGACAATATTTTTTGCGATTTTAGAAGCATCTCTTTCATCGCCTAAAATTTTAATTACTAATTTTAAATCTTTCTCGCTTAAATTATTAATCACATCAAATGCTGAAATTTTATTTAAACCCATAGCCATATCTAATTTTTTTTCTGATTTAAATGAAAACCCTCTATTTAAATTGTCTAACTGGATTGAAGATAAACCTAAATCAAAAATTATTGTATCAACTCCTACAGTTGGAATGGAATCAAGTTGACTAAATCTGATTTGATAAAATTTAAACCTTAAAGGAAATTTTTTCTCAAGATCCCTGGCGATAGATAAAGTGTTTTCATCCCTATCAAGAGCCTGAACTTCTGTTTTAGAATATTTTAAAATTTCTTTTGAGTATCCTCCTCCACCAAACGTACAGTCAATGAATTTTCCTCCAACGGATGGGGAAGATATTTTTAAGATCTCATTCAACATCACTGGAAAATGGGAGAATTCCAGTGATGAAGTTTGGTTGTTCATTAATACAAAGTTTTAGCATTAAAATTTTTGTTTTCTTAAGAATGCGGGAATTTCAAAGTCTTCCTCGTCTTCAACGTCTTGATTAAATAATTGTTCTGATGTTTCATCATGAAGAGATGGGGATTCGACTCTCTCGTCAGAATGATAACCTTGATCTTCGGAAAATAATTTTGGCGTATATTCCGCATCACTATTATTACCTGATACTACTGGGTGATCTTCATTATGCTCTAAATTATTGTTTTCTATGTAAGAAGCACTTTCAATTGAAACCCCTGAAGGCACACTATCTGATTGGTGATTATCTTGATGTGAATTTTCAAGTGAATTTTCACTTTCAAAATTGTTGATAGAGCTGCTTTGCTCCTCATCTATTTGATAACTTTCATCTAGTTTAAGTGCTGTTGCGCCATCAATAGAATTAAAAGTGTTATTTTCTGGCATAGAGTTTCGGGAAAATAAATTTTCAGAATACCCAGTGTTTCTATTCTGAATACGTGAAACCATATTTAGAACAGTTTTGTTTTCAGATTTGTGGCCATCAAGTGATGTGGCAACTATAGATACTCTTATTTTACCTGTCATGTTTTCGTCCTTAATAGCGCCAAATATTAATTCGGCTTCTGGATCTACTTCAGCTCTAATTTTATTTACCGACTGATCAACTTCAAATAATGTAAGATCATTTCCTCCAGTTATGTTTATTAGCAAACCTTTTGCTCCTTGAAGGGAATATTCGTCAATTAAAGGATTGTTTAAAGCTATTTCAGTAGCAGCCATAGCTCTATTTTCTCCCTCTGACTCGCCAGTACCCATCATTGCTTTACCCATCGAGCTCATAACAGTCTCCACGTCTGCAAAATCTAAATTAATCATTCCCGGTCTAACCATCAAATCAGTCACACTTTGAACTCCATGCTTTAATACATTATTAGATAAATTGAATGATTCTTCAAAAGTTGTTGACTCACTAGCAATTTTAAAAAGATTTTGGTTTGGTACAACTATTACTGTGTCTAAATGTTTTTTAAATTCATCTAAGCCTTCTATAGCACGTCTCATTCTTTTAGGACCTTCGTAAGAAAAAGGTAAAGTGGTTACGCCGACTGTTAGAATATTTAGCTCTCTAGCTGCTTTTGCAATAACATGAGAGGCACCTGTGCCTGTTCCACCACCCATTCCTGAAGTAATAAAAACCATATTTGCACCTTGAATATAATTTACAATCTCACTTAAAGACTCGTCAGCTGCAGCTTGACCTATGTCATGTTTTGCTCCTGCTCCCAAACCTTTTGTGAGATTCATTCCAATTTGTATTTTAGCATGAGCTTTGCTCATTTTTAAATCTTGAGCATCAGTGTTTACAGCTACAAATTCTACACCTTCCATACCTGCATCAATCATGGCATTAATTGCGTTACCTCCAGCACCTCCTACACCTAAAACAAGTATTCTAGGCTTAAGCTCTTTAAGTTCTCCTCCACCAATATTTATACTCATGACAGTTCTCCCTTCTGTTTATTTTCCCATTTTAAATTAGAT
>MDTG01196222.1_pt1 | contig 10083 bp, 10 predicted proteins | sample 811421 | NCBI WGS metagenome assembly MDTG01 (sample SAMN05326645, study PRJNA326480) | marine metagenome | isolation source: seawater | place: Pacific Ocean: South East | collected 2011 | reverse complement strand
CGCCGTGTGGTCAGTTGGCTATGGATTTCGGTCAATCATTTCAGCTCGAGATGCAAGGACTGAGCCTTGAACCCAACGTACGGGCCGTGTTAGCGAAAGTCGAACGCGGAGAAGTCGATTTCGGCTTGGTCTACGAAACCGATTTTCGCTCGAGCACATCTGATGTAACTAAAATCGTAGACAGCGGCACCGAAGAGTTTTCAACGACCTATTCTTTGGCCATATCGAAAAACCCAATGAATAGGTCGCAGGTGGACACCTTGGTCAAGAAGATGACCGGCGAATTAGGTAGGCAGACCCTGTCTGAATTGGGATTTAAGGAACCATGATCGGACGCCTACCTATTGGGGTACGACTCCTCGCGTTCGTGGCCTTCGGCTTTGTTTCCGCGCCCCTGATATCACTGTTGTTCCGGGTTCCATGGACCCGCTTAGTCACGCTGCTAACTCGCGACACTGTCACCGACGCTCTCTTAATCTCTCTTACCTCTAGCCTCGTCGCTGCGGTCCTAGCCCTCGCGCTTGGGATACCACTCGCACTACATCTGTCGCGCATGAGCGGGGTGGCTTCATCGATAACCAGAGCGGTAATAGTCCTACCAATGATTCTGCCGCCAGTTGTCGGCGGGGCCGCCTTACTTTTCGCCTTTGGGAGGAATGGCCTCGTAGGCTCCGTTGTCTTTGACGTAACTGGACTTCTTTTCCCTTATTCAATTAGCGGGGTGGTACTTGCCAATACCTTTGTCGCCCTCCCCTTCGTCGTGATAACAGTCGAAGGGGCTTTACGGGCCATCGATCCAAGATACGGATTAGCTGCAACGACGCTTGGTGCGAAACCTTCCCGACTAACCTTCCGTGTTCTTCTCCCGATGGTGCGTCCGGCTTTGATGGCGGGAGGTTTCATCGCTTGGGCTCGAGCTCTAGGCGAATTTGGTGCAACGATCACCTTCGCAGGCAACATCCAAGGAAGGACACAGACCTTGCCGCTAGCTGTATTCGTTGCCCTTGAAACAGACCGGGAGGCCGCTTTGGCGATCAGCGTCTTACTAATTTCCATTTCGTTGATAGTTCTTGTGTCTTTGCGCGATAGATGGTGGCCGGTTCGATGAACAGCTCATCCGACCTGCTCTTGGACGCACGGGTTGTCCTGCAAAGGGGAGACCTGAAGCTCGACGTCGAAGTTTTGGTTCAAAAGGGGGAAACCGTCGCTGTCATGGGCCCAAATGGAGCTGGTAAAACGACCTTGCTCTACGCACTGCTTGGGTGGCTGCCGCTTCAATCCGGTTGGATTTTATTAGACGATGAAACCTTTGAGGCTCCGGGCCAAGACCAAGTCACACCTACAAGAGAGCGTAACTTGGGCATGGTATTCCAAGATGGTCTTCTATTCCCCCATTTAACCGCCCTCGAAAACATCAAATTTGGAGCAGACAGTCACGCCTATGTCGACGACGTAGTGGAGACGCTCAACGTCAAGGCGTTGCTCGACATGTATCCGTCGGAGCTTTCGGCCGGACAAACCCAAAGGGTGGCGTTGGCCAGAAGCTTGGCTGCACAGCCCAAAATGGTGCTTCTCGACGAGCCCTTGGCACTACTAGACATCAGAGCACGCGTGGATGCTCGTAATTTGATTCGAACGGCATTGCAAGAGAGTCTCGCTGGCGCTCTGATCGTGACCCACGACCCTGCAGATGCATTTGCGTTGGCTCAGCGGGTATTGGTGTTGGAGGACGGCCAAGTAACCCATTTCGATACACCAGACCAGATACGGTCCCAACCCAAATCCCGTTGGGTCGCTGACTTGATGGGCTGGAACGTCTTCTACGGCGTTGCGCACAGTTCTTCAATACTTCTAGCAAACGGAACAGAGATTGCAACTGCCGAATCAGGCCTTGCAGGCGACACCATGGTCATGATTAGCCCTTCAGCAGTCTCATTGTTTTTAGAAGCCCCCGGCGGAAGCCCACGCAACAGTTGGCAGTGCCGAGTTCAGGGTGTACAGAATATCGACGGCCTGGCACGTGTCTCATTAGATGGACCGCTCAGCATCTACGCGGACATCACGTCAAATGCTGCTGACGAACTTGGCCTGACAATCGGCAGGGAGTGTTGGGTTACGGTCAAGGCGACCGAAGTGCGCACTCAACCTCGCTCGACTGACCCATAGTTGGCCGTAGCTCGCCACACACACCAACTCACGCCGCGCAGTCGCTAAACCTTGACTACGGTCCTAAGGATGAAAATCTCTGACTTATTCGATGTGAACGGAAAGACGGCGATCGTGACGGGGGGAAGTCGAGGTATCGGCTACATGATCTCAGAGGGGCTATTGCGCAACGGATGCTCGGTCTATATCACTTCGCGAAAAGCTGATGACTGTGCACAGGCGGCAGAGGAGCTAAGTCGTTACGGTAACTGCAAGGCCATCCCATCGGATCTGAGCGACGACGCCGAGCGAAGTCACTTTGTCGATCAGTTCCGTGAACATGAAGACCAGCTTGATTTACTTGTCAACAACGCAGGGGCAGCTTGGGGTGCGCCCATAGGAGAATATCCTTCGAGCGGTTTCGACAAAGTATTAAACGTCAACGTGAAAGCACCGTTCATGTTGACTCAGGACCTGCTGCCAGAGTTGCGAATGGCGGCTACGGAAGAGAGTCCTGCCCGGGTAATTATGATCGGTTCGGTTGATGGTATTCGCGTTCCCTTCGGCGATAACTATTCATATTCTGCTTCGAAGGCTGGCATACATATGCTCACCAGACACCTTGCACATCACCTTGTGAAGGAACGGGTTAACGTCAATTGCATTGCCCCTGGACCTTTCGAGTCGAAGATGATGAGTTACATGTTGGACGATCCTGCCAGACGGGCCGGGGTCGTCGCTTCAACTCCCCTAGGTCGGATCGGTAGCCCCGAAGATATTGTCGGGGCCGTGATTTTCTTAGCTAGCAGGGCCGGTTCCTGGTTGACCGGCGTCACGATTCCTGTCGATGGGGGCATCTCCACCCATGGGTGAGAGCGACTATTGCACCATCTTGGTTGGCAGCCTGAGAACAGGATCGCTGAACCGCGCCGCAGCACGGTCCGCTGTTCGGTACCTGCACAATCAGTTCACCATTCATCAACCTGACCTGTCTCAGATCCCACTCTTCAACCAAGATCTTGAGGAACTGGGCGACCCCGAAGCTGTTACGCGTCTTAAGGATGCCGTAGATGAAAGCAAGCTAGTCCTATGCTTTAGTCCCGAATACAACTACAGCACCCCAGGACTGCTAAAAAATGCGATTGATTGGCTCTCGCGGCCGTTTCGCTCAGGCAGCTTGGTCGGACGTTCAGTTGGTATCGCCAGCGTCACTCCAGGTTCTCGGGGCGGCGAGAACGCTCGGGAGCACCTTCTCCAAACCTTTGGAGTTTTAACCGAGCATCTCTACAGAGTGACACTCGGAATCCCTGGCGTCACCGAACTAGACGACGGCTTCCTACCGGAACACGCCGAACAACTCCTTCGTCCTTGGTTGGATGACGTGATTAAGTTCTCCACACAGGACCCACATATTCGTCCGTAACAAGGCGGGGTTATCCAAATTCAAGCCGTTTACACGAGTGCCCTAATTGCCCGTTACTGAGAAACCACCACAGCGAGAGACAAAATCAACCCAACGGTAAGCGATAACGAAACCAGATAGCCCACCTTGCGATAAGCGTCTCGCTTACCTTGCTCGTAGGCCCGGTCGAGTTCCGACATCCCAAAACAGTAGCCCGATCCAACTTTGCTTAACGGCTTTTAATTTCTTAGGAACCCAAATCTCAGGCGCTGTCGCCTCATCGCTGGCTACTTTTTGATTGTGGTCCAACCGGTGCGTTCACTGTCGTCGAACGCAGCTGAGTATCGGTCCGGAGTTCCTGCATCAACATCCTTGGCTACTTCAGATACCTGTTCCATGGCAGAAGTCCATGTTGCAATCAGACGATCTTCGCCGGCGTAGTCAAACAGGTCCGAGAGGGACCGCTCAGCAGCTCCGCCACGCTCCAACGGATGTTCCGCAAGGTTACGAGCCGTCAGTGCGAGAGCCTCAACGGGGTCGATGAGATCCCGGTATCCCAAGTCAAATATCGCCTTTTCACATGAAGTCACCCGATGATGAGGCGTGCCGCGGACGGTCAAGCGCTGGGCAAGGGTCGCATACTCCCACGGGATACTGACGATCTCGAACCGGTGCCCCAACGCGTCAGCAATGATCTCTGCCCATTGGGCCATGGTTGGTGTCCATTCATCTGACGCGTTATAGATCTCACCAGCCGACACTTTGGGGTTATCTACGATCGTCAAGAGGAGGTGTGCTGCGTTCACCGCATACGCACGGGACTGCAACGTCATTCCTCCGTCTGGCAGGATTAGATGCTGCCTTCCATCAAGAACTCGGCGAACTATCGAGTGTTCCAAACTCGCTACCTGACCTGGGCCGTAGATCCACGGATAGCGAATATGAGATGCAGTTGGGTGACTGTCTAGTACCGCTACTTCAGTCAGCCCAATGTTCGCAACCTTTCGATTAACCGCAAAGTCAGGCCCTTCGTTCACAACCAGCCGCGACGTCTCTCTAGTGGGGACCCTCATCCCTGCCGGCCATAAAGCGTCTGCATCTCCCCAGCCTGTATACGCAGGAACTCCTCCGACGCTGATGAAGCGTTCAACACGTCCCTCGAACAGTTGAGCAAGTTCGCGCAGGCGACCGTACATAACAACCACCAGATCGTATGTCTGGTCCTCGAGCGCCAGTCGAACTTTTTCAATATCAAACGGGTCCGTATGGATGTGCTTAACAGACTCAGGAATTTGCGGTGATTCGTGGGCACCCGTGTGCAAAATTGAGACGGCGAAGCCTCGTTCGATCAAGCCATTTACAACATGAGGACCAGTCGGACCGGTTCCACCTACGACTAAGGCTCGTGACATTCAAGTTCCTTTCAACTGCGACGCTGAGCTTAGAGTTCCGAGGTCAAAGCCGCTTGATTCTTGCCAGAGATGATTCAACGCTGCGGCCTACGCTCCTAGCAAACAGCAACAGATGCATAAATTCTTTGATAACTGTCGTGAACCCAACTTCTAGGTCTACGATCTGACTATGGCACCTGAAAGCTCCGCCCTGAAAAAGGGCGCGCGAGTAATAGTTATAGATGACCTTCCTGGCGTTGTAGCCGGGACTGCAGGCCGAGTCGGACGTTCCATTGGAATTAAAACTGTCAGATACAGAGTGCAGTTCGAGAATGGAATCAACGCCTTGTCGGTAGCGGAGAGCAAATTAGTTTCACCCGCAGCTTGGGAGTTCATTAAAGAACAGCAGATTGCCGTTCCGCAAAGCGCCCCTGTGTCATCGCCGGCCGCTGCATCGCCGTCGGTAGCGCCTTCCCCACCTGTCACAGCACCTAGTCCAGCTGTCGAAACGACCGCAACGTCAGAGCCGGCTGCCGATACTCCAGCCTCACCGTCCACTGCTAGCTCTGATGATCCGCGACTCGCTGCCCTTACAGCTAAATCCCGTGATGCCCGAAAGGCGGCCGGTGTCGATGTTGATGCCGAGGTGGCCACTGAGCCAACGCCAACAGAAACACAAGAACAGCCAAGTGAAAACCCCGCTCCTGTGTCTGAAATAGAGGAAGAGCCAGTCGAGCCGGCAATCGAGCTACCAGATGGCTATTTCCCAACCGACAATCGAGTGGCCGACTTACTGGCATCCGTTAGAGAGCGCTAAGTAAATCACTCACCTAATAGGGCGAATGGCTCAGCGTCCAGGAATCGCTCCAGGACGTTCTGCGTCATTCGAGCGACATCGTTGTCGTACCCGTTTCGTGCCAGTGCCCCAAACCAAGAAATTGAGCCGACACTGAAGACCGCGCCGCCATTCGGTGTCTCAAAAAATACGATGTCGGCCCTCACATACGGATCCGGAGTCGGGAAGGCGACCGTGCCTTCAAACTCCTCCTTAGTCCGCAACATATCTGGGCCGAATTCGGTCGCCGTTGCCACGATCACGGCGTGGCTCGGCGACCCGAGCCTTTGGTCGTAACGATCCACTTCCTGGCCAGCTGCGCCCCCGCCAAGACCTGAGGTACCAATAACGTCCTCATCTATCCCTTCAAGAATCCATGAGGCCCTCGAGGTTCGCGCTGGTTCGTCCACACGGTAGAAAGTCGCTTTTTCGAATCCTTGAGCAGCGAACCCTATTCCCACTAGCTGGTTTGGAGCCCTACCGTTACGTCTCCAGAGGCCGCCATATTCCCCACCCCACGCGTGGTAATTCTCGCCGTCGCCTGTTTGCCAATTCCGGACGCCGTCCTCAGCTCTTCGTAACTCGATTGCACCAGGCCACGAATCGCTAAACGAAACGCGCCAATAGAAGCCGTTACCCCCGAGGTACATGAGACGTCCGCCGTTGCGTTGCCACTTATCAAGAGCGTCGAGCATCGCGGTCGACCAATATTCAGGATGCGAGCCGGTAACAAGCACCCTGTAAGGAGCAAGGGCTTCGTAACCCTCGAAGTGAACGTCCTCATCGCTGATCACATCGTGGTTCGCTTCGGAGTTTTGGAGAAACGCGTGAATGTCAGTATCCGGGGTGAAATTCCAACCATCTGCACCGGGTCGCAATTGAAGAACAGGTCGCCTTCTGGAACTAAACATGACGCCACTAGAGTCGGGATGCTTTTCGTAATGGCTGAGCCCAACTTCAGGGTGGTCGACTAAATATTGATGTTCTGGGCGTAAATTCGCGCGCGCTCCAACAAAATCTGCGCCTTCGATCAGCATGCGGTGATTGGCGTAAGCCATATAGGTGCAAGTCGGCATTAGTAGCGCGATATCAGCGGTTGGTGAGCCCAGAGCCGGCCGGACAAAGAATGGAACTCTGTCTATGCCGAGTTCCGACTCGAATCGAAGGCAATAGATACCACTCTCAAGATCTTGAGGTATTTGGATTTTCTCTGTTACCTCCCAACCCGCGTCATATAGGTCATCGTGGTGGAAGTGAATTGCGTTCCATTGCTCTGGGGCGTCGCTCCATCTTTGATGATCTCCCGTCCACATGGGCCCAGTAACCCCACGGGTGGGGAGCTGAAACAGCTCTAAGTTGGCGCCTCCGACGCGAGACTTCACCGTTGATTCCTCAAGATCATCCTCAAAGCACCACTCAAATTCCGTCTGACCCACACAAAGCTTGGGTGCTGCTATCCGACCGTCCCATCTATTACCGGCATCTCCAGCAGCCAATCGGAGCGTGAGATCCCCTAACTGATCGATAGAAAGAGGGTAGGAAGACTGGTCGACACCACCTTGAAGGAGATCTCGGGCCGGTGAGGCTGTGTCTGGGCTTGAGACCTGTACGGCAACGGATCCCGAATCGACGTCAAGCTTTAAGCTGAGGAAATACCAGCGATGCCGCTCCAACGGGCGGTCCCGGATTACCCACTCGGCTCCACCAAAGTTACCAACGAGATCCGTCTCGCTATTTGATATCGCCACTAGATCGTCGCCCGAGGTCAGCGAGAGAAGAACTCCGGATCTTTTTAGAAGAGTCGGCTGGAACCAAAGGCTGAGCTCCACGGTGCTCGCGTCAAGGTTCTCCACGAACGCTTCGGCGTAGGAACCAGGGCACAGCGGCTGCTCGGCCAGACTGACACTCCGAGATTCGATCGCTTCAACTCCCACTTCCGCGAAGCCGGGTCCCGTCCGAGTTGGATCGCCACAGTCCAGGCGAACGACCTCTAAAACGCCATCGGTAGGCATATGACTGGAACCGAACCACTGAATCTCTTCTCCAGCGCGAAGTGACCAAGGTTCGCAGTAACCGGTTATCAGTTTGGTTGTTTCAACGTGTTCGGCGGTTGGCATTTGATGCAGCTCAAATATCTGGTTCAGTAACTCACGGGTCACTTAACTCGATTAGCTTTCCATTCTTCGTACGACTCAATTGGCATGTCATCGGCTTGCCAGCCACCGAAGCCAGTTTCAATATGGCTTATTTTCTCCATGCCCATGTCCTTCAGTGTTTTGGCGGATAGAGCCGAACGCATGCCGCCAGCGCAACACAAGACAAACTCTCGGTCTTCGCCAAAGATCTCCTTGGTGTAGGGAGAGTCCGGGGAAACCCAAAATTCGAGCATTCCTCGGGGAGCGTGCATCGCTCCTGGTATCGCACCCTCGCGTTGCATTTCGCGCACATCGCGAATATCCACGATCAACGCTCCGTCCTCGGCGGCCCTTCGGGCTGCTTCTTGCGGAGAAATATTGTCGATCTCCGCTTTAGCCGCCTCGACCATTTTCTTTACCGAAGTAATCGGCATTGTTTCTCTCCTCGTCTTAGTGAAGTCTTCCCTCTCGGGCACATCACGATCATTGCTCATCTAGCGGCGGGTGTCATTTCACTCTGCCAGTCCCTAGCGCTCCGCGAGCAATATCTGTGCGTCTTCGAGCTTAGAGATCTCCTCGTCTGCTATGCCTAGGACCTCAGACAAAACTTCCCGATTGTGCTGACCCAGAGCAGGCGAAAGAGGTTCTGTTTCGGGAATGGGAACAGAACTGAACTTAGCCGGCAGACCAGTTACCGTAATCTCCCCGAAATTGGGATCTACAACCTGACGGACCATGCCTCGCTCAGTGAAATGAGGATGAACCATAGCTTCTTGAGGACTTAGAACGGGCGCTGCGGGAATTCTCTCCCGTTCGAGATGATCCAAGAGAAGACGGTCAGTTTCGAAGCCCTGCATCCAGACTTCAACGAGTTCCAAAAGCTCCGCCGCATTCCTTACCCGAGCGTCACCTGTCGAGAACCGGGGATCCGTCGCCAATTCACCAGCGCCCATGGCGTCGCATAGTCGCTGCCACTGCGGTTCCAACACCTGTAGCACGACCCATCCCTCTGGGCCCTTGTAAGTGCCCGATGGAACCACAATGCTGAATTGCCGGCCAGATCGTTCCTGACTCCAAGTTCCACCGCTGGCGCTATGGCCCTGAACGGCGATCGAATGCATCGCGAATAGCGGGTCAACCAAGGTCACTTCGAGGTATTGGCCCTCTCCGGTACGCTCCTGGTGGAACAAGGCATGTCCGATCGCACCAAAAAGCATTTGACCGGCTGCGCAATCCGATATCGGCGATCCGGTGAACTGCGGGGCACCTTCAGGCTCTCCAGTTAGATGCATCATCCCGGACAAAGCCTGGCCCATTAAGTCGAAACCTTGCAAGTGCGCCAGAGGGCCTGACTTTCCGAAAGCAGATATCGAAGCCATTATTAATCGAGGATTAAGCTCATGCAGGCTCGCCCAATCTAAACCTCTGCGTTCGAGGACTCCCGGCCCGAAGTTTTCAACTACTACATGACACTCGAGTGCCAACCTCTTAGCTAAGTCGCAAGCCTGCTCTGAGCCGAGATCCAGGCACACAGAGCGTTTGCCACGGTTTTGCTGCGTGTAATACGACGAGGAACCGTTTTCCGACACGAACGGAAGTGTGCGGCTCGGGTCTCCTTTTGGTCCGTATTCCACCTTTATGACATCCGCCCCCAGTTCAGCAAGCATTCGAGTAGCACTTGGACCCGAGAGATATTGGGTGAAGTCGAGGATTCGTATACCTTCCAAAAGCATCTGCAGACATTAGGCCGAAGAGCAATGAAGTGCAGATTTACTGGCCATTCCGAGCAATACAGTGGCAAAATCTCGGAACGTGAAAGCAAATGACCGGCTAACGATCGGGATTGATACGGGCGGGACCTACACGGACGCGCTTGTATACGCAAGGAGCACCAACGCGGTCGTAGCGAAGACAAAGGTTAGAACAACTCACGGGAATCTAGGAGGCTGCGTATCGACCGCCTTGAGTGACGTTCTGGCTCACCCCTTGGTGGACACCTCAAATATCGACTTAGTCTGTGTTTCGACGACCCTCGCAACCAACGCGCTAGTAGAGGGCGCTGGCAGACCGGCCGGTCTTATTAGCATTGGACTTGAAGCCGCTGTGACGAAGCGCGGCGGCTTGAGCGAACTCACCCAGGAAAATCCGCTCCTACATTTACGGGGCGGCCATTCG
>MDTG01117352.1_pt1 | contig 10083 bp, 8 predicted proteins | sample 811421 | NCBI WGS metagenome assembly MDTG01 (sample SAMN05326645, study PRJNA326480) | marine metagenome | isolation source: seawater | place: Pacific Ocean: South East | collected 2011 | reverse complement strand
TTTGAAAAGATGTTGTTTGAAATTTATGAAAACAAAAAAATAATGATGAAACCAGTGAATTAATAATTAATTAATATGGAAAAACACTGATATTATTATAAGAAAAACTAATTTTGCAAAGTATGATTGAAATAAAAAAATTACACAAATCTTATGACATGGGTTCTTCATCTTTGCATGTTCTCAAGGGAATTGACTTCTCAGTAAGTGATGGTGAGTTAGTAGCTATCATGGGGTCATCTGGCTCTGGAAAATCTACGTTATTAAATATTCTTGGAATGTTAGATTCATCTGATGAGGGAACTTATGATCTAGATAGCATTAGAATAGCAAATATGGACGAAAAGAAAGCTGCTAATTATAGGAACAGGTTCTTAGGTTTTGTATTTCAATCATTTAATTTGATTAATTATAAAAATGCATTAGAAAATGTTGCTTTACCCCTTTACTATCAGGGTATTCCAAGAAAGGAGAGACAAGAAACAGCATTAAATTATTTAGATAAGGTAGGGCTTAAGAAATGGTCTACCCATTTGCCTAGTGAGCTGTCTGGTGGTCAAAAGCAGAGAGTTGCAATTGCAAGGGCGCTAGCCTCTAATCCAAAAGTTTTATTAGCTGATGAACCTACTGGAGCATTGGATTCATCAACTTCTAAAGAAGTAATGGCACTTATTCAAAAAATTAATAATGAAGGAAAAACTATTCTTGTTGTAACTCATGAAAATGATATAGCAAATATGTGTAAGAGGATTGTTCATCTAAAAGATGGTATTATAGTTGAGGATAAAAAAATTAAACAAAATATAATTAAGGATGTTTAACATTGAACGTTGGAAAGAAATTTTTCAATCAATACAGAAAAATAAATTAAGAACTGCATTATCTGGATTAACAGTATCCCTAGGAATACTAATCTTCATTATTCTATTTGGACTTGGAGAGGGACTAAAAAATTCATACTCTGACCTTTTTCTTAATGAAGCTAATAATGTAATCTACATTTACCCTGGAAAAACTACCAAACCATATGGAGGATTTAAAACTAACAGAAGTATTGAATTGAAAAATGAAGATGTTGATGCAATACAAGAAGAGTTTTCAAATACTATTGAATATGTAAATCCTCGATTATTTGTAAGCGAGCCCATTTCATATGGTTTAGAATCTTTTACTTTTGAAATAAGTGCAGTATCACCATCTAATCAATTAATTGAAAAACATGTATTAATGAAAGGGAGATATATAAATGAAAAAGATTTGATTGAGAAAAATAAAGTTACAACAATTGGACGGCTTGTAGCAAGAGATATATTTAAGGAAGAGGACCCAATAGGTAAGTTTATTAATCTTGGTTCTAGGGCATTTAAAGTTGTTGGAGTTTTTCAAGATATAAGTGGAGATACTGAGGAGAACAAATTAATTATTCCATACACAACAAGACAGCAGATTCTTAAAGGTACTGATGTTATTGGTACATTAGCTTTTACTTTTGATCAAAGTATTGGCGGTTCAGGTGCTGTAAAGTTATCAAATGAAGTTAAATCTTTACTAAAAAAAAGAAAATCTATTGCCCCGTCTGATCCTAGTGGAATCAGAATTAGGAATGTTGCAGATGATATTGATAGGTCACTTCAATTTGCCAATGCTCTACAAATAATTATAACTTTTGTTGGAATAGGAACTTTAATTGCAGGAATTATTGGCATTTCTAATATCATGGTATTTATTGTTAAAGAACGAACTAAAGAACTTGGAATAAGAAAAGCACTTGGAGCTCAACCAAATGAAATTATTAAAATGATACTAAGTGAATCAATCTTTATAACAACACTATCAGGTTTTTTTGGAATGGGAATTGGTATCATAATACTTAATTCACTTGATTCTGGTGCTCTTCAAGACTATTTTATTACAAGAGCAGGAGTAGACTTTGGAATTGCATTTTTTGCAACTATAATTCTAATTATTTTTGGAGTCATTGCAGGTTATGTTCCTGCAAAAAGAGCAGCAAGCATTAAACCAATTGAGGCATTATCTGATGAATAATTTTAAAAAAATATTTGATAGAGATACATGGGACGAAATTTTTGAATCTATATCAAAAAATAGGACAAGAACAATTATTACAACCATTGGAGTATTTTGGGGTATCTTTATTTATTTAGCTCTTGCAGGGTCTGCAAAAGGACTTGAAAACGGTTTTGATGAGGCATTTAGCGGTTTAAGTAAAAATTCAATGGGTATTTGGGCACAATCTACTTCAATTCCATACAAAGGTTTTGAAGAGGGAAGAAATCCAATTTTCCAGCTATCTGATGTTGATTATATCAGAGATAGAATACCTGAAATACAATATATATCTCCTGGACTTCAAAGAGGTGCATTCTCAGGATCTCCTCCATTGGTTGTCAGGGGGTTAAAATCTGATAATTTTAATTTATTTGGTAACTTTCCAGAACAAGCTAATATTTCAGTAATAAAAATATTTGATGGCGGAAGATTCATTAATGATGAGGATATAAAGAATGAAAGAAAAGTTGCGGTCATAGGTGAGGGAACACAAGAACGACTATTTGATCAAGGTGAAAACCCTTTAGGCGAATATATTAGAATTAATGATATAAATTTTAAAGTTATTGGTATAGAGAAGTTTACTGAGGGTTCAGGTTTTGGCTCCGATTCTGATATAACAATTCCGTATACAACTTTTGCAAAAATTTACAATAGAGGTGACAGATTTGGATTTATGTTTATTTCTGGCTACGATTATGTAAACCCAAATTATCTTGAAGAAACAATAATAGACAATTTAAAAATTATAAAAACTGTTCACCCAGATGATGACAGAGCATTTGGTTCTTTTAATATAGGCTCTCTTTTTGAAAGTATAATAAAATTTACAAGAGGAATGGTCTTTCTGTCTTTAGTGGTTGGCATAGCTACAATTTTTGCTGGGGTAATTGGTATCGGGAATATAATGTTAATTGCAGTTAAGGAGAGAACTAATGAACTTGGAATAAGAAGAGCACTTGGAGCTACTCCTGGTGAAGTAAAGACTCAAATAGTGTTGGAATCAGTCTTTCTCACGATAATAGCAGGTATTATAGGTATAATTGTTGGTGCTTTTCTATTATTTGTAATTAATATTGGAACATCCGGATTAGAGGAGTTTCCATTTACTAACCCAACTGTTCCATTGACAATTGTTTTTGCGGCTTTTGTAATTATGGTAACACTTGGAACACTAATTGGTTTAATTCCTGCTGAGAGAGCTGTAAGTATTAAACCAATTGAAGCCCTTAGAGAAGAATAATAACTAAAACAAAAACAATGAAAAGAAATATATTAATCATTTTACTAATTCTTGGCTTTCTTTTGGCCATAGCTTATTTTGTCAGAACAAATAGTACATCATCAATTGAATATGATACAACTTTACCATTTACCTCTAGTATTCAAAAGATATCTGTTGTGACTGGAAGTGTTATACCAGAGGATGAGGTTGAAATTAAACCTCAATTAAATGGAATCATTCAGAATATTTTAGTTGAGGAGGGTGATGAAGTTACTAATGGTCAATTAATAGCAATAATTAAAGTTGTTCCGGATGAAAGGTCAGTTTATGCTGCAAGAGCATCGGTAACTGCTGCAAAACTTACTGTAGAAAATGGTGAAAGACAAATAAAAAGAGCTAGAGAATTATTTGAAAAACAAATAATATCTCAACAGGACTATGAAGATGCCGAACTAAACTATGACACTGCAAAAGAAAATTTAATAGCTGCTGAAAATGATCTAGAAATTTTAAGAGAAGGTTCAGTTGCGGGATCTTCTACTGCTAATACAAATATTAGAGCTACAGTATCAGGAACAATTTTGGAGATCCCTGTTAAACTTGGAGATCAAGTTATTGCATCTAATAACTTTAATGAGGGTACATCAGTTGCAACCATAGCAGATTTAAATAAGATGATTTTTGAAGGACAAGTAGATGAAGCTGAGGTAGGCAAACTTATTGAAGGACAGGACTTGAAGATTAGTATGGCTGCAATACCTGAGAGAGAATTTGATGCAAAATTAAAATTTGTTGCACCTAAAGGAACTGAAGAAGGTGGTGCTGTTCAATTTAAAATAGAAGCGGATGTCATAATAAATGATGATACATTTATTAGAGCTGGATATAGTGCAAATGGGTCATTAATTGTTGAAGATAAACAAGGCATAATGGTAATACCAGAGGCACTTCTTCAATTTGACAGAAGGACCCAAGAACCTTATGTTGAAATTGAAATTTCCAATCAAAATTTTGAAAGAAGAGATGTCCAAATTGGGTTATCAGATGGTATAAAAGTTGAGGTTTTATCTGGTATACAAATGACAGATAAAATTAAAATTTGGAACAAAACAGAACCAATAAAAATTGAACCTGAAGAATCAGCTTTTGATCAATTTAGAGAAGATAATTAACTACTTAAAAATCATGAAATTAAAATATATAATTTTTCTTTTTTTCTTTATTAATACAATTAATGCTCAATTAGATAATAATATAATTACTCTTCAAGATGCTGTAGATTTAGCTATTGAAAAAAATATTAACATTAAACAATCTGAATTAAATTTAAAAAACTCTGAGCTTAACAAGTCAGATGCAATTGGAAATTTTTTGCCTAGTGTATCAGCTTCAGCTAATCATCAGTGGAATATTGGAACAGGTACAAATGTTACGACTAATATAATTGAGGAGATTACAACTCAGTTTTCATCTGGAAATATTAATATTGGATTACCAGTATATAATGGATCTAGAAATATTTATCAGCTTCACAGAGCAAACCTAGAGCTACTTGCATCAAAGTATCAATTAGAAGATATTAAAGATGATATTAGACTCTTTGTAGCAAATTCTTATTTGCAAATTATGTTCAATTCTGAAATCTTGGGAGTTCAAAAGTCACAACTTGAAATAACAAAGGTTGAATATGAAAGAACAAAAGATCTAATTGAATCAGGCATTTTTTCTCCAAGACAAATTTTTGAAATTGAAGCTAATTTAGCTTCCCAAGAACAGAGTGTAGTTGCTGCTGAAAATAATTACAGGGATGCAAAACTTAATCTTGCTCAAATATTATTAATTGACGATTATGAAAGTTTTGATATAGCGTATGAAGACTTTAGTATACCATTTTCAAATATTTTAGAAAATAATCCAAGGCAAATTTTTGAAAAAGCACTCAGTTTTAGAAATGATATCAAGCTTGCTGAGACAAATATTTCGATAGCTGAAAAAGATATTAAAATTTCAAAATCTTTTCTCCTTCCATCATTAACATCTTTCTATTCTTGGAGTACAAGAATATCTTATTTAGATATGGCACCAAGTTTTGAAGATCAATTTGATTTAAATAAAGGGCAGACTTATGGTTTTGGAATCAATATACCAATCTTCCAAGGTAAAGCAATTCGAAATAATATTGAAAGGACTAAAGTGAACCTTGAGAGGTTAAAATATCAATATGACCAGGAAAAGCTTAATTTAGAAAATACAATCAATCAAGCTTATTTTGACTTAATTGGAGCGATAAAGCTTTATGAGGCATCAAACAAAACAGTCAAATCACTAGAAAGTGCATTTGAAGACGCCTCTGATCAATTCTTAATTGGGTCAATAAATTCATTTGATTTTATACAATCTAAGCAAAGGTATGAGGCCGCATTATCAGACAATGTTCGTGCGAAATTTGATTATATTTTCAGATTAAAAGTTCTTGAATTTTATTTTGGAATACCTTTAACAATACCTGAAACTAATTAAGTATAAATAGATGTCAATAATATTAAATATAGAGACATCATCTAAAAACTGTTCAGTTAGTCTTTCATCAAAAGGTGAATTATTATCAAATCTTGATTATGAGGATGAAAAATTTGTTCATAGTGAGTTTTTAACTTCTTCTATCAAGAAGATTCTAAATAAACATAAATTTAAGGTAAAAGATCTTTCTGCTGTTTCTATAGGTGTTGGCCCTGGATCATTTACAGGACTTCGAATTGGATTCTCAGTTGCTAAAGGACTATGCTATCCACACAAAATAAACTTGATAGGTATACCCTCTTTGAAAGTTCTCGCAAATTCTGTAAATAATGGAGAAGAAGATATTATCTCATTAATAAATGATAAAGGTAATTATTATTACATGTCAAAGTTTAATGATAAATTAAAAGAAATTATTCCGGCAAATATAGAGCTTATTGATGATAATTTTTTCAAAAAAAAATTTATTGACAATTCACTTCTTGTTGTAAACTCGAATAATTCCTACAGATATTTGAAAAATTTTTTAGGTACAAATAAAAAATTGATAAAAAGTAAAGTCAGCTCTTTACATATGTCAAATTTGTCCCAAAATGAATTTAACAAGCAAAATTTTATGGATTTAGCATATGCTGAACCTAGTTATGTAAAAAAACCTTACGTAAATTAGATTTATTTTAAAAACCAAGTTCTCTTTTGACATCTTCAAGTAGATCCTTTCCATCTGCAAGAATAATTCCACCATTAGGGCTTGAATCAATGACATAATTAAATCCTTGATCCTGACCAACCTTTGTTATTGCATTTCGAGCTTTTTCAAGAAGAGGAGTCATAAGGTCCATCTGTTTCTTTTGTAGCTCTTGAGCTGCCGAATCTCTAAATTCTTGAAGGTTTGTCTGCATACTTTCTAATTCTTTTTGTCTCGCTTGATTAGTAACATCAGTTTGATTAGCTGCATCAGATGAATAGCTTTGAGCTTTTGTTTGAAATTCCTTAAATGCATTGTCAATTTGAGTTGTATAATCCTTTTCAAGCTTTTGTAGTTCGTTTTGCGCAGCAACTACTTCAGGCATTTCACTAATGAGTTGTTGAACATTGATATGAGCAACATTAGACTGAGCAGTAATAGAAAGGGGAGCCAAAAGTAATGAATAAGCCGCAATTAATTTAATTATAGATTTCATATTCTTATAATAATTTTAAGTTGCAATATCGTAAATTTTCTTTAAATATTAATCAAAATTGTTGACCTATTATGAAGTGAGTTTGCCATCCAGATGCCTCTCCTGTATTTGACATGTTAGAAGGATCGAATCCATAACCAAAATCAATTCCTAGTAAACCAAAAGCTGGCATAAAAACTCTTACTCCTAATCCTGCAGATCTTTTGACATTAAATGGGCTATATTCCTTAAAATCATTAAAACCATTTCCAGCTTCTAAAAAACTTAGCGCAAAAACTGATGCAGTTGGTTTAAGACTTATGGGATACCTAAGCTCTAAGGAAAATTTATTATAAATAATAGAACCATCTCTACTTGATAGAGATCCATTCTCATAGCCTCTCAATGAAATAGTCTCTCTTCCATCCAATGCATATTGTTGCATCCCATCCCCTCCTAAAAAGAATCTTTCGAATGGAATATTACCTTTGTTTTTGTTATATGTTCCCAAAAAACCAAAATCAGTCTGAGCTTTTAATACAAATTTTCCAAATAATCTGGTATACCAGCTTCCCTCAAATTTAATTTTATAAAATTCTAACCACCTAAATTTTGCTTGATCAATTTCTGCCTGAATTGGATCTCCATTGTTATTTTGGTATTCTGGTCTCTGATCTAAATCAGAGAAGTCATCACCTGTTATGAGTGAGTATGGAGGAGATAATCTAGCACTTAATGTAAAACTTGAGCCTCCAACAGGAAATATTGGATTGGTATATGTGTTATTTCTTGATAAAGCAATGTTATAGGCAATATTATGTGATTCACCGTTACCAAATGTAAAAAGTCCAGTAAAATAATTTTTAAGGTTATAGTATTGATATGAAATTGACTGAGATAAGACAAAATAGTCGTCCGGGACTCTCAGCCTCTTGGCTATACCAAGATTAAAACCATTAATTTGAAATGATTGACTTTTGTCTGCCTGTCTTGTAAAGTAATCATACCTATATTGTGTAGTTGAGGAAAGTGATGCAGAAAATTGAACGGGTTCTCTACCTCCAAACCACGGTTCAACAAAGCTAAAACTATATGTACTATAGAATGAGCTTGTTTGAAGTCTAATTGCAAGTGTCTGTCCATCACCAGAAGGTAATGGTCTCCATGCTTTTCTATTTCTTATATTTTTAGTGGAAAAATTATTAAATGCTAGTCCCAATGTTCCTATAAATCCACCTGCACCATAACCACCTTGTAATTCAATTTGACTAGCTCCTGCTTCAATTAAACCAAGTTCTATGTCAACTGTACCTAGATTAGGATCAACATTTTTAAAATCTGGGCTAATCTGTTCAGCATCAAAAAAACCAAGTTGGCCAACTTCTCGGATAGTTCTTACTACTTTATCTTTACTATAAAGTTCACCAGGCTTAATTCTAAGCTCCCTGTAAATTACATTGTCATTTGTTTTTGTGTTGCCTACTACAGAAATTTTATTAAAACTTGCTAGTTTCCCCTCGTTAATTCTTATCTCAAAATCAATTGTATCATTTTGAGCACTTATCTCAACTGCATTAACAGATGAAAATAAATAACCATTATTTTGATATAAATTTGATAAATCATTTGCATCTGGACTTTCATCTTGGATCCTTTCTTTTAAAAGAACTCCATTATATGAGTCCCCTTTTTTAATTCCTAATATTTGATTAAGTTGAAAATCAGTATAAGAACTATTACCTATATAATCAATGTCTCCAAAATAATATTTGTCTCCTTCATCTATATTCATTGAAATATCAATTGTTTTTTCATCCTTATTTATAATCGTATCAAACTCAATCCTAGCATCCCTATAACCTTTTTCTTTGTAAAAAGAAATTAAATTTTCTTTATCCTTTTCATATTCATCTTCAATTAATTTAGATTTTTTCCAAAATCTTAATGGAAACTTTTTCTTTGTCTTTTTTAGTTTTGATCTTAATTTATAGTTACCAAATATTTCATTACCAACAAAATCAATACTTTTAATTTTGATTCTCTCACCTTTATCAATATTAATATTTAGGTTTAGTTGATTAGAACCAATAGAATCTGGGGTAGAGATAATATTGACCTTTGAATTTAAAAAACCAACTTTTTTTAAATCATTTTGAATATAATTCTTTGTGTTAGTTAGAAAACTTTCAGAGAGTCTTTTACCTTCTGAAAGTTCTGTTTCTTTCTCATAATCTTCAGCTTTGCCTTTTTTTACGCCATTAATACTATAATTAAGCAGTGTAGGAAGTTCTTCAACATTAATTTCTAATTTAATTCTACCATCTGTTATATCAGTTATATAAAGGTCAACATTACTAAACAGGTCTAAATTCCATAGTTTTTTTAATACTGAACTTACCTCTTCACCAGGCACTTGAAGAGATTGCCCTTGTCTTAATCCACTATAAGTGACTACAGTTCTATCACTAAAGTTCTCCAAACCAACAACAGTAATAGTATCAATAACATACGAGTCACCCTTTCTATAGGAATCTTGGGATAAAAGAAAGCCAGTGCTCAAAATAAAGAAAGCCAAAACCTTCTTTAATTTAGACTTATAATTGTTTGCTAGTTTTTCCAAATCTTCTTTCTCTATTTTGAAATTCAACAATTGCTCTGGTAAAGTCTTCCTCTGAAAAATCAGGCCAGTGAACATTTGAAAAGTACAATTCAGAATAGGCTATTTGCCATAGTAAAAAATTACTAATTCTTTTTTCACCGCTTGTCCTAACTAAAAGATCTACATCTGGTAAATCTTTTGTATAAAGATGATCATTAATTAATGAATCATCAAAACTATCTAGGCTAATTGTCTCCTTTTTTACCTTAATAGAAATCTCCTTTACAGCCCTCAATATCTCTTGCCTACCACCATAACTTAATGCTAAAGTTAAAGTCATACCGTCATTACCACTGGTTTGTTTAATAATATAATCTAATTCACTTTTCACATCGCCAGGAAGGCTTAATAACTCACCAATTGCATTAACTTTAATATTTTTTTTGAGTATATCATCATATTCGTCTTTAAGTGTATGAACCAAAAGCTCCATAAGAGTATTTATC
>MDTG01381768.1_pt1 | contig 10084 bp, 11 predicted proteins | sample 811421 | NCBI WGS metagenome assembly MDTG01 (sample SAMN05326645, study PRJNA326480) | marine metagenome | isolation source: seawater | place: Pacific Ocean: South East | collected 2011 | reverse complement strand
GATCATAAAATATGTTTTAAAGGGGGCCAACCGGGAACTGATGGGTGGTGTACTCATTCTGTTTATTATCCTTTACATTTAAGTAAACAAATACCCCAACATATTCATATTGAAGGTCCTGATTCTTTCTTTTATTACTTGTATCATCAAGATTCTTTAAAAGACTTATTTTCTAAAAATAATAAAATACAAGATAATATATATTCTTTACATTTATGGGAAAATGTAAGTTGGAAACCTTACTTAAGTAAATTAAACGAAAATATCATAAAAGAAAATAAAACAACATACACTAATATAGTAAAAAATTTAATATAAAAATACCAGAATTAAAAGAATATAAAGTAAATATAGATAATCATGAATTAATTCTATATGATATTAAATCTAGTAGAACATTAGATTTTGTTATACCTGAAGCCGTAAAAGGAGATGAGTATAAAACAAGATCTGTTAATTTTAAACCAGGAGATACTGTCATAGATATAGGAGCTAATGTTGGTGCTGTATCTATAATGTTAGCTAAAAAATATCCATTTTTAGATATATATGCTTACGAAGCCCACCCTATAAACTATAAAAATCTTTTAAAAAATATAAAAACAAATAATGTAACAAATATAAAAGCATTTAATAATGCCGTTTATTCTAAAGATGGGTATTCTATTGATATAAATTTAAATATAGATAATACAGGAGCAAGTAATTCTTTTATAGACCCTAAAGAATATCCTGATCTTTATGAAAAAGAATATGCTTTTATAAAAGTGCCTACGATATCTTTAGATACAATTATAAAAGAAAATAATATAAAACATATTAAGTTTTTAAAAATGGATTGTGAAGGAGCTGAATTTGATATTTTTGAGAATTCAAAATTAATTGATAAAACTCCCCTAGAAAATGTGGGTATTGAAATTCATTTATTTATGGAAGAACTAGGAAAAAATAGGAATGATTTAGTTAACCATATAAATAAAGTTTGTATAAATCCTCCTATGATAAAATATAATGGATTATAATGAATTTAGTTATTTTTGCTTCAGATGCTAAGGGTACTAGTTCCCTAAATAGTATTATAAATGAAGCTAGTAAAAGAAATATTAATTTATTTGTAATGATATGTCAGGATACTCAATTAAGATATCCTACCTATGATAAAAATAAATTTGAAATATTAACTAATGTAGAAAATTCATCTCAGAAAATATGGAGTAAAACTTTAAATACTTATTTACCCTTTAAACCAGATTGGTTAATTATACAAAGAGAAAGATGGGAGCCTGAATTTTCTATTATACTTGAATTTAAAAACCTTTTTAATTGTAAAATAGGAGTAGTAGAACAAAATTCTGCTTTTTTAAATACCGTAGAAGCATACCTAGAAAATATGTCAAAAAATAAGGTAGTACCCTTTATAGATGTTTTTTTTGACCATAGTGATTTTATTAAAAAACAAAGAAAAGCTTTAGGTTTTAAAGGAAAAAGTGTGGTAGTAGGTAATCCTAAGTACGATATTAATTTAGATATCCCTATAGATCAAATAAATCAATTAAAACAAAAATATAACATAGATCCTAAAAAACAACAAGTATTATTATTTGCTCTAACAAATAGTTCTAGAGAAGAACTATTTAAATGCTTTGTAGAATTTATAAATAATAATCCTAATTATCAATATTTTATAAAACCTTTTCCTGGTGAACCTTTTAGTGATCAATATAAAAAAGATTACTTTCCTAAATTTAAAATTCCTGGTGTAACACCTATTTTAGAAGAAACAGATATATGGGGAATGTTTAATATATGTGATATCCATATAGGTGCTTTGAGCTCTATTTTTTATTCAGGTTTATTATTAAATAAACAAGTAATAGATTATTCTAAAGAAATAGGCATGAGGGATAGATATACAGATCCCTCTCCTATATTAGAATCAAAAGGAATAGGATTAGAAGATAAGGCAGAATTATGGATGAGAGTATTTAATTTAAATTCAAAAACAGAATTAGAAAAAATATTATCTCCTAAAAATTTAGACCCTGCTTTTATATATAATAAAATAGTTTGGGATATTTTTGACAGTAAAAAAGACATATTAAACTTATTTGATAATTTTAATGACAGTAAGGCATGCTCTAGAATTATTAACTACCTATTAAAATGAAATTAACTTATTATAATAATACATCTGTTTTAGTAGAAAATAATAATAAAAAAATATTATTTGATCCTTGGTTAGTAGGAAAAACTTATTATGGGTCTTGGACTATTTTTCCCAAATTAGATATCAACATAGAAGATTTTAAAGATATTGATTATATACACATTTCACATATACATCCTGATCATTGCCATATACCTACTTTAGAACAAATACCTAATAGTATACCTATTTTAATACATAAATGGGATGATAAGTTTGTAAAAAGAAATTTAGAACGAATTGGTAAAAAAGTAATAGAATTAGAACATGGAGAAAAATTTAAAATAGGAAAAGATTTTGATTTATATGTTTATGCTGCTGATGGTTGTAACCCACAAGAATGTTTTAAGTTTTTTGGGTGTGGTAAAGTAGGATCACCACATAAATCTGTAGGTATTGATACTTTTTCTTTACTAAAGTCTTCTAAAAAGACAATTATGCAAATAAATGATTGTCAGTATCCTTTAACTATGAGAACTCTTCATAAAATAAAAAAAGAATTTAAAGACATAGACCTAATGATGGTAGGATATACGGGAGCAGGGTCTTATCCCCAATGTTGGAGTGATTATACAGATGATGAAAAATTAAATAAGTATGGAGCTGTTAAAAGGCAAAAATTTTTAGACTGGGGGATGGGATTTATGAATATAATAAAACCTAAAAATTATATACCATATGCTGGTACTTATACTTTATGTGGTTTTTTAAGTCATTTAGAAAAATTTAAAGTTACACCTGAATTACCTGAAGCTTTAAAATATTACCAAAATAATTATAAAGAAGGATTTGGTTTATTATTAAATCCAGAAGAATCATTTGATTTAAATTCAAATAAACCATCATCCCCCTATAAGCATTACGACCCTAAAAAAAGAATAGAACATATTGAAAATATATTATGTAATGAAAAATATGAATATGAATATGATAATACAGTTACATTACGAGATATAGAACATAATGTTTCTTTAGCGTATAGTAGATATAATTCTAAAAGAAAAGAATTAAATTTCAAAACAGATACTAATATTTACATACATTTACCTGAAAATAAATTATTAAAAATATCGGCAAATGGAAGTGGGTATGATATAATAAATGAAAAAGACTTTAAAGATAATAAATTTGTAAAATATAAAATACATTTTAATCTATTAAATAGATTATTAAAAGGACCTAGGTATGCTCATTGGAATAACGCAGAAATAGGATCTCATATAGAATTTTCTAGAAAACCCGAAATCTATGAAAGAAAATTATATTATTCTATGAACTTTTTTCATGCATAGTATTTGGATTATTTAATTACTTTCATTACAATATAAAAAACAATTATATGAAAAATATACATAAACAAATAGTAGATCAAGTAAAAAAAGATGGTATAGCAAGATCAAATGTAAAAGATATATTTAATAATAAAGAATTAGAATATTTTAATTCTTTTATAGATTATTATAATAATGAATATGTTACTAATCCTGATATTATGGATAGAATAAATCGCATATCTCAAGGAAATCCTATACAAAACACATCACAAAAATGGTATGAAATTACACAATTCGAACATTTAAATAGAGGGTTAAATTTAAAGGATAATAATTTTATTAATCTTTATATTTCAGATACTTTAGTAGATATGGCTACTTATTTTTATGGAGAAACTCCTAAATTAAGGAATTTATTTACCTACATACATCCTCAAAACCCAGCAGCAGATGAATTTGCCTCTCAAAAGTGGCATAGAGATCCTGAAGATTTTAAAATATTTAAAGCTTTTATTTATTTAGGAGATGTTAAAAAAGAAACGGGAGCTATGAGTTATATTAAAGGCAGTCAATTTGGGGGAAAACACCAAAATATATGTGATAATATTATAGGCAATAATTACGGTAGAGGATGGAATTTTTATTATGAACCTCCTCAAGAAGATGTAGACATAATGGAAGGAGAAACAGGAGATATATTTTTTGTTAATACACATGGGCTACATAAAGGAGGTTTCGTTAAACAAGGAGTAAGGTGTATGACCGTAGGATGTTATCTTAGTCCTGATTCCCATGCTATAATAGGAGATAAATCTTTAGAAAGAATAAATGGTAGACCTCAAATTATGGAAATAAATTATGATGGTGATGAATTTAAAGCACTAACAGATAAACAAAAATTTGTACTTAATTAAATGGAAAGGAAAAAAGTTTGGTATGCACCATATATGTTTGAATCTTATGGTGAAGAAGAAATAAAAGCAGTAGAACAATCTTTACGTTCAGGGTGGTTAGGAGGACAAGGTCCTAAATCTGTTGAATTTGAAAAAGCAATAGCAAAAAGATTTGGAAAAAAATATGGAGTATTTGTTAATTCAGGCTCATCAGCTTGTTTATTAGCTATAGCAGCTTTAGATTTACCTAAAGGATGTAAAATTATTACACCTGCATGTACTTTTTCAACAACACTAGCTCCAATTATTCAATTAGGATTTACTCCTTTATTTTGTGATGTTAATTTAACATCATATGTCCCAGATATTAAAAATATAATTAAATTAGTTGATAGTGACGTTAAAGCTATTATGATCCCTAATTTAATTGGCAATAAGCCTAATTGGGAACTTTTAAAAAAAGAATTAATTAAAATAGGAAGAGAAGACATTTATTTAATAGAAGATTCAGCAGATACAATTACTAAAACAAATGTTACTGATGTATCTACAACTAGTTTTTATGCAAGCCATGTGATAACAGCAGGTGGTGTTGGGGGTATGGTAATGTTTAATAACAAAAAACATGTCATTAAATGTTTACAGTATAGAGATTGGGGTAGGTTAGGTAATGATTCAGAAATTGTTGATGATAGATTTAACCATAAAGTAGATGGTATTCCTTATGATCATAAATTTTTATATAGTGTATTAGGATATCATATGAAAGGATGCGAAATGAATGCTGCTTTTGGTTTAGTACAATTAAAACGTTTTAAAAAATTCTCAAAAATTAGAAGAAATAATTTTGAACGTTACTTAAATAATCTTAAAAATGTAAAACAATTATTATTACCAAATGATTCAATTAAACCAAATTGGTTAGCAATTCCCTTACAAACAGAAGATCGTTTAGGATTATTAACTTATCTAGAATCACAAAATATTCAAACAAGAGTAACATTTGCGGGTAATGTAACAAGACACCCCGTTTATAGAAAATATTGCCAAGAATTTAAAAATTCAGATACAATAATGAAAAATGGTTTTTTATTAGGAGCTCACCATGGAATGACTATTGAAGACGTTGATTATGTTTGTGATAAAATAAAAAAATATTTTAAATGATAGATTTACAATCAACAACAAAAAATCAAGGTAAAATAGTTACACAAATAATTCATTTTATAAATGGAGAAAAAAGAACCTTTGAAAATATAAAAACAAATTCAATTAAACAAGGACAATTTACGAAATTAGAAACAGTAGATGGAAAATTAATAATGATTAATGATAAAAATGTTCTTTGTATAGAAGTATTTAAACAATGAAAGTACTAATATTAGGTGATGGTCTTCTAGGTAAAGAATTAATCCAACAAACAGGATGGGATTATATTTCTAGAAAAAAGAATGGATTTGATATTATAGATAAATCAACATACCATTTAATGACTAAAACTAAATTTGGTTCTGTTCAGTATTGTAATTATGATGTAATTTTAAACACAATAGCACATACAGATACTTATTCTAAAGATAGGGATAAACATTGGAATGTTAATTATAAAGGAGTTGCAAATTTAGTAGACTTTTGTAATTATTGGAATATTAAATTAGTTCATATAGTAACAGATTATATATATTCAAATTCAACACCTAATGCTTCTGAAGAAGATATTCCAGTACATTGTAATAATTGGTATGGGTACACTAAATTATTAGGAGATGCTCATGTTCAATTAAAATCAAATAACTATTTACTTTTAAGAGGTACCCATAAAGAAAAACCTTTTAAACATAAAGAAGCTTGGAATAATCAAAAAGGTAATTTTATATATGTTGATGAAACTGTTAATATTATCTTAAAATTAATAAAAATAAATCAAAAAGGAATATTTAATATAGGTAGTAATTTAAAATCTATGTATGATTTAGCATTAAAAACTAATAATGTAATACCTAAATCAAAACCACAAAATGTTCCAGGTGATTTATCTATGAATATAAATAAATTAAAAAAATTTTTAAATGAAAACAGATAAAATACTTTTTAGTAAAGGAGGAATAGATAATTCTACAGGAGTTCGGGGGGGACAAATTTCACATAAAATTTGTGGTATGTATGAACCTTTAATCTTAAATAACCAAAATGTACATTCAACAAATAAAATTGTTGTAGTTATTAAATTAGATTATAACTATGTTGAATTATTTCAACATTTAAGAAAAAATAATAATAAAATAATTTTAGATATAGTTGATTTAACGGATAAAAATAAATTTAACCCCGAATTAAATAATGGTAATTCTATCCCTAATTTTCTCCCAGATATACCTAAGGATTGGTTTGATGGTTATATTGTTAATAATGAAAAACAAAAAGAATGGTGGTATGAAAATGTAGATAAAGATAAAACAAAACCTATTTTTGTAATCCCCCATCATTGGGATAGCAGATTTGAATGGTTTCCTAAAGGATTTTATAATAAAAAACCTTACTTTTATTATTTAGGAACAGATTCTTCAGAAGGACATAAAAATCAAAATTGTTTACATGTAGAACAACTATTAAATGAAGGCTTATTAGATGATTGGAGAACAGGATCTTGGCCAGAACAAGTAAAAGATTATGATTTTATTAAAAGAAAACCAATATTTTTTGATAAACCTGTAAATGGAGTACAAATTAGTGTACGAAAAGCTAATTCATGGGAATATTGTATGAAACCAAACACAAAATTAGCGGCTTCTGCAGCTATGGATTCTTTATTAATAACCACTAATGATTGGTCTGTACAAGATTTACTCCCACAGGATTATCCTTATATATTAAAAGATCATGATTATGATAGTGTAGTAAATATGATACAAAAAGTTAAAGATACTTTTGATAAAGAAGAAGGTCATAAAGCAAGAAAAATAATGAAGCAACTTAAAAAAGAATTAAGTATAGATAATATTATCCAAAAGTATTATGACATTGAAGAATTTTTTAATAACCGTGGGTGGGTGTAACAATGAAAATATTTGTTGATATAGATGAAACTATTTGCTTTTATGAAGGAGAAAGAGATTATCCTAAGGCTAAACCAAATTTGGTTAATATAAAAAAAATCAATACATTATATAATGAAGGCAATGAAATAACTTATTGGACTGCTCGTGGTTCAGTAACAGGAATTAATTGGTATCAAGTAACAAAAAATCAATTAGATAAGTGGGGATGTAAATATCATCATTTAAGTGTAGGTGAAAAACCTCATTATGATTTATTAATTTGTGATAAAACAAAAAGAATAGAAGAAATAGATGTTTAAAAAAAATAAAAATGAAACTTATATAATAGCTGAAATAGGTCAGAACCATAATGGCGATATTAATATAGCCAAGAAAATAATAGACCAATTAGATAGATATCCCTATGATGAAATAACAGGTAATCGCTTTAATAAAGTTAATGCTATTAAATTAACTAAAAGAGATTTATCTGAAGAATTATCAAAAGAAGGTATGGAACGTCCTTATATAGGGCCTAATAGTTTTGGTTCTACATATGGTAAACATAGAGAATTTTTAGAATTATCTTATGAAGAACATGTTGAATTAGGAAAATATATTAAATCAAAAGGATTTGATTTTATAGAAACCCTTTGTTCTGTAAAATGTTTATCTTTATTAGACATGGTAGAAGTAGATAAGATAAAAATAGCATCAAGAGATTTAACAAATATACCTTTACTTAAAGCATTATCTAAAAGACCTGAACCTATTATAATATCTACAGGTATGGCAGATGAACATGATTTATTAAATGCATTGAATATCTTAGATCCTAAAGAAACAAAAAATATAAGTATATTACATTGTTTGTCTCAATACCCCGCTGAATACACTAATCTTAATTTAAATACCATAAAATATCTTCATAAAAACTATTCTGACACATATAAAATAGGATATTCAGATCATTCACTAGGCACACATATTCCTGTAGCAGCAGTAGCTATGGGAGCTACAATCATAGAAAAACATGTAACTTTAGATACAAAAATGAAAGGAACAGACCATCCTGGATCTGCAAATATAGAAACTTTTATTAAAATGGTACATGATATTAGAGCTTTAGAGTTTAGTTTAGGTGATTATGTAATAGAATGTAACCCATCAGTAATATCTGCTAAAAATAAATTAGAACGATCTTTAGCATTTAATAAAGATTTAAAAAAAGGACATATAATAAGAGAAGAGGATTTACATATGATAAGTCCTGGTGATGGATATAGTTGGGATGAAAAAATATTTTTTACAGGAAAAAAATTAAAAATAAATGTTGAATACAATACTTTATTAGATGAAAAACATAAATGATATTTGTTTTGTAGTACAAGCTAGATTAAATTCTGAAAGAGTCCCTAAAAAAATGATAAGAAATTTTACAGGAACTACTCTAACGGATCATGTTTTACAAAAATTAGTAGATTCTTCTTTAATACCTAATTCTCAAATATACTTGTCAGTACATGAAAATGAACTAATTAATATAGGTAAAAAATATCCTATAAATATTTTTAAAAGATCGCATAAATCAGCTAACATAGATTGTGGTATAAAAACTTTATTTGAATGGTATAATAAACTCCCATATAAATACGTTATTATGGTTAGCGGTTGTAATCCCTTTTTAAAAATAAAAACTATAGAAAATTTTATAAAAAAATATTTAAAATCAAAACATGATGGTTTATTTTCTGTAATTGAAAAACAAAATTACTATTGGGATAAAAAAGGCAACATGTTAAATAAATGGCCGATAGGACAGGATCTATTAAATACAAAAGCAGTAGAAAAAACATATGAAGCTGCCCATTGTTTATATGCTTCTAGTTTAGAAACTATAGAAAATGGATTATGGGTAGGCAGTTGGAAAAAGAAAAATGATCCAGAATTATTTACAGTAAAAGAAATAGAAGCATTTGATATAGACTATGAGTGGCAATTTATATTAGCTGAAAATATTTTTAAATTAAATGATATAAATCACTCAATTATAACTAATTAATATGGAAAAAATAACATTTTGTATACCAAGTAAATCAAACTTAAGATATTTAAAAACATGTATACCTTCAATACGTAAAAACTCTTACAGGGATGATCATGAAATTATTATATTTGTAGATCAAGATGAAGACGGTACTGTTGAATGGTTAGAAGAAGTAAAAAATAAATATAATATACAGTATTATGTAAATCCTAAATTGGGAAAAGAATTATATGGTATTGGAAGAGCATATGATTTTTGTATTGAAAAATCAACTACAAATATATTCATGATATTTCATGCTGATATGATGTTAGGTACAGATGCTGATTTTAAAGCCTGGTCACATTTAAAACCAAAAACAGTAGTATGTTCTACTAGAGTTGAACCACCATTACATCCTAATGCGGGTGAAAAAATATTACTTGATTTTGGAATGTGGCCTGAAGAATTCAAAGAAGAAGAATTTGATAAGTATGTTGAATCACAATTAGAAGAAATAAAAACAACAGAAGGTATATTTGCACCTTGGATGATGTATAAAAAAGAATTTTTAGCCTTAGGGGGTCATGATCCAATTATGCATTCATGTAGAGAAGATAGTGATATATTTAATAGAATGTTATTAG
>MDTG01216754.1_pt1 | contig 10084 bp, 8 predicted proteins | sample 811421 | NCBI WGS metagenome assembly MDTG01 (sample SAMN05326645, study PRJNA326480) | marine metagenome | isolation source: seawater | place: Pacific Ocean: South East | collected 2011 | reverse complement strand
ACATCAAAGGATTTTTTTTATCACCTTTATCAGCAGGATTTTTTTTGTATCCAGTACCTCTTGAATATTTCTTTTTCTCAGACATAAAATTTTTAGATAATGGGTAAGTAGGTTAAAACCCAATAATTAAATCTCACAATCTATAAATATCACTTATTTTAATATAAAATTCAACAAAAAATTGAAAAAAATTTTAATTTTTTAAAGTTCAAAAAATTTCAAACTTGTTTTTAAAAAAGTTAGATTAAAAACAAAAAAAATTATAAATTTAGTTTAAAGTATTTTTGAGAATAATTGAATAAATATAAAAAGATTTTTAAGGGGCTCTCTAGCTATACAAAAAACGACTCAGATTTCTTCTTTGCAAGAGATAGTGAAGTAGAGTCAGCACTTGAAATATTAAAAAAAAATAAGATTTTAACAATCAATGGTCCAACATCATCTGGAAAATCATCATTTGTTGAATCTGGTATTTTAAATCGTCTCTCACAAAACTTTTCAGGAAAATCAGGAAAATCATGGAAGTTCTGTACTTTTCGACCAGGTTTTTCCCCTATCGAAAACCTCTGTAAATCACTTTCGGTTGACAGCACTCTATACTTAAGTTCAAAACCAACTACATCAGATTTTGATGATTACTGTGATATAATTAGAAAAAAACAAGGTTTTGGATTAATAAATATCTACAAGAAATCAGAAATTTTCAATAATTCAAATCTACTAATTCACATAGATCAAATCGAAGACTTATTTAAATACACAAAAATATTTGATAGTGAAAATAATAAAGATGATGATCTACTCATTGACTTAATAGATAAATCAGTTAGAAACAAGTTTTGTTCGATATATTTCATAATTTCTGTTCAGGACGAATATTTATCAAAACTTAATATTTACGGAAAGTTTTCCGAACTCCTAAGCTTGAGCCAATTTAACCTGCCTGGGGTAGACTCATTCAACCTTTTAAATAAATATTCCAACCATACTAAATTTGATATAGATAAAAATAAACTCAATAAATTTTCAGATCAGATTAATGAAAAGCCCTATCTCATAACTAACTTACAATACTTGTTGAATAAATTAGAGGATAATTTTATTTCCTCAAATAAAAACAAAATTGATGAATTTGATTCAGGAACAAATTCTTTAGAAAAAATTATTTCCAATGATTTGGATGCATATCTCCAAAAACTCAGTAAAGATAAGTGTGAAATTCATATAAGATTATTTAGATCTTTGATAAACTCAGACGTTGAAAATAAAATCTATTTTCAAAAATTCAAATACATAAAAAATTATCTTGGTAAAGATTCAAAAACTACGACGGAAATAATTATAAATTTTAATTCAGATTTTGGATTCTTATTTGATTCGATTTCTGAGAATATGACCCCCATTATGTCTAATAATAACTTCATTTTTGACGACAATGATGTTATTGTACTAAAACACCAAAATTGTTTAAACTGGAAAGTTTTCAAGACATGGGAAAAAGAAGAGTCTAAGTTTTATGAATCATTACTTTTTTATGAAAGTAAAATTACCCAAAATGAAAACCTAACCAATTCTGAAATCACTGAAGGATTGAAATTAATTAGAAGTGAATTTATAAATAATTATTGGTCTGATAAATATGCAATAAATTTTACAACCATTATTGAATATATACAAAGTCAAAAAAGTTTATATGATGATGAAATAAGAAGAAAAAATAGATTATTAGAACAATCCAAAAGAAAATCTTTGATAGCAAAAATAACGGTCGTAGTAATTGGTGTTATACTTGCCGTTTTAGCCATTAATAGTCATTTAGAAAAGTTAGAGTTAAAAAATATTAAAGTTGATAGGGATTTGGTTCAAAAAACAAATGATACATTGGAAAGAAATATTGCAGCTCTTGAAATGAAAAATAAATCCATGATTAATTTTATAGAGCTTGAAAAGGATACTATAAATATGATCAAAGAACAAATAAATAACCAGCAACAGCTTTTGACTGCAAAAAACAAAAAAATCATTAATGATAATGAAAAAATTAACTTTCAAAAAAATGAAATATTAGTAAAGGAATTAAAAATTGATTCGGTTGAGGAACAACTACTTACAGCGAATCGATTCTTAAATATCACCAAGGAGGAAATAAGGTTAAATAATGAAATAAAAAATATTACGAGACAAATAAGACTATTGAAAAATGATGAGAAAGATAAACTATTAAGCTTTGCAAAAACAGGTATTCAACTTTATGAGGATTTCGAGAATATTCAAGATGAAAAAGACTATTTAATTAATAATCATTCGGGTGAGTTAGATGAAATCAATTCACTAATAATTAAGACAACCAGCAATGACAAAAATAACTTAAGAAAACTTGCTAACATAATTCTATCAAAAATTTATGGAGTAGAAAAGATAACACAGGTACAAGAATTTAATCTGCTAAGGGACTACAGCAGAAAGTTAAATAATAGATTAAACTCAATTCAAATCTCAGATGATAATAAAATATTTACGGGGGGCGAATCTGATAGATTATATTACTCAACTAATAAATCATTAGAGTTAGAAAAAATTGATTTCGACTACATGAGTCTTAATAGTGAATTGAAATCAATCGCAATAATAGACGATTATTATTTATGTACAAGTCTTAGAAACGGAGAAATATGGTTAATTGATTTAGAAAAAAAATCTAAGATTAATATTTTTCGACCTAGAAGAACAAAAGAAAACTCCCCTGTTAGTAATGTAATTTTCAAAGAATCGGATATATATTTTTCAAACAACAATATTATATTTAAATATAATTTAAAAAATCAAATACTCACTAAGTTAGCTGTTGATGGTTTAGGGTCTGATAAATTTCATCATATGACTTATGATGGAAAAAAATTAGTTTATCTTCTTACTAATGAAGGAAAAATATTCCATTATGATACAATTGACAATTCTACTACTTTGATTCTTGATAGTAAAAATAGCAAGGACATTTCAGAAAAAGATAAGGTTAATAGAATTACTTTTGCTGACGGAAAATTTCTATTTGCAACTCAAAATGGCTGGATATACTTGTACAACTCTGTTTCTGGGAAGCTACTTTTTAATCAGAGATATCTAGCACACAATGATGAAATAATAGCATTAAATTATGATCGGAGACTTAATACTATTTATTCCTCTGCTGATGATGGATCTTTTTGTATGCTCGAATATGATGAAGATGAAACTTTTGGTGAAAAAAGAGTAGATATAGATTTTGGATCAAACAATAAAATAACTGATATTAAGACTTATAAATATAATGGTAAAGACTACATATTAACATCAGACGTTAACGGGAATTTGTCTTATTGGGAACTTGAAATAAGCGAAATCTTTGAATTTATTAAAGGAAAGATATAATATGTTTTCTTTAAACTATTACTTCTAGCCCCTCATGAGCAAAAACAATTGTTTCAACTGCAACCTCAGAGGCTGTTGAATTCATATCAGTTGGTGTAACTTGTATGGGGAAAGCATTCTTTAAAATCCATGTTTTTTCTGGGTCTCCGTTTTCATTTAATAGCTTTATCTTCACGGAAAGCCTTTTTACAGTATTCATTTTTAAAGAATCAATCCAGTTCTGAAATTCATTATCAGAACTGAATACACCCTTCTTTAGAGTAACATCAGCGTACTTAAGTATTGTTGGCATATTGATGGTTCCATTGGGTGCATTTCCATGCCTATACTCAATGGCCTCAGTGGATATATCTAAACCACTAACTTCTTGAAAAGGTAAATCTAATAAATCACCAATATCAACCGAAAAATAAAATTTGGGTAAGGGCCAATATTGATCTTGCTGATTTCCGGAGCCAGCTACTGGTGTTGCCATTGTTAAATAGTAGTAGAGGTTTTATCTAATTAAAATTAAGCAAAATCAGGGAAATATAAATTTACTTGCTGAAATTGCTTAATTTTAAAAGCAATAAACCTTAAGCTGCTTCAACAGTTAAACCTTCATGAGCAAAAACAATGGTTTCAATAGCAGCTTCAGAGGCTGTTGAATTCATGTCGGTTGGTGTAACTTGTAGTGGAAAAGCTCTAGCTAAAGTCCATGTAAATTCTGTGTCTCCAGCTTCATTTAGCAACTTAATTACCACATTTACCCTAGTGTAGGTATTTAAGCTAATCTCGCTAATCCAGTTATAAAATTCGTTATCACCCGTGAATACACCCTTTTTCAATGTAACATCTGCATATTTAATCATTCCAGGCATTTTGATAGCTGAAAATGCGGGATTATTTCCATGCCTATACTCAATAGCTTCTGTGGATATATCTAAACCACTAACTTCTTGAAAGGGTAAATCTGTAAAATCTCCTATATCTACTGAAAAGTAAAACTTGGGTAGGGGCCAATATTGATCCTGTTGATCTCCAGCCCCGGCTGTTGGTGTTGCCATATTATTTATCTATTTTATTAAACTTAAATTAAATTATTCTTTTTATTATTCAGTTGCAGCAGCATCTTCTTCTCCTCCACCTCCTGGGTCATTTTGCTTTTGTTCAAATGTTATAACAATGAATTCAGCTGGTCTAACCAAAGCGACTTTAACTGTCATTTTTAAAAGTCCGTCAAGGACATCATTAGCTGTCATAGTTGTCCCCAAACCTACATCAACAGCGTATGCTTCAGAGGGACTAGACCCCTCTAATACCCCACCTAACCATTGGGTATTCAAGAAACTATTTACAGTTGCTCTTAGAGATGTCCAAGTTGACGAATTATTAGGTTCGAAAACAAATGCTTCTGCAGCAGATTTAATACTTTGCTCAAGAAATGTCATAGTTCTTCTCACATTTATGTATCTCCAATCCTGCGAATTGCCGTCAAGTGTTCTGGCACCCCAAACCAAGGTTCCTTTTCCGGTAAAGCTTCTTATTGCATTTACGGCTTTACCGTTGAGTGGCATATTCATGTCCTCCTGATCATCAGAATTAATATTGACACACGGAGAGATAACAGATCCTAAACTCAAGTTGGCAGGTGATTTAGCAATATTTACTGATTCATCTACCATTGCATATGCACCAGCCATAGCAGAACTAGGCGGCATAACATTCATTTCACTAAGAATACTAGCCATTACACCATTGTAAAGAGAGCTGACAGCACTTAAAATTACATGTGTGGAGCTAGTATTATTATTTTCAGGATCTAAAACTTTTTGAATTTCATCGGAAATTGCTTCAAATTTAGATTGTGATATTTTATTTTTTTCTAGATTAGATTGAGCTTCAGCTAAAAGTAGCTCAGCTAAAGTCTCTAGGTTATTAATTCTAGTAAAATTTATTTCAGAAGAAGAATATGTTGTTGTATTAACAAATGGGTAATATGCAGCTCCCCATGATAAATTATTTGAACCGACACCTTCTCTAAATCTATTGATGACATCATTGTCATCATGTGTTCTAGTTGATGTACCATTGTAAACATCCAATATTGCAAAACGGTTTCTCATCTTTTGGCCACAGTGCGCTAACATTTGTGATTGAATAGTGAAACAATCAGATTCAGAAAGAAGAACGGCGTCTGGGACAACCAATAAGGTGGGCTCTTGAACTCTTTCAAGTGAAGATATGCCACCGTTATTTTTTAGATCATTCAGTTTCTTTAGTGAAATATTTGACGAATAATCACCAACTGAAACAATATAACATGCACCTCCTCCATTATTAAAAAACATTCTCATCGAATCATACATCATATATTTAGAAGATTTTTCGATTTTGATGTTAAATCCTGAATTTTCATCAGCTGAAATATCACATTTTGTAAAAGAAGGACCTCCAAAATATTTGTGGTATTCAGCAAGAGAAGTTATTCTTGTTGGTACATTATTTATTGAGTTGTTACCCTTAATCGCTTTTTGTGTGTAACCCACAAAAGCAGGTACAGCTGTTGGAACAGCTACGACTGAGTTACCAAAAGAACTTGATTCCTCAATGTAAACTCCTGGTGTTGCTATTTTTGTTGCCATGTATTTGAGCTATTTAAATTAATTTTGATACAATTTATTTTATTTTTTTTAAATTAAATAATATAATTATTAACTGAATATTAACAAGGTAAATTTGTTATTATATGGTATAAAAAAATTAAAATTTAATAATACAAAAAAGTTATTAACATCCATTCACTATACGTTAACTATGACATCTGCGAAAAAAAGGTTTTTTTCCTTGTCAAACGTTATATTTCTGGCAGTTGCAGATGGCAAAGGAAATGAATAAGATTTGAAAAAATTATCATCCTTCTTTAAGAAAAATCTATTCTTCATAAATTCAGATAACTTTACAGGCTTATTTATTGAAATACTCCGAACCTCAACACCTGATGCAAGATATCTCTTTTTAAAATTTTTTAATCTTATTTTTTCATCCTCATCAGTAATATAAAAACTTTTGGCAGACTTGTCATCAATTTGAAAGTTATATCTGATGATCACATCTCTGGTATTCATATATGAGCTATAAGTTAGTGGCTTATTTTTATAAATTGAATTCGAACCAAAAAACATGTCATTTTTGTTCAACTCGATTTTTAAAAGCCCTTTTATATTCTCATCTCCGGCTGTTATTGATTTTGAACTAACAAACTTACCAGAATGTAATTTTTCCTTAAAATTATTCTCAAATTTTATTATAATGTCATTTTCATATGGAATGTCAGTGTAGCTAAGAAAATAAGGATCAAAAAAATCAATTGCCAAAATCAAATTGATAGATCCTTTAAAATTAGTTCCTTTGAATTTATCATCAACAGGTGATAAAAAAACACCCCCAGAATCAGTTGTTTTAAATATTATCCCATAATCATTCATAATTCTTAATGATTCGGGTAAAGGATATATTTTATACTTTTTAAGTAAACCACTTTCAAAAAAGTTATGATAAAAATTCAGTTCAATTAATTTTCTAAATTTTAGGCTGTACTTAAATATTGACTTATTTATCATATGATTTATTTAATTTCCCATAATCGGAGGAATATCAATATTTATTTGTTGAGAGTCGAATTTAACCTGTTTAATTTTGTATGCACAAGATGGCAAATATTTCGTTCCAATTGCACCCCACAGCCTCATAGTATCTGGCATATTTAAATTATAAATTTCAACATGCAGTTTTGAGTTTGAGGTGTGTAAACCGGGAGTATCTGAAAAATGAAACATTGGGTTTTTTTGAAAAAATTCCATTACTAATGATAGGTACCTCAATGATTCAACATATGCATCGTTTGAAAAAAAAGCTGCAAACATTATATTGACATTCAGTATAATTGATGGATTGCCTGTAATTTTAGAAACAGATTTGTTTTTGGAGGTTTTATCTTCCTCAATACTTAATAAAAAAACAACGATTTTATTTTGTATTCCGTCATTAACATTTCCCTTCAGATCTACCAAATTTTTTACTACAACAGGGTCATCATTAATCATGAGTCTGTTTTTAATATAAATGTTGAGTCGATGAGAAACGGCTGTTATTACATTGTGAATCATATAAAATTAATTTAATAACATTTTAACCAAAGCTACCAAAGTTCTAATGATATAAATTGAAATAAATGAAACTATACAGCCAATAATGTATATTTGAACTGAAAATATTTTTTCAATTTCTTTAAGATTTCTTTCTGATGAGGATAAATCCAAAAGATCCATGAATAGGAAAGAAAATATTAACGATAAAATTATCGTTAAAATAAACCAGAAAACCTCACGGATAAATATTTTTTTCATCTACTACGGTTTTTGTTCTTTTTTGATTGTTATTTTAGAACCCAAGTAATAAACCAATAAGCCCAAAAAGAAAGCAATATACAAATTTAACTCACTGCTTAGATAAATTCCATATCCATCAGCGTATATCATAGAATTTATGAATATTACTAACGGAATAAGGAAAACATAAAAAATTGTAAATAATAGTATAATATTGATTTTCTTTTCTGAAATTTTCTTTCTAAATCTCCAATCTGACAATAATAAAATCCCCGAAATTATAACGGAAAATGTCAAGAAAATTATAATCACAAAGTATATGTCTTTGTCCTTAACTAGGGATTTGGCAAATCTAATAGGAAAACCATTGACCTTTGAAATTGGATTTTCATAAATTACATCATTACTTGTAAAATTATTCTCCAAAATTCCCCACAGGTCTTTTCTTTTATCATCGTATCCAAGTGCCCATATACCTACACCCTTTAAACCACTGGTCATAGCAAAATTATATTTTTCTGAAAGTGTAAAGGAATCATCATAAAAAATTTCTTTCATAGAATTATCGTCAAATAAAACGGATATAGATCTGGACATTGAAATTGGATCAAGCTGTACCTCATACTTTAAATCTTCATTTTCAATGAAGAACTTATTAATTTCGTTATAGGTGAGTTTTCTATCCAACTTGGGAACTAAATCAAAATCATCAGAAGCATCACTTTTAGCTTCAATATCATACATTAGGCCGTAATATGGAAGGGCTAAAATTGTTTTATTTTTGTTGATGCCAAATTTATCAAACCTTTGTAACACTTTAAGAAGACTTAGCTCATCATTTTCTGATTGTAGAGGTGCAGTGGCTCCGGGAATCTTATCAGAATGTAAATCATAACCCATAATAACATACAGGTCAATGTATTCCTCAAGCACGGCAATTGAATAATTTTCTGAAACTTTTGATGCCGGTAAAGTCATACTCATAAAAACACTTTCAGCATCTAAATTATCTTTATAAAACTCGTTTTTTAGGAAATTTTTAAAATTTATAATAAATTTTTTGTAATTATCAACTTGACTATATGGAACGTTTTCAAAGTTAATATCTACCCCATCAGCATTTTTGCTTAGTATATAATCGGAAGCAGTGATAAAAAGGTTTTTATGAATCTCTTCGGTTTCCAAAAAATTAACAACATTTTCCTCACCATGTAAAGATATTGTAAGAAGTACCCGAGTACCATTTGACTTTGCTGTCGAAACAAAATCACTGTCATTCCAAACAGATAATTCGCTAGGATTTTGGGGGAAACCGGTCTCAGGGTCTATTTTGTATGAAAAAAATGATACAGTTGATAAAAGATTAAAATAATAATTTTTCCAATTATCACCCATCCAATGTGGATGCCATCCAAACACTTCTAAATTTTGAGCAATTTTTGTACTCGATGTATCATTCACAACGAACATCATCTCATTATCATCAGAAACGGGGTTGGCAATAATTTTTCCAGGATCCACACCATTAATAATCTCAAATAAGTAACCGTGGTCATTTATTAAATTTTTTTGAGTTATGGAATTATAATTGTTAGTGGTGTCAGAAATATTTAATTCATTTTGATTATTTTTTTGCTTATTTAAACCTAATCTGTTTGAATAATTGTTTTTTTGCCTTTCAAATCTATTAATTTGACCAAAAGATTTTTTTATGACTCTGTCAACTTGTTTTAATTTATCACATCCAAAAAATGTAAAAAAGATTAAAAAAAGTAGAAAATATTTGGTTTTATATAACTTATTCATAATCCAATAAGGTTTAATCTGATTTTTTCTTTGACATCAATGGCAACAACATCCTCCTCAACAGTTTTTGGAATCAAATTTGCTGAAATTAAAATAAATTTTAAATCATAATCATATAGATTAGATGTATTTGAAAGCTTCAGTTTAGCTTTTGTTTTTAAATCTGATGAAAAGTTATTGTCGACAGAAAACATAGAATAATTTCTGGCAAAATTTAGTCCCCTTCGGTCATTTGTAAAATTCTCAAAAGTAATATCAATATTTTTGTTTTGTGAAATTAAATCGTTTGAAATATTTTTATTGATAAGTTTTTTGTTTAATTCATTTTCGATATAATATGAGATAGGATTATTTCTGACGTCTTTAATTTCAAGAGAATCCTGGGAATTTAATCCAAGCCAATATGACCAGGCTCTCAAATTTTCGTTATCGGAAACCCTGATAGGTATTTCGATGAAACTTTTTTCAGAAAAATTTAACTTTGAAGATAATTTAAAATT
>MDTG01183415.1_pt1 | contig 10084 bp, 11 predicted proteins | sample 811421 | NCBI WGS metagenome assembly MDTG01 (sample SAMN05326645, study PRJNA326480) | marine metagenome | isolation source: seawater | place: Pacific Ocean: South East | collected 2011 | reverse complement strand
AGTAGCAGACAGATATGAAAATTTATCTATAGCAATATCAGCTAGTTATATGAATATACCTGTTGCACACATACAGGGTGGTGAAACTACAGGTTCAATTGATGAAAAAGTAAGACACGCTATTACAAAATTATCAGATATTCATTTCGTTTCAACGAGAAGGGCAAAAGATTTTGTTATTAAAATGGGTGAAACAAAGTCAAAAGTTTTTTTAACTGGATGTCCATCTATTGATTTGATAAAAAATATTGATAACAAACAATCTAAAAATTTTTTTAATAGATACGGAGCTGGCGCACTAGTTTATCCAGAAGATAATTATATTTTAGTTCTTCAACATCCTGTTACAACTGAATTTGATAAAGCTGATATTCAAATTGTAGAAACTATCGAGGCAGTTAAGCTTTTTTCAAAAAAAACTAGTTTTAAAGTAATTTGGCTTTGGCCAAATATTGATGCTGGATCAGATATTTTCTCAAAAAAAATAAGAATTTTTAAAGAGACTAATCCAGATTATGTAAGATTTATTAAAAATTTTTCTCCTGAGGATTATGCAAAGGCAATAAAAAACTCAAAATGTATAGTGGGAAATTCCTCTTCTGGGATAAGAGAGGCATCATTCTTAGGTATTCCATCTGTAAATATAGGAACAAGACAATCGGACAGAGAAAGAGGCCCGAATGTAGTTGATGTAGAATACAATAGACACAAAATTAGAAAATCTATTTTAAAACAAATTGGAAAAAAATATAAAAAATCCTTAATTTATGGATCAGGAAATGCAGGAAAAAAAATTTCAAGCATACTTTCAAAATCTGACTTTACAATTAACAAAAAATTAAATTATTTAAGCAAATATTGATTTATAGAAGATATAGTGAATATTTTATTTATTGGAATCGGAATTATTGGTCAACGTCACATTAGGAATATTAATTCAAAATTTAAAAATATTAACTTTTTTACTATTAAAGGAAATTATTCTAAAAAATTTTATGGTAACAATAAAGTTTTAGAAGGTGATCCTATTATTAAACATAATATAAGAGTAATTAATTTTGATGAAGTACAAAAAAAATTCAAAATTGATGCAGCTTTTATTTGTTTGCCAAATCATCTTCATTCAAATTTTTTAAAGAAACTGGTAGATAAAAAAGTACACATTTTCTTAGAAAAACCTGGTGGAATAAATGAAAAAGATATTAAGATTTTAAAAGATATTCAAAAAAATAGTATAAGAAACAATATTAAAATAATGTTGGGTTATCATTTGAGGTTTAATCCAGTAATTCTTAGTTTAAAAAAATTAATTAATGATAGAAAAATTGGAAAAATCCATAACGTATTATGTGAAAATGGAGAGCACATTGCAGATTATAGACCTTATCAAAAATATTGGAAAGTTTTTCATTCCCAAAAAAAAGGGGGAGGAGGAGTACTGCTCAATCAAATTCATGAAGTTGATTACCTTTTATATCTTTTTGAAAACAGTAACTTTAAATTAGTCAACTCGTTTAAAAACAAATTATCAAATATTAAGGTTGATACTGAAGATACAGTTTCAAGTAATTTAATTATAGAAGGGTCATTTGGCAGATTTTTAATCACATTACTTTTAAATTCTTTTGAGCGACCAAAAAATAGAAAATTAAAAATTATTGGATCAAAGGGTTCAATACATGCAGATTTATTAAAAAGTAAAATTGAAATTTTTCACTATAATTGTCTCAATAATGGAATGCTGAAGAATAAAAAATTTTCAAAAAAAGTTTTTAAATTCAAATTTAAAAGAAATGATCTTTTTAAAAGTGAAGTTATTTATTTCATAAATTCAATTAAGCACAATAAACCAATAGAAACTAAATATGGTTTGGCTAAAAGTATAAAAGTTTTAGAATTGACATTAAAAATAAAAAAATAATTTTATAAATCATTTCTTGTATCAATATCTTTATAAAATTTTGTTACTATAGGATATATTTTATTTCCCCATAATTTTTTTTTACTTTTAAATTTCATGAAATACTTTGGTTTTAAAACGTCAAAAAATCCATTAGGTGAATATGTCAATGGATATATTTGCCTTGGAAATGAATGATATTCTCCTTTTAAGGACTCATTGAAAAAACCATTAAAATAATCTCCTTTAATTTTAAAAATTTTTTGGGCTGGATTGTGCATCATATGAGCTGATCTAGCTGAGGAATATTTTTTAAAGTTTTTGATTGTAATATTTAATGCTTTTTTTAAATCTTTCATATCTCTATCTGGACAAGTTGGTCTAAATAAAACAAATAAATCTACTTTATAATTTTCTTCTTTTTTTAGGTGATTAAAGGCATGAACAAGAAATTCTTTTTCAAGTGAATTATCTTGACTTATTTTTTTTGGTCTTAAAATAACTTCTGCCCCATAACTTTCTGCCAAAGATTTATATTTTTTTGAGTCAGTCGAAACTAAAACTCTATCAATTTTTTTTAATTTTAGCGCAGTTTTTATCGAGTGATAAATTAAAGGTTTTTTTTTATAGATCATAATATTTTTATTTTTTATTCCCTTGGAACCTTTTCTAGCGGGGATAATAGCTACAATATTCATAATAATTTAATAATTTAGATTTATACAATTATAATCTTCAGTTTACTTTTATACTAAAAGATACTATTGCTCAATTGAACTTAGTAAAATTTTAATAATGAATATTTTATATCCAGACTTAAAAGGTAAAACAATACTTATAACTGGTGGTCTTGGTTTCTTAGCTTCTCAATTTATAAAAGCCTTTGAACAAAATTCATGTAATGTAATTATTTTTGATAAAAAAAAATCCCTCAAAAAAAACTTTTTTAATTGTGACATTACAAATGAAAAAGAATTGATATCTGCAAAAAAAATAATAAAAAAAAGATACAAATCTTTAGATGTTCTAATAAATAATGCTGCAAATAATTATGGTCCAGGTTCAATCTCATCTAAAACTAAATTAGAGAGTTTCAATACTAAAATTTGGGATGAGGATTTAAAAGTTGGTCTTAAAGGTGCAATGTTATGTACAAAAATTTTTGGTACAGAAATGAGTCGTCAAAAATTTGGAGGAAATATAATAAATATTTCATCAGATTTAGGAATTATTTCTCCAGATAATAGGGTTTATAAAAAAAACTATGTAAAACCAGTTACCTATTCAATTGTTAAACATGGTATAATTGGTTTAACAAAATATACTGCTACTTATTGGCCAAAAAAAATTAGGTGTAATGCAATTGCTTTTGGTGGTATGGAAAATAATCAGGACAAATACTTTAAAAAAAAAATAAAAAAATTAATCCCGATGGGAAGAATGGGTAAAAAAAATGAATACAATAATACCATACTTTTTTTATCATCTAATGCATCATCGTATATCAATGGCACAACCATAGTTGTTGATGGAGGACGTACAATTTTATAAAATATTAAAAAATGAGTGTATTTGTAATAGCTGAAATAGGAATAAATCATAACGGAGATATAAATCTTGCAAAAGAAATGATCAATAATTCTGCAGAGGCTGGGGCCGATGCTGTTAAATTTCAAAAAAGAGATGTAGAGACTGTATATTCAAAAAAAATTTTAGATAGTCCAAGAGAGAGTCCTTGGGGAAAAACCCAAAGAGAGCAAAAGTTTGGATTAGAGTTTGGAGAAAAAGAATACGATTTAATTGATGAGTACTGTAAAAAAAAAAAAATCAATTGGCTTGCATCTGCTTGGGATTTAAAAAGTTTATCATTTTTGTCTAGATATAATCTTGATTATAATAAGATTGCATCTGCGATGATTATTGATGAGAAATTTTTAGAAGCTGTCGCTAAACAAAGAAAATATACATTTATAAGCACTGGAATGTCATCATACGAACATATAGACAAGGCAGTAAAAATTTTCAGAAATAATAATTGTGAATTCGAATTAATGCATTGTGTATCTGCATATCCTTTTGATGATGGAATGGCTAATCTTAATTTGATTAAAGCAATGAGAGAAAAGTATAATTGTAAAATTGGTTACAGTGGACATGAGAAGGGAGGATTGGCAATTTCTGTTGCAGCAGTTGCCTTAGGAGCAACCTCAATCGAGAGACATGTTACAGTAGATAGAACAATTTATGGAAGTGATCAAGCTGCCTCACTAACCCCAGACGGGTTTAAAAATCTCGTTAAAGCTATTCGTAAAGTAAAACAAGCAATTAATGGCTATAAAACTAAAGAAATTCTAGATATAGAAAAAGATGTTGCAAAAAAATTAAGGCTTCATATCAATAACTTATGAAAAAAGAATTTAATAAAATAATTAATGAAAAAGTAATTTTAGACAATATGTTAACGAGTTTATCAAGTGAAGTATCCCGTTCAATTACAAAAATTTATACAACTTTAAAAAAAGGTGGAAAAATTTTTTTATGTGGAAATGGTGGTTCTGCAGCGGACGCCCAACATTTGTCTGCTGAATTTCTTGTAAGACTAAGACCAAATATTAATAGAAGACCCTTGCCTGTTATTAGTTTAGCTCTTGATACTTCTACCATTACAGCTTGTGGTAATGATTTTGGATATAATAAAATATTTGAGAGAAACTTAACTGCATTAGGTACTAAAAAAGATCTGTTAATTGCAATATCAACTTCTGGAAAATCTCAAAATATTTTAAATGTATTAAAATATGCTAAAAGAAATAAAATTTTTTCTATAGCTTTTCTAGGAAATAAAGGTGGCAATGCGAAAAAATTATCGAATTTAAATTTAATTGTTCCATCAATAAATACTGCAAGAATACAAGAAAGTCATATTTTTCTTGGGCATTTTATTTTTGAACAAGTTGAAAACTTAATATTGAAAAATGAAAAATAAAATAGATCTCACTGTTAATAGCATCAAATCTTGTAATGATTTTGAATATTTATTTAAATTAGCGAAGAAAAAAAATTTTTTTGATGATATCAATAAGTACGCAATCCCATCCCTAAATCTAAAGAAAATCAAAAATTTAATAATTGCTAAAATAGAGAAAAAGGAAAATAGAACTCAGCTTACCTCTAGACCTTATAGAATTGTTGTAGATCCGACCAATGCCTGCAATCTTGGCTGTCCTTTATGCCCTACCGGCCTAGGTGCTTCCGATAGAACAAAAAAAATGTTAAAATTTGATGATTATAAAAAAATTATTGACCAAATTCAGGATTATTGTATCGAAATACATTTGTATAATTGGGGTGAACCCACTTTAAATAAAAAATTAGTCGAAATGTTGCAATATGCAAAATCAAAAAATATTTGGTCAAGAATTTCATCAAATCTATCTTTGAAATTTAAAGAAGGGTATTTAGAGACTTTTATAAAATCTGGATTAAACTTATTACATATTGATATAGATGGATTGGATCAAGAGGTGTACGCTAAATATAGAAAAAAAGGAGATTTAAAAATTGTTCTTGATAACCTCAGTAAAATTTTAGAAATTAAAAAAACTCATAATTTAGATGAACCTAAAATTGAAATAGCGATGTTAGCTATGAGGCAGAATGAACATCAACATCAAGATTTTTTCAAATTTGGTAAAGAACTAGGTGTTGATGATGTTAAATTACATAAAATTCAACACAATCCTAACATGGATGAGAAGTGGCTTCCAGAAGATACTAGTCTGATTTACAAAACATACGATGGAGGAATGGCAAGTTCAACATCAGGATTAGATGATGAAATTAAACAATGTAATTGGCCATGGAGTGGAATTGTAATTAATCCTGATGGTGGTGTTAATCCATGTTGCATAATTGATGATCCAAATTCTGATTTTGGAAATACCAACAACAATTCTATAAAAGAAATATGGAACAATGAAAATTATGTATCAGCTAGATCAGAATTTGGTAATAAAAAGGAGATTACAAAAAACACAATTTGCAATATTTGTAAAAATCAAACCCATTCTAAAAGACTTTCTAGGGTATCTAAATCGTTTGCTTTAAAGCTATAAAAGATTTGTAATTAAATATTAAAAAAATTTATTATAAGTTTTACAAATAGGATATATTTAATGAAAAAAATATTAATTTGTTTACCATCAAAATATTACGATAAATATATTGAGTTAGATGCATTCAAAGAGTTGAAAAAAAAATTTGATGTATCCTTCCTCTTAAATAAGAATAAATGGAAAAATTCAAACTACAAACCTAAAAATAAATATTATTATAATTTAGATCAAAACCAGCACACTTTTTTTTTAAGGACTATTCGCCTTTTTTTAGCTGCCAATAAAAATTTATCTAAAACTTTTAGATTTAATTTAAAAAGGTGGTATCCAAATTTGAGAGATTTCATTAAAATTGAGAAGACAATTCAAAAAGATTTTGATAACTCAAGAAATATTAATCACTTAAAAATTTTTTTGAAATATTTTTATAAAGCTTTCTGGAAAAGAGTATTTTTTTTTTTCTTATCAAATAAAATAATATTTTATTTATATAAAAATTTTATTTTATCTAGAGTTAAGCTTAACAATGATATTTTAGAAGTAGTAGAAAAAATAAAACCAGATTTAATAATTTATACTACACATTGTTATGAACCAGAAACATTTATGATACCTAAAATAGCTAAGGACATAGGAGCAAAAACTCTTTTTTTAGTAGATAATTGGGATAATGTTTCCTGTAAAACTGTGTTTTATAATAAACCTGATTTCTTGGGAGTTTGGGGGCAACAATCAAAAAATCATGCTGCAAAAATTCAAAGTATCAAAAAAAAAAATATTTTTCCTATAGGTAGCCCAAAATTTGACAATTATCTTTTGTTAAGAAAAAAAAAAATGAAAGATATCTTCAAACATCGATATGTTTTATTCTTTGGTATTGTCGAGCTATATAACGATATTAAAGTATTGAGACTTTTAGATAATGAAATTAATGAAAATAAAACTTTTTATAAAGACCTTAAAATTGTTTTTAGACCCCACCCATCAAGACCAAATGTTTTTTTACATTCAAAAAAAATAAAAGATTTCAAGAATATCATTTTTGACCCAAATATGAACAAGTATCTCAAAACAAAGAATAAAAAATTTTTAGAAAATAAAAAATTATATTTTGAAAAATTATTATCAAATTCTTTATTTAATATTGGCGGCTTAACAACTGTAACAATTGAGTCATTAATGTTTAAAAAAAAACAAATTTTCTATTGCTATGAAGAAAAAGATAATATTACCGATCCAAAAAGCTTATTTGAAAACTCTTTACATTTTGAAAAAATTGAAAATGTTTCAGCACTGACTAAATCGAAAAGTATAAAAACGGTTATTAAAAATTTCAGAGATATGTATAAAAATAATAATTACAATAAAGTAAACAAAAATTTAGATAAGGAAATCAATTATTTCTATCATATTTCTAATATAACATATTCAAAAAAACTATTATTTATAGTGAACAAGATATTTAAAGATATGATTTAAAATTATTCTTGTCATTTTAAATTTTTAAGTAATTTATTAGTGTTTTCCAATTACTTTTTTTTGCAAGTTATTTAAATTTTTAATTTGCCATTGGTTTCTTTTTATAACGCTGCTTTTTTTCCAATTCCATTCTAGATAATTTGCCCACGGAGTAATAAATTGAAAGGTAAGCAATAACCTTGATTTGAGAGATTTTCTTGCCCCACAATGAAAACATTTGCTAGTATCAACGAGATATAAAGTTCCTTTTTTTCCCATACAGACAACTTTTTCAGTCTCATATTTTGCGAATGTATCATCTTTTACCCTTTTTTTATTTGGGGAGGTGTTATAATTTAGCTCTTCTATAACCTTTTTACTTTTTTCTGGACTAAATAAGCTCATTGCTCCGTTATTTTCGTCAATATCTTCTAGATATAAAAAACCTTTTACTTGCTTATAATCCTCATGATCTAAATGATATTCTTGAGAACTACCCACAAATTTTTCTTGATTATCAGAGAACCAAACACTTGAATAAATTAAAAGAGGTATACAGCCTAAATAATTTGAAACTTTATCTATTAAATATTTACTTGTTAAAAATGAAAAAACTCTTGAGTTGGTGTCAAACAAATCAGGAATAGCTACTGATTTTATATGATTAGTTTGATTTGAAAAATCAAAGTTTCTTATTTTTTCTTGCACATCTTCAACTATTAAATCTACATTTATATCATTTTTAATGAGTGTTTCGATTTCAATTTTTTCATAACCTTTTTGATATAGTTTACTTTCATAACTTATTTTTTTTCTCCTAGAAAAAAAGGTAAAAATATGCAAATACTTTGATAAAATAAAATATAATTTCCGAATTCTGATAGATCTGTATCTAATCATTATTCCTGGTTGTTTTAAAATTAAACTTATTTTTTCCAAAAGATTCATACTTTAAATTGAATATTTTTAATTTATTAATATAAAAAAAATCAAAAAAATAGCTAAATATAAAAAAATATTATTATTTACAAAATAGCCGTAAAAATTATGGAAAAAATCACCTTTTACTTTTTTTTTAACGTTAGCATGATGAACAATTGCCTTTTTTTTGAATAAATAAAAAAGATTTAGAAAAACGATTAAAACTGGAATAACAAAATTGATTGAACCTAATAAATAAAATATACCATAAATTACAACAAAAATTAAAGTATTATCAGCTAAAGTATCAAGCATACCACCTAAATCAGAAACCTTTTTATATTTTCTTGCAACAGCTCCATCTAAACAGTCAGCAGAATATCTAATAAAAAGGGATAGAGCTAAAAAAAATAATAACTTATTTATCAAAAAATAAAGTATAAAAAAATCTGCCAATAAACCAATTAATGTTATTATATTAGGATTGATAAATTTAAATAAAATTAAATTATCTAAAACATACTTAGTATACTTATCGTCTAACTTTAAGTTAATAATGTATTTGCAAAAACTTAATAAAGTCATTTAAATCAGAATTGTACACTTATTTAATTTCCTTTAAATACGCTGGAAATATAAAGATCGTGGTATTTATTATTTTTAAAAAATTTCTTTTTCATTACACCCTCTGACTTAAATTTTAAAACTTTACAAATAAGTTTGTCTAGCTCTTTAGATATTGTTGTTGAAATAATTCTTCTTAAATTCAATTTTTTAAAGCCATAGTTTATCATTATATTATGAGTTTCATAAAATACCTTTAAAGAATTAGGTACTTTATTCTTTTTATTAAAAAAGGTAGTTAAAAAAGCATCTCTGTTAGTTAAATTAATTCTATGTAATCCCATAATTCCAATTAACTCGTTATTTGCTTTTAATACCACACCAAATTGAATTCTTTTATTAGAGAGAATTTCATCTTTAAAATATTTCATTTGATGACTTTTGGTGTTTGGATAGTTTCCCTCGGTCATAAATTGAGTATTATAAGTATGATTTATCCAATCAAACCAGTCTGTATTTTTGACAAAATTTTCGTCAATAATTACAAAATCTACAAGTTTACCTTTGATAAAAGTTTTAAATTTATTTTTTTTCATTTTTTTTTAATAATTTATCAATTTTTTTTACAGATGTTAGTTGTATAACTTGGCCTATATTTAATTTTTTCTTTATCATTCTCTCAATTTCAGAAATTAATTTGATATGATTTAATGAGTCCCATTTGTAAATACTGTTTATATCTGATTTGATATCAATTTTAATTTTGTTCCCAAATACTCTTTTAAATATTTTTTTTGTTAAATCATTCATTAAATTTTAATTTTTTTTCTTAAAAAAATTATTGGTATATTTATTAATTTTATTTCTTAAAATCTTTCCATTACTGGCCTTTGGTATTTCATCTAAGCCTAATTGTCTACAATTGAGTGCAATTTTTGGTATTTTGTAGACAGAAATTTTTTTGTGCAAAAAATTAAATATTTGCTCCTCCTTAACTTTAGAATTGCTTTCATATATTAATACCAGTTTATTTTGAGATATTTTGTCCTCTACAGGAACAACAACAGATAACCTAATTTTTTTAAAATCATTAACAAACTTTTCTATTTCTGTTGGAAAAATATTT
>MDTG01054350.1_pt1 | contig 10084 bp, 8 predicted proteins | sample 811421 | NCBI WGS metagenome assembly MDTG01 (sample SAMN05326645, study PRJNA326480) | marine metagenome | isolation source: seawater | place: Pacific Ocean: South East | collected 2011 | reverse complement strand
TTTTCTAAAAATTGCAAGTATTTCCTTGTACTTGTCCATACTCATTTTTCCTGTTATTGTGTAAATGGCGGACTCTGCACCCTCATCGAGGAGGTCGTCTCCCTCATTACCACGGACTACTGTACGCTGTAGGCGGCGCTTCACATTCATGTGAACGTTGCAGTTTTCGATTCTTACCCAATCCTCACCAGCGGTTGTGATGAAGCACTCGTTAATCTCCATGGCAATCTCTAGATGAACACCGATATTAGTGATTTTGCTAAAGTTAGTTTGCTAACTGATTAAGCATATCTTCTACTGTCTCTGGGTTGGCTTCCTTGTTTTTATTCGATATACAATTACGCCCTAAGACTATGCATCCAAGGAAAGAAAACATTTGACGCATTGCCATGATTACGTGTGGCCCGCCTCCTCCACTATGTGTTGCAAGACCAACTTTGCGTCTATTGAATAAAGCACGGAAATCCTGCCACTCAGTGCTTAGCCAAGCAACCGCATTGTTCAATGTTGGAGGCATTGAGCCATTGTATTCTGGAGCAATTATCATCCATGAATCAGCACTGGACATCGCTTCTTTCAATTCAGACATACCTTGTACCACGTCCAATTCCTTTGACCGTGCTACTGTGAACATTGGCATGTCTAGCTCCACAAGGTCAATTATGCTTGCTTCATGACCCATCTTCTCGGCAGTATCCGCAAATTTCTGAGCCAAATTGCGGTTGTTATCAGAGGTAGCCGTTAGCATTAGTATCTTTGCCATGATAAATCCAAGAAGTCTTAGTTCTCAAAGGTGTGCATAAACAATCTATTTGCTATTCCCATTTGTGCTGTACATATTGTCAAAATAGCAAAATCGGCCTAGGAAGATAATTATCCACAAGCAAAAGGAGGACTGTAAGCATAATGACTTAACAGAGTTCCCTGAGTATCTATTCGAATGTGATATCGATTTCCATAGATTCACTGACAGAAAGACAGACTGGGCAATTACAACCCTCTGAGATTAACCAGGACCTGTCTTGTAGATCAATTTCTTTTGGCAAATTGATTTTTATTTCTAGTTTTGAGATCCTTCGAGGGTTGGAAGCCATAGTTTTCTCAACTGAACCCTTCATTCCAGTAACGTTTAGGGCCCTTGTGTTCGCCCTTATTCCTATAATCGTCATTATGCAAGTCAGCATCGATGTTGCGAGAAGATCTGTTGGCGAGAATGATTCCCCTTTCCCACTATTATCAACAGGGGCGTCTGTGACTAACTCAGTTCCTGATGGTAAATGAGTAGACGTACATCGTAGATTTCCATCGTATGTTGCTTCTATTCTTACCATTCAATCATCCCCCAGGTTGATTTGATGTCCCATTCTATCTGCTTTTGTTTGCAAGTAATCTCGATTTTCATTAACAACACCCACAAGGAGTGGAACTCTTTCAACCACTTTTATCCCATATTCTTTCAATTGTTTTACTTTATCGGGATTATTAGAAAGAAGGTTGACAGTATCAATTTTGAGAGCTTTTAACATCGTACTTGCAATTCTATAGTTACGTGCATCTGCAGGCAATCCTAGCATCACGTTTGCATCATATGTATCGACTCCTTGATCCTGAAGATGATACGCTTGAATCTTCGCATGCAATCCAATTCCTCTACCTTCTTGGCGAAGATAGATAATTACCCCCCAGCCTTGTTGTGCAACTGCTTTTAGAGCAGCATCTAATTGAGGTCCGCAATCACATCGTAATGAGCCAAAAGCATCTCCTGTAAGACACTCAGAATGGACACGCATCAATACTGGGTCTGGTCCATTAAGGTCGCCCATTGTCAAGGCAACATGATCAAAGCCTGTGTCTTTTTCATGGAAGACTCGTATATTGAATTCTCCATATTTTGTAGGAAGCCTTGCTTCACTGGGTACCTCACTTATGTTCATATGCATACCTCGATAATGAACTTGAATTCTCCTGACAAGCGTTGCACTTCTATCAACTTGTGACCTAGCCTATCTACAAGAATTGGCATATCATGCATTGTTTCGGGGTCATCTGCAATCACCATAAGAATACTTCCCTTAGTTAGTTTTCCGAGTGCTTTTTTAGCTTGAGAAACAGGAACTGGGCAATAATGACCCAAGACATCCAACTTGTGTGTCGGCTCCACATCCTATCCGAGAGGATGGTAGGCTTCAACCCTATCCCATGTGAGAGTTCATGAATGAAGTGATTTATTGCCGACCATGCCCGAAGGGGACAAGTCGCTTGTAGAGGAGGTCGAAGACCTTTCTTGGGCAGAAGTTTTCGATCTTGGCCGGGCATATCTGAAAATACCAATTGCGTTGTTACTCGTCGAGGTTTTTTATTGGTTCATAACCCAACCAGTCAACACTTTGGGTCTCATTCAAGAATCGGAGGCTTGGATTTGGTTTCACTTGACTGAACTAATTTATGGACCAGGTTCAGCAACATTATCCGAATACAAAGGCTGGACTACTTTAGTCACCTTGAAGCATCCCGACTTTTTTGGAGACAACATACGTTTGTATGTATCAGATGAGTGTGCTGGTGTCCATGAGATGATTTTCATCTCTGTTCTTATTATGATGACAACAGGCGTTCCACAGAGACTCAGAATTAAAAGTGCTCTAGTGGCGTGCGGGGTAGTTTACGTGTTGAACATTGTTAGACTTGTTGTACTCTACCCTCTTGCGGTTGCTGGATGTGCTGATAACCCAAATATGCTAGGCTGCGAACAACCAATGCATGATTTCCACTCCTTTGTTTATCAATGGGGGTTCTTGATTGTTCTAGTCATAATGTGGCTGATGTGGTTTAAGTTGGTTAATGCTGGCAATCTAATACGAAGAGAAAATGCGGCCGGGAATGACAAGTGGAAGTTCATTTACCGAAAAGAATGGAGTATGCTGAATAAATCTGTTATCGTCATCGCTGCATTACTCGTAATAGGGGCATTTGTCAATGTATTGAGCGATGAAAAGGCAATGCAAGCAAAAGAAACTGTCGACATGTGTGAATTTTATTCTAGTGTGACGGGTGAATGCGGTGAAGCAAGGGACATATGGTCACAAGAGATACAGACGTCATGGTCGCTTGCTACATTGGGAATGCTTGGATTTGCAGGCACAATAATAACTATTGAAAAGCCTGATTTAAGTAATCCTTTGCGATCAAAATTCGATGAAAACGATTCAGCGGATGAAACTTCAATTTCAACAAGTGAAGAATGACTAGGATTCGATAATTGAGACATCATGTCCCTTTGAGATAAGAGATTTTATCGCTAGCGATGCGTGTTTATTGTGTACCTCGACGATAGTAAAATCTTCCATTATGGTAATATCACCAACAGCGAGCTCTGGACATTTTACTGATGATATTATCTCAGAGGATAGAACGAATTTGGAAATAGATGTCGTATTTATCCTAATCGGGACCATTCCAAACACGTCTGCTGCTTCTGCGTTGTCTTCCTGTTTCCTAACAGGGTCTCTGTCAATCCCTTCCGGTAGTTCCGGTGCTTCTGTGTTAGTGATTTCAAGAGAATGTGTGGCAGCGATTTTATTGATCTGAGGAACGTCGTCTCTACCTACTAGAACCCAAGCTTCTCCTTTTCTTCCAATTCTACCTGTACGCCCAATCCTGTGAACGTAATTATCAACATCATCGGGAACATCGTAATTGATGACCAAAGTGATGCCGTCTACATCTATTCCACGAGCTGCTACATCAGTAGCAATCAGTGTTCGAGATTTCCCTTCTTTGAAGTTTGAAATTATTCTATCTCTTTGGTTTTGAGAAAGGTCCCCATGTATGCCCTCTACTTCGAAACGATTTTTCCTTAGACGCTGTACTAATAGGTCTACCATTCGCTTGGTATTGGTGAAGATGATGGTTTGATCATTGTCATTCATTCTCACCAATAGTCGACCGACAACCCACAATTTATTCGCTCGACCGATGCGAACACTGTATTGGTCGATAGGCGGGATATCCAATTTTTCAGTGTTTGTGAGCACAAAGTCGGGTTCAATCATGAATTCATTTGCAGCATCTATAATCTCTTGTGGGAAAGTTGCGGAGAATAGTAATGTTTGTGACCTATTTGTCATTCTCTCAATTACCCACATAATGTCTGGAAAGAAACCCATATCCAACATTCTATCTGCTTCGTCGAGTACAAAAAAGTGGGGTTTTTGTAGGTCGATATGACCCCTTTCTGTCATATCCATAACTCTACCAGGTGTGCCAACAATGATGTCTACACCAGCCTTTAGATTCCTAGCTTGTTTCTCCAAGTCAGTGCCACCGTAAACGGTTTGAATGATTAATCCAGAATCACCTTGTATTCTTTTCAACTCTTCAGCAACTTGATTTGCTAATTCTCTAGTTGGTGCAAGAATAAGTGCTTGGAGTTCACCTGTTGATTGACATGCGTTCATAGCGGGTAGACCGAATGCTGCTGTCTTACCAGAACCTGTTCTGGCCTGTCCAATAACGTCTTTTCCGGACAGTGCTATTGGAATTGTTTCTTTTTGTACTTGGGTTGCATATTCCCAGCCAATATTTTCCAAGCCAGCTAACAAACCAATATCTAAGTCCCAAACAGAGAATGGTGTATTCGTGAACATCTTGTCACCTCATTACGTCCCTTCCCAATATGGGCCACCGGGACGAGGGTGACCCCCGTGTCACAATCAGAAGTTTTCGCTATCTTTGGCCTCAGCTTTGAGAATACCCATCCAGTACTTGTGGGCATTTTCCCTGGTAAGCGGCTTCTTCATCTGGCGAACATGCTCTAGAATGTACTGACGGAACTTCAAAGCCTTTGTTCTGTTAACACCATTTGGTGTTACACCATCCCAAAGGTCTTCGAACTGCTGTTCTTTAGAATTGAAAGGTTGTTCAGACATGAGTAATACTCCTTGAGCGTTTCGCCGACCGGCAACTCCCTCTTAACCATGTCGAGACTTCTTCGACTCTTCGCTGGGAGGGGGTAGTTCTTCCAGCCCCACGGTTTTCCCTTGGGATTCTGCAATTTCAACATCGATTTTTGGCACATTAGGTGCTGGAGCCAAGAATGCGTTTTTCTGCGCTTCAGTCCCCTCAATTTGTGCATCGAATGCCATCTCTTGCAATTCTTTCCGAATCTTTTCATCTTTTTCATCTCTAAGTAAGGCATTGCAGTGATTGCGCAATATCTCATCTCCCATCAACCTTGGAAGTATCTTTACACATGCCATTCTGACACTAACATTATTGTGAGTACAACCTGCAAGAACGAGATCTTTTGCCCTTCCATGATCTGTATCTAGTACCTCAATACACTTGATTGCAGAAATCATAACCTTCGTATCTGAATCTAGTATTGCTCTTTCGGCTAATATCGTTGCAATTCTCTGTTCCTTGTGTGCCAGAGGAACTAAACATTTTGCGGCATTCCTGCGAGTTTCAGCGTCCTCGTCCTCCAAAGCCCATCCTATCAAGTCCCAAGCAGCTGCTCCTCCTTTTGATAAAACTCTCCTGAGTAAACCGGATGCCTTTCTTCTTAATTCCAATGACTCCTCCTGCAGAAGTTCATCGATATGATCGCAAGCCACTTCTGGCCATGTACTGCAGAGTTCTCCAAGTCCACCAAATGCTGCTTCACGGCGTTGCCTTACATGATGCCTCAGTTCAAACGCAAGGGTACTATCTGTTGCTGATGGGAAAATGGGAGCCACGCGTTTCAAGCATTCGCTAGCAGCTCTCCTGACCGATGAATTACTATCGTCTAATAGAACAGATAGATGGTCGAATAATTCGTTCGGCTTGGATTCTGCTACAAACGGAAGGGCAAAAAGTCCAGCAGCTCTAACCTCTGGCTCATCGTCCATTAAACAATCAATTAGGATTCGATGTGCCTCATGTACTAGATTCCCTCCCAATTTCGATAGAGCTTTGATACCATCTAGGCGGCCCATGTGGTGATCTTTTTCTTTCCACCCGACCTTGTATGTTTCAATTTGCATAGTTGCTAATGGTATTACTGCTTGTGGTGGGATTGCCATCCATGGGCCCTCCACCGTCTCACGCTTTCTTTTCTGCCGACGGCTACTCCCGACATCAATAGGACGTCCTGTCCGGGGGTCACGAGCCACGTATTCGCGAGACATAGCGGTAGGTGGCAAACCCTCGTAGGCAATGAACCCTCCCATTTTCTGATATACTACTCTCCAAAATAATCAAACCCTCAATGCGCTACGTAAAAACATGCGAAGGGGTGCTACTGCGTTTTGTATTGTGGCACTATTTTTGCTTCAAACCATTTCAATCGCTGAATACTCGCTCAAAAATTCTGATATTTCAAAATCCTATCATGAGGACAAAATATTCAACAACACTGGATTTAATCAAGACGGAGTATATACTGATTTGAACGGTGAGATAAAAGTAACTAGGCCGTACATAAACTGGATTACGTCAGCAGCTGGTCCAGTGTTAGAAAGAACTGGTGCTTGCTCGGCCTCGGTTGAATCACTTAACGAAGTATGGTTGATAGGTGGTAGACAGGATCTGGACCCGCAACAACAAAATGACGAGGAGCCTACTGATTTCGTTGAAATTTTTTCCAACCATAACAAAACATGGCGTCCTGCCCAAGAGAACCTTCCCCATGCTCAACAGTATTGTGAGGCTGAAAATATTGGTGATTTAATCATAGTTGTTGGTGATTGGGCTAGAAATTCTAATCCTGCTCAATATCCAACTGGGAGAGTTCAAATCTACAACATAACGAATAATTCTTGGTACAATGGTACATCAATGCCTGCTCCACACGAAAGAGGATTAGGAGCGATGGCTGAAGCAAACGGTTACTTGTACTATGCTGGTGGAGTAAGAAATCCTAACGCAAACGATGCCACAAATATGACTTACAGATATGACCCCTCTAACGACCAGTGGACGAGAATGGCTGATATGAATCATGCAAGAGCTTCATTTGAAATGGTCAACTTCCATGGCCAGCTATATGCAATGGGAGGGTTTCAAGGGACGTCAACATGGAACAGACAAGCGATGGACTACGTAGAGAGATATGATCCTGCAACGGACACTTGGACAAATTTAAGCAAATTACCTGTTGCAAGGTTTGGTTGGTCTGGAACAGTTCTAAATGACGAAATTGTCTTGGTAGGTGGATATAATGGAGGTCCAAAAAGTGAGGTATACCATTGGAATCCTGTTGAAGATACGTGGTCCAAGGGTAATGATATAGGATACATTGGCCACTTTGATACTATTGTTGAAGAGATTAATGGAAGCATAATATGGGCGACAGGTGATATGTCATCTTATGCATACAGTTCCTGGAATCAGATGATTTCTCAGGACTCCGAATTTCAAAACAGAACAGAATCACACACTGCTTGGATAACATCACCTGTCATAGATTTGAGGCCGAATTCGAATGGAAGAGCAATACCTGTTCAGTTTAATCTAATGGGTAATAATACTCAAGGTGGGCAATTAGATTTCCAATATCGTACCGCACCTACCGCAAATAGTGTGTCAGGGAAATTATGGCAAGGCTCAGATGGAACAAGTAACAGTACCTTCCCAAAAGGAGTCACTAATGTGAACATTTCTGGTAATGCAGACTTCGTTCAGTACCGCATCAAATTCACAATTATGGATTTAATGACTTGGAATACCCCAGACTTAGAATCAATGTCAATTATCTCTGAGCATGCTGCTTTTTTGTCGTCGATTCCAAATATCCTTCATCCAAGGGGGGAAACTGTAACTATCCAAACTAGTCACGATTTTATTTCAAATGGAATTATGAATTTTGGACTGGCATCATGCAATGAATTTGGTGCCATAAATGGAAATTGGGCCAATCTTTCTCACGATGGAAGTTCATTCTCAATCAATGATCCTGACAATTTACTGGACGGTGGTAACGGTGAAATTAATTCCACAAACGTTGGAGAGAAACTCATTGATTGGTCAATCAGTTTTGGTAATCTAGTAGGAATCACACATCTCTGTATAAAGGTGGGTACTTACACTGACAGAATTACTGAATTCATTCACCCAACCAAAATTGAAATTGACAGAAACCTAGAGATTAGAATATCGGATATTGGTGAATATTCAAACGGTGATACTGTAAGAGGAGGTGTTCCAATCAACATTGGCCTAAACCATAGTTTCCCTTCAACAGGAATGACCCTCGAGAGTGGAACATTGCAAGTTAGGGCCAATTTTGATATACAAACAAACAATGCATCGAATAATAATAATTCTGGCTGGATAAATCAGACTACCCCATGGATAGAACTTACATTAAACCAACACAATACAATACCGTGGACGTTCCCGACGAACGTTTCTGGAACCGTTTTCATTTCTATAGAAGGAAGAACTAATCAAGCATTATCAATTAACACCGTTTCCAATGAAACTCAACTCGTCCTTGACAACCAAAATCCCTTATTAGTTGCGAGTTCCCCAATAAACGAAGATTATTTGGACAGTGAACTAGACCGAGAACTATCAATAGTTATTGCTGATGTTTCGGGATTCAATCAACAGAATGTCAGATTCCAGGTTTGGGTCCAAGAAATTGACGATGGTGTGAATGGAATGCCCCCTGATGGGATTCCACAAAGTGATGAGTTTAGACAAATCAATTACACACTGGAAAATCAAGGAACTTTTTGGTGGTTCAACAGCACACAATCAGATAATTTAAACCAAGATCAGCAATTGGTTTACATGCGCTTATTAGGACATGACTTGGCAGGTTTTGAGATAGTTGATAACACCGTTTGGTGGAAAACTAGAGACGCTAAAAATGCAATTGTTGAAAGAGTCTATAACCCAAATTCTAACAATATCTGGGAAGTATCTAGGGGAATTACGTGGAATATGATAATCACAGATGAGAATAGTTTGAATGACATTATGTCTGTAGAATTACAGCTAGGAGGCGATTCGGAATTTGGAATATTATACAATGTTGCAGACTCATCATGTTACAGTCTAGGGTACGACATTAATTCTGATATGAGTATGTGTAATCATTCATTCAATGATACTGAAATGGTATTTTCAGTTACTCTATTTTCTGGTTGGGGAATTGACATGTCCAAGCTTGAGGAAGGACTCGTCGAAGTTGTGATTACTGATGTTGACGGCCTAAGCACAACATCATTCCAAAATCTTTGGAGCTACTCAGATGATTTTACCTTTACAATCACACAGGTATTAGATACATCGGGAAGCGTTACTGGAAATATTACTTCAGCGTCAGTTGTCCAGACAGGTGATCAAGTGAAAATAAATGGCTATCTTGCACATACATCATCTAACGAACCATACCAAGGTGAGATTTCAGTAAGTTGGCAGGGGTTACTGCAAGGGCAGAATTGGTTCGGTTCCTCTGCAATCCAAGTCAATGATGGAATCATAGATGCAACAATTCCTATGCCAACCACAGGGGGTTTGATGGACATTGAAGTCATATTTATGGATCCATTGCAGACAAGAACAATCGGATATTATGAGTTGCCAATATTCACCGTCGACTCAGAAAGACCCGTTATTCTTGACCCTGTGATAGGCGATATATCGCGATATCATTTGGATGATGTTGGAATTGGTGTTAACATCGAGGAGGATGTATCATGGACAAATGAACTGAAGATATCCTGTCAAATAACGTCCACTGAGGTCCAGTGGGAACCAATTGAGATTTTTATGCTTCCAACAAATGAATTCCAAGGCAAGACAATTTTCTCATACAAATTTGATTTTTCTAAGCAAGGCGATCCCTCACTGCTCTCGCCAGAAGCTATGATGACATGCTGGGCTCAAGGCCAAGACGATTCAGGTAGAGACGTTGCTCTCGAAGGTGAAAATAGGGAAGGCGACCCATGGCTTAGTGTCCCATTAAGCTCAGACGGGCCAAATATAGAATTACTAAGTGTCGAGTTGGACGGGTCTGTTGAACCAGGGAAAGAGCTCCGAGCAGAGATTACAGTCCGAAATTCAGGAGAAAATCTTCAGGAACCATTCAACA
>MDTG01071601.1_pt1 | contig 10085 bp, 10 predicted proteins | sample 811421 | NCBI WGS metagenome assembly MDTG01 (sample SAMN05326645, study PRJNA326480) | marine metagenome | isolation source: seawater | place: Pacific Ocean: South East | collected 2011 | reverse complement strand
ATATATAATGTTGAAAAAAGATAAAATTGAAATTAATCCAAAAAAAAAACTCAAATACTTAATTCTAAAAAGCAACATTCAATTAAATAGAACTTATTCTAAATATATTTTCCACAACTGAAATTGAGTCTTTTTTTGCTAAAAAAACGACTGTATCATCTTTCTCGAAAACAAAATTTGATCTAGGTATAATAACTTTTTGATCTCTTAAAATTGCTCCAATTCTTATTTCGTCTGGTAAATTAGAGTTTTTTAACTCTTTATTAATTAATTCAGAAGTTTCAATTATTTCTGCTTCAATAACTTCAAATTCTCCATTCATAATTGTATAAGCGGTTTCTATTGTTCCTTTATGTATATGTTTTAAAATGCTCGATACTGTATTCATTCTCGGATCAATAAGATCATCAATTTTAAGTGATTTTTGAAGCAAAGAATAATTAGGTTTATTTATTAAAGCCATTGTTCTTTTATCATCATCTTTTTTTTCATCTTTGGCAAACTTTTCTACTAATACACTTACCATTAAATTATCTTCATCATCATTAGTTAATGCTAAGACAGTTTCTGTCTCTTCTAAATTTGCCTCAACTAAGACTTCTTCGTCCAAACCATTACCATTTATTATAATTGTATTATTGAGTTCATTAGCTAAAAATTCAGCACGTTCTTTATTTTTTTCAATGATTTTAACCCTAGCTGAATCTAAAGTTTCTTCTAAATTTTTTGCTAAATTAAATCCAATATTTCCTCCTCCAACAATTAATATTTTTTTTGAAATTTTTTCTGTATGACCAAAAACTTCAAGAGTTTCAGCCATTTGTGATGAGTTAATTATTACATAAATTTTATCATTTAATTTTATCTCATCATTTTTTTTTGGAATTATAAATTTATCATCTCTTATTACACCAATAATATTAGCATCTAATTTTGGATATTTTTTAGTTAAATCATTTAATTTTATATTGATTAATTTGCAATTTTCATTAATCAAGATTTCTAATAATCTAATTTTATTTCCAGCAAAAGGTACGCTATCTAAAGCGCCTGGTGATTCTAATTTTCTTTGTATAGATCTTGCAATTTCTATCTCTGGTGAGATTATCACATCTATTGGTAAGTTTTCTTTATTATAAACTCTTGTAAATTTTGGATTTAAATAATCTTGCGATCTTATTCTAGCAATTTTTTTAGAGATATTAAAAATTGAAAAGGCTATTTGACATATTACCATATTAATTTCATCGTTTCGAGTTACAGCAATAATCATATCAGCCTCTGAAGCATCTGCTTTTTCTAGAATAGATGGATATGTAGCTTTACCAACAATAGCTTTCACATCTAATACATCATCTATCTTTTGTATATCTTCACTTGATTGGTCAATAACAGTTATAGAATGTCCTTGTTCGCTCAGTTGTTTTGCGATTGTAAAACCAACCCTACCTGCACCACAAATAATTATATTCATTTTAATTAAAATCTTTAATTCCTAGGCCTTTCAACTTTCTGTGAAGAGCACTTCTTTCCATACCAACAAAATTAGCAGTTTTTGATATATTTCCATTAAATTTTCTTAATTGGATAGTTAAATACTCCTTTTCAAATTTTTCTCTAGCTTCTTTTAATGGCACAGAAAGGCTATTTTCGGCTATTTTATCATCAAAATTATTACTTTTTAAAGACTCTTTAATAATATTAGAAATTTTTTCCTTATTTTCTGGTTGTAATATTGCAATTCTTTCAATTAAATTTCTCAGTTCCCTAACATTGCCCTTCCAATTATGATTTAAAATATAATCATTATTTTCATCAATTTCTAATTCTTTAATATTATAATTTTCTGAAATTTTTTTTGAAAAATATTTTATCAAAAGTGGTATATCTGAAATTCTTTGATTTAATGGTTCAATATTTATTTCAAACACATTTATTCTATGATACAGATCTTCCCTAAAATTTCCAATTTCAATTTCTTTTTTTAAATCTTTGCTTGATGAACAAATTAATCTGACATCAACAATTAAATCATTATTTCCATTAATTCTTTTAAATTTTTGATCAGTTAAAACTCTTAATATTTTTGACTGTATATCTAAAGGAATTTCAGAAACTTGATCAATTAATAATGTTCCTTTGTTTGCCTTCTCTAATGCACCATAAGAAATTGAACCATTATTTTTTTCTTCACCAAATAATTCAAGTTCATATTTATTTGAGTCAAGCAAAGCACCATTGAGAATGATAAATGGTTTTTTTTTTCTAGTAGAATTTTTATGAATTTTTCTAGCGATAAGTTCTTTACCAGAGCCAGATGGACCATTTATAAATACTCTACTTTCTGTAATAGAAATCTTTTTTATTTGATCAATTATATTAAGGATGTTTTTACTATCTCCAATTAAATCATAAGATAAAAAGAGTTTTTCTTCATATTCTTTATTTTGCTTTTTTAAATTATAATTTTCAACAGCTCTACCTACAAAATTTATTAATCTCTCTTGATCGAATGGTTTCTCAATAAATTCAAAAGCTCCATTTTGTAAAGATTTAACTGCCATTTCAATATTTGCATGACCAGAAATTATTATAACCGGTATATCCTTATTTTTTGATTTAATATGTGATAGTAGTTCAATACCATCATTATCTCCCTTATCAAGTTTTACATCTAATATTGCTACATCAGGAAGTTTTTTATCTATCTCAGTTAATGCTTGATTATAATTAGCAGCAATTCTAGTTTTAAATCCTGCATCTAATATTAAATCATTAATAATAGTTCTTATATCAGCATTATCATCAACAATTAATATTTCTGGTGTCATATTTCTTATTTTAAAAAAATAATTTTTATTTCTGCACCCTCATCAGTAGAGTTAAAATCAATTTTACCATTATGATCATTAATTATTTTGTTTACTATTGATAAACCTAAACCTGTACCATTTTTTTTTGTTGTAAAATATGGATTTAAAATATCTTTAATATCATTTTTTAAGTTATCAAATCCGATTCCTGTGTCATTTATTATTACATTAATATGATTATCCTCATCAATTAATTCAATAGATATTTTTTTTTTTAAATTTGGACTTTTTTGCTGTTTTTCTTGAATACTTTCAATAGAATTTTTGATTAAATTAAGGAAAACTCTGCTTATTTGTTCCTTATCACTATTAAGAAGTATTAAGTCTTTGTTTTTTTTAAATTCAAATTCAATAGATGTTTCAATTTGTTTTAAAAGATTAATATTATCGTTAATAATTAAAATTATATCGTTATTAAACAAAACGGGTTTTGGCATCCTTGCAAAATCGGAAAAATCGTTAACTAATTTTTCAATTTGTTTAATCTGGTTATTTATAATTTTTAGATTATCTCTAAAAGACTCTTTGTTATCATCAGTAATTTGAGAGGAGTATTTACTTTTAATTCTATCAATGGTTAGCTGTATAGGAGTTAATGGATTTTTTATTTCATGTGCTAATTTTCTTGCTAAACTTTCCCAAGCCTCATGTCTTTCATTTATAATCAGTTTTTCCTGCTGAGTTTTTAATCGATCAGTCATTATATTAAAATTTCTATTTAAGATTTCTAAATCTTTATCTGTCTTTACTTCAGGAACTTTAACATTAAGATTTCCATCACCTATAGAAGTTGATGCAAAAATAAGATTATTGATTGACCTAAAAAATCTTGATGAAAAACGTATAGCTATTGATATTGAAATAAATAATAGTAATGAAACAATGATTATATATATTATTGCAAAAGAAATTTTTATACCTGATCTTTGTTCCTCAACAGTGTAATAAAAGTTAATAGCTTCCTGGGACTCAGCTAAATAATTTGAAATTGCTTTATCAAGATATTTAACAACATATATAAATCTATTGTCAAAATTTTGTAACCGCATAATTGCAGCCGATCTATTATCTTGGGCATTAATTATCTTTAAAGGCCTATCATCATCTAAAACTAAATTTAAAGCCCCATCTACAGGTGGAATGTATATTTGATTATCTATAAGTGTTGTAAACAATAATTGCTTACTAGAATCAATAATGTGTATTTCATCAACACTTCTAATAATTTTTTGAGTATTTAAAAATCGCTTATATTCATTTTGATTTTCATTTAAAAATTTTTTACTTTTATCAATATCAAATGCAATCAAGATAATATCAGATTGTATTTTATTTCTAACTTCCTCTACATAATTTTTAGCTAATTCATATGAATTATTAACTACAGTTGTGACTTTTTTATCAAAATATTTTTCAAGAGCAAATGAGAAGAGAAATAGTGAAAAAATAGATATTAGTAATGAAGGAATTAGAGTAAATAAAGCAAAATAAGTAATATATTTTTTATTAGATTTTAAACCATCTTTATCAATATCATTTTTAATTGCTTTGTTAGTTTCAACAAATATAAAAATAAATAAAACAAATAATAAAATGATATTAAGAATAAGTAATAACTGTAAATTTTTATTAGATAATTCAATTAAACCTTTATCTATAAAAGTTAAAAAAGTTAGAAAACCAACGGATAGTGTTATAATAAATAAGAATATTAAATATATGTTTTTCTTAATAAAATCTATCATCTTTAAAAATGGTCACTTAATCAATGAATAACTATTTTATAATACTTGCTTCTGGACAAAGCAAAAGATTTAATTCAAGAAAGCCAAAACAATTCAATATATATAAAAATAAACCTTTATTTGAACACTCAATTGATAAAGCATTAAAATCTAAATTATTCAAAAAAATCATTTTAGTAACTAATAATAAAAATAATATAAAAAAGAAGTTTCCTAAAAAAATTTTAATCTTAAAAGGTGGTAAAGAAAGATCAGACTCTTCATTAATAGCACTTAAATATATAAAAAAATTTAAACCAAATAATGTTCTAATTCATGATGCTGCAAGACCAAATTTTTCTATTAGTCTATTAAAAAAATTAATTGATTCGCTAAAAAAAAATAAAGCATCTGTTCCATTTATAAATTCAACAGATTCAATCAAATATAAAATAAATAATCAATTATTTAATTTAGATAAAGATAAATCGATACTTACACAGACACCTCAAGCATTTAAATATAAAGAACTCTATAATTTATCAATTAAAGAAAAAGATAAAATTCAAGATGAGGCAACTTTATTCATAAATAATGATTTAAAAATAAAATTTATTAAGGGAGAAAACATAAATAATAAAATCACATACAGAGAAGATATAAAGGAAACAAAAACATACTATGGAATTGGTTTTGACATACACAGATTAATTAAAGGCAAAAAACTTTTTTTAGGGGGAGTTAAAATACCATTTCACTCTGGTTTAAAAGGTCATTCTGATGGTGATGTAATAATACATGCAGTCATTGATTCATTGTTGGGAGCTATAAGAAAAAAAGATATTGGTACTTTTTTTCCAGATACCAAAAATAAATTTAAAAATATTAGATCACCAAATATGTTAAAACCAATACTTGAAATCATAAATAAACATAATTTTTACATCAATAATCTTGATATAAATTTAATATGTGAAAAACCTAAAGTCTCAAAATATAGAAATAAGATAATTAAATCTTTATCTAATTTATTAAGTATTCAAAAAAATTTAATAAATTTAAAAGGTAAAACTGTTGAAAAATTTGGATTAATTGGAAAAGAAAAAGCAATTGCCAGTGAGGCAATCGTTTCTATTAATAAATATGATTAATAAATTTAATTTTTTATTTGTTACAATGTTTGGTCTTGGTAAAGCAAAATTTATTCCAGGAACTTTTGGATCATTAGCAACAATTATAGTTTTATATATTTGTTTCCATATCCTTAAAATAAACTCAAATTTAATTCTTTTAGGATTATTAATAATCTTTGTATATTCATTCATTGCTATTGCAAAACACACAAAAGAAAGTGAAAACAAGGATCCTGGAGAAATAATTATTGATGAGTTTATTGGGCAATCTATTCCAATATACTTATACGAAATTTCGCATGGAACAAATAAGCAGCCTGATGAAGCTATAATATTTTATGGAGTTTGTTTTGTATTATTTAGATATTTTGACATTACGAAACCATTTCCAGTTAGTTATTTTGATAAAAAACACAAAAATAGTTTTGGTGTGATTATGGATGATGTTTGTGCTGGATTTTATGTTGTCCTAATTTTAATTTGTATCATGATTCTAAAAAGCTATATTTTATAATGAAAAACCTCGTAGTAAAATTAACTAAAAAAAGATTAAAAATTGCTTTTGCTGAGTCTTGTACTGGTGGAAAGCTCGCTTCATCGCTAACCGCTATAAGTGGGGCATCTAAAGTATTTAATTTAGGGCTTATTACATACTCAAATCAAGCAAAAATTAATGTTTTGAAAGTAAATAAAAATATTATTCAAAAATATGGTGCAGTTAGCCCTGAATGCTGTCAAGCTATGGTCAATAATTTAGAAAAAATTTCGAAAGCGCAAATAAATGTTTCAATTACAGGAATTGCTGGTCCAAATGGAGGAAGTAAGACAAAACCTGTTGGGCTAGTGTATATTGGTATAAAAAAAAATAATAAATTATTTATCTCAAAAAATATATTTAAACAAAAAAATAGGTTAAGTATTCAAAATGCTACAGTCAAAAAAACTTTTAAAATTATAAAATCTTTAATTTAATCTAACTAGAGACTTTCAGCTTTTTTTTGAAAAGCGTCAGCAATTTTATTTAAACCGTATTGAAATGATTTAATCATAATTAGGTTTAAAAATTTATTTTTAATCTCAAAATCAACATCAAATTGAACCTCAGTAAATTTTTCTTTTTGTGTAAATTTCCAATTATTTTCAAGATGATTTAAGGGGCCGCCAATATTCGTGACATGAATAGAGTCATGTTTTTTGTCATAGCGAACATCACTTTTATACGTATCTATAAAAGGTTTTTTTCCAATAGTAAGATCTGCAATAATTGCTATCTCATCTTTTTTTTCTATTCTTTCATAGACTTTAGAATCGATACAAAATGGAATGAACTCAGGATATTTTTCAATATCTAAAACAAAATCTATTAACTTTTGTTTATCACGTGATATTTGCCTGGTTACTGAGGCTTTAGGCATTATAATTATTAAATCTATTTAATTTTAACTTTTTAAAGTCTTCATCTGCATGATACGAAGATCTTGTAAGTGGTGATGAAGATACTAATAGAAATCCTTTAGATTTTGCAATATTTTCTAAATATTTGAATTCATCTGGATGATAATATCTTACTAATGGATGATGTTTAGGCGATGGTTGTAAATACTGACCAATTGTAAGAAAATCTACATCCGCAGAACGTAAATCATCCATTACCTGAATTAATTCATCTTTATTCTCACCTAACCCAACCATCAATCCTGATTTTGTAAATATTTTTTTATTATTAACTTTCACATTTTTTAAAAGTTCTAATGAGCCAAAATATCTAGCTCCTGGTCTTACCTTTAAATATAATTTGGGGACTGTTTCAATATTGTGATTAAAAACATCTAAATCTGCTTCAAGAACTTTCTTATAAGCATCACCTTTTCTTAAAAAATCTGGCACTAATACCTCTATAGAAGTATTAGGATTTTTATTTCTTGTAACATTTATTACTTCAAAAAAATGACCTGAACCACCATCTGGAAGATCATCTCTATCTACTGAGGTAATTACAACATGTTTTAAATTTAGTTTTTTTACCGCATTTGAAATCTTATATGGTTCAAAAGGATCAAGTTTTTCTGGTTTGCCAGTTTTAACATCACAGAAAGAACAAGCTCTAGTGCAGGTATCACCCATAATCATAAATGTTGCATGTCTTTTACTCCAACATTCAGTAATATTTGGACAATTAGCTTCCTGACAAACTGTTACTAAATTATTTTGATTAACTACAGTTTTAGTAAAAAAAAATTCCTTACTATTTGTTAGCTTTGATTTAATCCATGATGGTTTTTTTTTAATTGGATTAATTGGCTTGTTTACTTTTTCTGGGTGTCTTATTTTAATTGTCATTTTTTTTTATTAAATAAATTGTTTCATCTTTTTTACCAAATAAAAATCTCTCACGTATTAATATTTCAATATAATCAAGATCTAAATTTTTGCTCAATAATAAATTTTTATGCTCAATGCTTTTAATTTTATTAGTTAAGGATAATTCCTCTTTTTTCAAGTTGACCAAATAATTCTTTTTTTCAATTAATGAAAAAAGCCCTCTCTCTCCTGAAACTAAGTTTAACCCAAAGTAAAAAATTAAAAATATTGATGTTAATAAAAAATAATTTTTTTTTATTAATCTTAACATTAATTGATTGTATTCATCCTCGCTTTTTTTCCAAGTTCTTCTTCAATACGTATTAATTGGTTATATTTGGCTACTCTTTCTGATCTAGCTAGTGATCCGGTTTTAATTTGATTAGAATTTGTACCAACCGCTAGATCAGCGATAAAAGTATCCTCACTATCTCCTGATCTATGTGAAATTATAGTTTTATATCCAATAGTTTGAGCAAATTTAATAACCTCTAAAGTCTCAGATACTGTTCCAATTTGGTTTAACTTAATTAAAATTGAATTTGATGAAATATTTAAAAAACCTTTTTTAAGTCGTTCAAGATTTGTTACATATAAATCATCACCCACAATTTGAACTTTATTAATTGATTTCATTAATTTGTTCCATGCTAGCCAATCATTTTCAGCAAAAGGATCTTCGATAGATTTAATTTTATATTTCTTAATTATTTTTTGATATTCTTTGATTGATTTTTCAACTGTTATATAGCTCTTAGAGTGAATTGAATACTTGTTTTTTTTTAATAATTCATTAGCGGCAACATCTAAACAAATTGAAACATCTTTTCCATTTTCAAAGCCTGATTTTTTTATTGCAGAAACAATTAAATCTAATGCTTGAATATTACTACTAATCATGGGTGCAAAACCACCCTCATCTCCAACTGAAGTTGATAAACCTTTATCTTTGATTATTTTGCTTAATTTTTTAATAACAACAAAACAAATCCTCATCGCTTCATTGAATGTTTTTGCCTTATCGGGCCTAATCATAAACTCTTGTATTCTTAACCCATTATCTGCATGAGCTCCTCCATTAATAATATTCATTAAAGGATAAGGTAATTGAAAATTTTTTTTTAAAAAAAAAGTTTTGTATAAAGGTAATTTTCTAACTTTAGCAGAAAGTTTTTTAACTGCCATTGATACTGCTAACATAGCATTAGCTCCTAATTTGGTTTTTTGTCTTGTGCCATCTAAATTGATTAACAAAGTATCAATTCTTTCTTGATTGTGAACGCTTTGACCTTTTAGTTTTTTTGAAATCTTTGTATTCACTAAATTAACTGCATTTAAAACACTTTTACCTAAATATCTTTTATTATTACTGTCTCTTTTCTCAAACGCTTCAAATGTTCCTGTGGATGCACCAGAGGGACAGATCGCTGATGCAGAATTATTTTTAACATAGACTTCTGCTTCAACCGTAGGGTTACCTCTACTATCAAATACTTGACGAGCTTTTATTTTTAATATCTTACTCACTACTTTTTAATTAAATTATCAATATCATTTAATTGTTTTAATAAATTTTCTAATTTATTTAAAGGAACCATGTTGGGACCATCTGATGGAGCATTATCTGGATCTTGATGGGTTTCAATAAAAACTCCAGCAACACCAACTGCAACTGCGGCTCTTGCTAAATATTCAACAAATTCTCTTTGTCCACCAGAGGACTCTCCCTTACCACCAGGTTGTTGGACTGAATGAGTAGCATCAAAAATGACAGGATAACCATTCTTTGCCATAATTGGTAAAGATCTCATATCAGAGACTAAAGTATTGTAACCAAAGCTAGCACCTCTTTCTGTGACAAGAATATTTTTATTCCCAGAGTCTGAAATTTTTTTAGTTACATTAACCATATCCCATGGTGCTAAGAACTGACCTTTTTTAACATTAATAATTTTATTTGTTTTAGCAGCAGCAATTAATAAATCAGTTTGTCT
>MDTG01059196.1_pt1 | contig 10085 bp, 11 predicted proteins | sample 811421 | NCBI WGS metagenome assembly MDTG01 (sample SAMN05326645, study PRJNA326480) | marine metagenome | isolation source: seawater | place: Pacific Ocean: South East | collected 2011 | reverse complement strand
CTTTTATCCATTTTCCAGATTTATCAGATTTAATTGAAGCATCAAAAAAATTTGAAATTTTCTGAGATGATTTTAAACCAAAAGTATAATTGCTTTTTTTTTTTTGAGACTATTTCATTTGCAACATCATGATAAATATTTGCAAAAGCCTCTAAAAAACCAGAAGGGTGACCAGGTTTATAACGATTATATCTATCTTTATTTGCCTCATAAATTGCAGAACTTCTGTCAAAAACTGTTTTAGTTCCATCTATGTTCAAAAACAAAAGTTTTTCAGGATTATCTTGCTTCCATACAACTGTCTTTGTTGTGCCTATAATTTTTAATTCTAATCCATTAGAAATACCTGGGCAGGTTTTACTAATTATAAACTGGCCAAAAATTTTTTTATCCATTTCAGTCATGAAATAGGCATTGTCAATTATTTTATATTTTGAATGATTAAAAAATTTTGCAAAAACTTTATTTGGTGTCTTTTCAAAAAGAAAATCGCACATATTTATTAAATGAGATCCCAAATCACCAAAGATATTTGGATACTCAATATCCTTTAATCTCCAAGCTTTTGGTTTTATTTTCTGAGAAGTTTTTGAAACAAATGCATTTTGAGGCATATAAAAAAAAAATTGTTTTATTTCTCCAATTTTTTTTCGTCTTATAATTTCCTTGAGCTCTCTCAAAATTGGATAGCCAGTGTAATTGTAGGTCACTTTGATAAATTTTTTTTTTTTTAAGAATATTTTATTAATCTTTTTCATTTGGTCCGCGCTGTTAATCAGGGGCTTTTCCGAAATTATTGGAAGATTCATTTTTATAAGATCTTTTAATATTTTATAATGAGTAGGTGTTGGTGTTAAAAGAACTACGGCATCTAATTTTTTTTTCTCATTTTTAATAAAACTTTTTAATGAGTCGTAAACTCTTGATCTATTTATATTATATGTGGCACCACTCGCTAAGTTTGATTTTTTATTTCTACTAAAAAAACCAGAAACTAATTTCCATCTATTGTCTAGCTTGCTAGCTAAAAAATGCATTTTTCCAATTGTAGAATTTGTGCCTCCACCGATAAAGCCTAAACTTAGATTTGTTTTCATTAAGATATATATATATATTTATTAAATAATGTATATTAGAAACTATCAATCAAAGTATAGATAAAGAAATATAATGAACATTGCAATAATTCCAGCCAGACAAGGTAGCAAGAGAATAAAAGGAAAAAATATTAAAAATTTTTTAGGAAAGCCTATAATTAGTTACGCGATAAAAAAAGCAATAAGTTCAAAACTTTTTGATTATGTAATTGTTTCAACAGACTCTTCGAAAATTCAAAAAATATCAGAAAACTATGGTGCAAAAGTTTTTTTTAAAAGACCTAAAAAAATTTCAAATGATAAAGCAAAAACTCAAGATGTAATAATCCACTCATTAGATTGGTTTAAAAAAAAAAATATACTATTTAAATATGTGTGCTGTATTTATCCAACATCTGCTATGGTTAAATCTATTGATTTAAAAGAGTCATTTAAATTAGTTAAAAATATGAAATGGTCATTCGTAATGTCAGCACAGAAATACACTACGCAGTTTGAAAGATCATTCAAACTATTAAATAAAAGAATTGTTTTAAATGACAAAAAAAAATTCATAAAAAATTCTCAAACTTTCCAAGATTTTTATCATGATGCAGGACAGTTTTATTGGGGAACATCAAAATCATGGTACTCAAAAAATACAATTTCAAGCAATAAAAGCACAATTTATGAGTTAAAAAAATATCAAGCTGTTGATATTAATACTTTAGAAGATTGGAAATTTGCAGAAAAATTGTACAAATTAAGTAATTAAGAATATTGATATGAAAAAAAAAATTATCTTTGCTTTTATATTTTTTTTTCTTGTGGTTATCACATACATATTCATTGGCAAAAATATAGATAATTCAAATAGCCAATTTCTTCGAAAAATTAAATTAATGATTCCTTATGATATAAGACAAGCAATTAAAAAAAATGTATTTGTTTATTCATACATTGATATTTTAGAAAACAAGATAGCAAAAAAAGAAAAAAATTTAATCGATTTAAGTTATAAATTTACAAGCATTCATGGAATGTATTTTCAAAGGCTGATTGATAATGAAATAATTTTAAGCAAAAATAAAAAAAAATTCTATTATTCTGAATTAAAAACAGAGATGCTTCCTTGGCAAGGACCTCATGGTTATTTTGATTTATTTGAAAAAAATATTTTTATAATTTCACATAAAGGAATAATTAATTATGGAAACAAAGGTTTACTAAAATATAAAAATTTTTCTTTAAATACTATTCCTTCAAATTTATCTGAGTTAGTAAATTATAAAAAATTTTTTGGACACAAACATTATGGCGTAAAGGGATTATTGGTTGATAATAACCAGGTATATGTTTCATTGATATATGAGCTCAAAAAAGGGTGTTATAATCTGTCAATTTTTGTAGCAGAATTAAATTTTGAAAATTTAGATTATAAAAAATTTTTTAGCCCAAACACTTGTGTCAATGAAAATGATGAATATTACAAAATTGCAAATGAACGTTTGCAACCTCTTCAGTCAGGTGGTGCCATGACAAAGACAAATAATAATAAAATTATTTTTTCTACCGGAGAATTTAGATTAAGAGATTTAGCTCAAGATAAAGAAAGTGTATTTGGAAAGATAATTGAAATAGATAGAGAAAGTAAAAAATTTAGAATTATCTCAATGGGACATAGAAACCCTCAAGGAATTTATTACAATCAAGAAAAAAATATCTTACTTTCTACTGAACATTCAGCTCAAGGTGGAGATGAAATTAATATTAATCCCTCTATTGAAGAAGAGAAAATCAAAAACTATGGTTGGCCCATATCTTCTTATGGCGAACATTATGGATTTGATACAAGAGATGATAGTAGCGTGTTGTATGAGATTGCACCTTTAAACAAGTCACACAAGAATTTTGGTTTTATTGAGCCTCTAAAATATTTTGATTTAAAAGCTAGGGCCCCATCTGCTATTGCTGAAGTAAATAAAAATCTTAAGAATTTAGACGGAAACCAATATATGGTAAGTCTTATGAAGTATAGACAATTACATCATATCAAGCTTAATGATAACCATGATAAAATATTAAGTCATGATATTATTCAATTTAAAAATCGAATTAGAGACATCAAATATGATGAAGAAACTGAGAAAACTTTATTATTATTTGAAAAAGACACCTTTGATTACGAGGAAGAATATGCATATTGGATAGGTGTTCTTGAGCCAATAAATTGATTTTAAATATAAAAAATATGTAAATATTATGAAAAAAAAAATTTCATTTTCAATTTTAGGATTAGGAAGAGTTATTGATAAAAGAGTTTTTCATATGTTTAAATATGAAATCAAGAATGGCTATGTAAAAACAATATTCGATAAAAATAAAAAAAAAAACTAAAAAGTATGAGAAATTGTTCAACTGCAATTCAGAAAATTCATTAGAAAATTTTTTAAATATTAAAAGTGACTTTATCTATATAGCTACAGAGTCTGGAAATCATTTTAAACATATCTTAAAATGTTTCAATCATAATAAAAATGTGATTGTTGAAAAACCACCTGTACTTAAAGTTGATGAATTAGAAATCTTAAATAAAATAGCAAAAAAAAAGAAACTAAAATTTTACACAATTTTTCAAAATAGATTAAATAAATCAGTACAGTATGTAAAAAAAATTATTAAAAAAGAAAAAATAATATTTGTTGATTTGTCTTTGATTTGGTCAAGACCACAGGAGTATTATAATGATTGGCATGGTAATTGGAAATTAGATGGAGGTGTTTTAGCGCAGCAAGGAATACATTATGTAGATTTGTTGATTTATTTGTTTGGAAATCCACACAAATGTGTAAGTTCATTGGAAAATAGAGTTAATAAATTACAAGCAGAAGACACCCATTCATCACTAATTGTTTTTAAAAAAAACAAACTAAGCTGTACTGTAAACATGTCTACAGCTTTTAGGCCGAAAGATTTTGAGGCCTCAATAAAAATATATTGTAAAAAAAAGGTTATCTCTTTAGGTGGACTTTGTTGTAATACAGTTTCAATTAGCGATTTATCAAAAAATAATAATAAATATAAAACAATTAAAAAATTTTCAGAAAAAGTTCCAAGTGGATATGGTGTATCACATAAAAAAGTTTTTCAAGAGCTCATAGATTACGAACTAAAAAGAAATACAGACCCTTTAAAAGCTTATAAAACCTTAAGCACTATTAAATTAATAAACATGATGTATAAAAGTTTTTTTGAAAATAGATGGATCTATTTTGACACAAAAAAAATAGTTTCAAAATTAGGTAAATGAAAAAAAATCTTTCTTTGGACTTATTTATTTCCAATAGGGTAAATACAAAAAAAAAAAAGTATGCCCTAATAATAGGTGAGACACCTTCAAATGGTGCAAGATCACCTAAATTGTGGAACAGAGTATATAAGAAGCAAAAAAATCAAACAAAAATGTTCCCAGCAGATGTATCAATTATTAATCTAAAAGCATTAATAAGTTATTTAAAGTTTGATGACGCATTTATTGGGTCTGCAGTAACAGCGCCGTATAAAGAGATAATTTTAAAATATGTAAAATTTATTTCATCCGAAGCAAAAGCAATAGGATCGATTAATACAATAAAAAAGTCAAACTCGAGATTGATTGGCTACAATACTGACTATCATGGTGTAATGAAATCTCTGATTTCTTTCAAAAAGAAAAAAAAAATTTTAATTTTGGGTTGTGGTGGTGCAGGTAAAGCAGTTATTTTAGCCAGCATAAAAAAATTTAAAAATGCTTTTTTTTATTTCTATAATAGAGACAAAAAAAAATTAAATACATTTATTAAAAAATTAAAAATAAAAAATTATGAAATAATCAATTATAAGAAAATTTTAAGCTTGTATGGTGTAGATTTAACTATTAACACTACAAGTATTGGATTTAATTCTTGGATATTTAGAAACAAAAAGTTTTATAATTTAATGTATTTTACTCCGTTTTCGAATTTAAATAAGGTTCACGGAATTAAAAGCAGAAATAAAAAAGAATTTTTAAGAAAAAATCAAAACTGCATTAATAATGACAAATTAAACTATTTTAAATTTTTGGAGCAAAATTCAAATTGTGAATTTTTTGATATAATATATAACCCTCAAATGACAACTTTTTTAAAGTTAGCAAAAATTAATGGTCACAAAATACTCAATGGTCTAGATATGAATTTAGATCAAGCTGTAAAAGCCTTTTGCATAGTTAATAATAAAGAATTTAAAAAGATTAATATTTTAATGAAAAAAAATGGATAATAAATTTCCAGGAAAAGATATCAGCCAAGAAGATATAAAGACTAAATTTCCGCTAACTGCAAAAAAACAAGACAATCACAAATCTAAATTTACAGTTGCAGGAGTTGAGTTTGGAGGTGATTTGGTTCCAATATTTGCTGGACCAAATATGGTTGAAAGCAAAGATTTAATATTTGATGTTGCTAAAAACATTAAAAAAATTGGCGCTCATTTTATGAGGGGTGGCGCATTTAAGCCTCTCACTTTTCCTTATAGAAATAAAAAATATACAGAAACAAGAGAAGATGGAATAAAATGGCTTGGACTGGCAAAAGAAAAATACAATATACCTATAATCACTGAAGTCATGGAAGAAAAATATATTGATATGATCTCTGAGGTTGCAGATATTTTACAAATTGGATCAAGAAACATGCAGAATTATCCTTTAATCACTGCATGTGCAAAAACTCAAAAACCAATAATGATTAAAAGACATTATGGTGCTTCTTTGAGAGATTGGTTAGGGTCTGCTGAGTATGCTTTAATTGAAGGAAATGAAAAGGTTATTTTGTGTGAAAGAGGAGTGTCTGTTCCCCATACACATAGAGCTACATCAAGATTTTTACTTGATTTACAAGTTGTTCCCGCAGCCCAAGAAATAACTCATTTACCTATAGTCGTGGATCCTTCTCATGCAACTTTTTGGAGAGCCTGGGTAAAGCCCATGGCATTAGCATCAATTGCAAGTGGGGCAGACGGTATTATGCTTGAAGTACATCCAGACCCAGAAAATTCAGCAGTTGATCCATTACAACCCATTAATTATGATGATTTCAAATCTTTGATGATACAAATGGACAAACTATCAAAATCCATCATGGGTAAAAAAATATTTATATAATATTAAAGAATTAAATTTATGAAAAAAAAACTTTACACTGATATTAATATAAAAAGAATTGATAATTTTTTAGATAAACATCTAGAAGAGGCAAAAAATTTAGAGGATGGAAGTCCACCATTTTCCTCTGTTGAAATAAGTATAAATGGGGCTTGTAATAGAAGATGTTTTTTTTGTCCAAGAGTTGATGAAGAGGGTTATCCAAACATTTTAAATTCTCTTGATATGAAATTATTTGATGAATTAATTAATGATTTAGTGTTAATAAATTATCAAGGAAGAGTGGCATTTTCTGGTTTTTGTGAACCTTTATTATCAAAAAATTTAGATCAATATATTTTAAAAATTAAAACAAAGCTCACTAAAACAGTGATTGAAGTAGTAAGTAATGGAGACCCTCTTTTAGCAAAAAATGGAAAAGAGAGATTAACCAAACTTTATAAAGCTGGCTTAGATACAATTAAGATAAGTTTATATGATGGGCCGCATCAAATTGAATTATTTGATGAAATAAAAAAAGACTTACAATTGTCAGAAGAGCAATACATTGTTAGAAAAAGGTATTTAGGTCCAGAAGAAAGTTTTGGCATAACTATTTCTAACAGAGCAGGATCAGTAAGTCTTAAAAATGAGGCATTCGAGCTCAAGGCTCTAAAAGAACCACTAAAACAACCATGCTATTATCCTTTTTATAAAGTTTTAATTGATCATAATGGAGATGTTTTAATGTGTTCTAATGACTGGAAAAAAGAAAAATCAATGGGAAATCTTTCTAAAGAATCTTTGCTTTCAATATGGTCTAATAAAAAATTTGTAGATTTAAGAAAAAAATTACTTAATAGTGATAGAAACCATAAACCTTGTAATGTTTGTGATGTTAATGGAATATTAAATGGAAAAAAATCTTTTGAAAAGTGGAAAAATTATTTTTCCCAAAAAACTTAATTTAAAAAAAAGAATTAATGTAGGTATCATTGGCTCAGGTAAAATGGCGATGGAATACATCGCTGTTATTAAATCTTTTAATCACAAATTATCTTATTTATTTTCTCCTTCAGATAATAAAAATGCTAAAGTAATTGCAAAAAAAAATAATGCAAAATATTTAAAGAATTACAGGGAAATATTATCAGCGGATGATGTTGATGTATGGATTGTATGTACATCTTGGCACAAATTAAAAGAAGTTTTTTTTAAAATTTCAAAAATTAAAAAGCCCATTTTATTTGAAAAGTCCCTGAAATTAACAAGTGTTGAAATAAGTAAAATTTCAAAATTAAAAAATTTTCCTTCAATTAAAAAAATGTCATTTGCTTATAATAGAAATTATTATGACTATATTTTTTTCTTATCTAACTTTATTAATAAAAATTTATTAACTTATGGAAGTGCTTTTTTTTATGATCCATACAAAGATATTTCAAAAAAACATAAAATTCCAAACTCATTCATTCCGTTTTACATCACATCACATTGGATTTCATTAATTTTTAAAATTTTTAAAATTTGTAATATAAAAATTAATAAAATTAGTAAAAGTGACATAATTAAAAATAATGAATTAAATTTTAAAAAAATAAGTATAGTTGCAAAATTTAAAACAAAGAAATTTTATTTTGATATTTTTAATTTTCCTAATTTACCTGATCACCATAGTGTAAAATTTTTCTTTGATAAAAAGATAGCTGAAATTTCTCCAATCGAAAAAATTAGAATTTATAATAGTATAAATAAAATAAAATTTAATAAGTACTTTGTTAAACAAGATCAAAAGGAAGTTAATAATCATTTTAAGCCTGGCTTAAGATTTCAATATTATGATTTCATCAATCATTTTCTTAACAAAAAAAAATCAGTACTAATTACTGATTTTAAAGAATTGTTCGAAGTTTACAAAATATGTGAATTGTTAAGGTAAATAAATAAATGCGAATTAAAAATATTAAGATTTATTACATTAAAAAAAAAAATTACAAATCCATTTTTCCTAGACCAACCTTCTATAAACAGGGATTTGTTTTTATTAAGTTAATAAGCGAAGACGATATAGAAGGTTTTGGAGAACCTTCTCCATACATAGCTAATCCAAAAAATTTAATAAAATTGATTGAAAAAATTTATCTTAAGTATTTTCAAAGAAAAAATTTAAATATTTCATATGTAGAAAATTTAAAAAAAGTAAGTAAAAACAATTTGTTAGATTTAATATTACCTGCATTTGATCAAGCTATTTTTGACATCCATTCTAAAGAAAAAAAATTAAGCGTTTCTAAAATTTTAAATAAAAAAACAATTTCAAATCTAAATTTTTATGCAAGTGGAGGCATGTTTTTTGAAGGACAGAATTATGAAAAAATACTAAATGAGGCTGTTGAATCAAAAAAAAAAAATTTCTTTGGATATAAATACAGACCACCAATGCCTAAAAATAATTTATCCCATCAACAAAGAATGAAAAATCCACCTCCTTTAGATATAAAGTCTATAGAGAAATTTTCGAGCAAATTACGAACAAAGGTAGGATCAGAATTTAATATAATGATAGATTTAGGATGCAGATGTAGAAACATTAAAGATACAAAATATCTTTTTGAAATGTTTAAAGAACATAATTATTATTTTATAGAAGAGCCATTTAAAAGAAATTTTATGTACTATAAAATTCTAGAAAAAATAAAGACAAAAATAAACATAGCTGGTGGTGAGCATATCAATAATATTCAACAATTCTATAAATGGAATAAAAAAAGGTATTTTAATTTTTTTCAACCAGATACAAATTTAATGCTTTTTAGTGAAATTAACTTAATGATTAATAAAATTGGTTTTGAAAAAATTATTCTACACAATTGGTGTAATAAAATAAATTTTTTATCTAATATCAACTTTGCATTTTCATTAAAAAAGAAAATTTTAATAGAAAAAAATATAATTCCCAATCCCTATGATTATTTTTTTGATACAAAAAAAAGAGTAGTTAAAAATGGAAAAATTGATTTTAAAGATGTGATGGGATACGGTTTATCAATTAAAAATTCAAAAAAACAAAATTTAGAAATTTATGAAAAAAAACTATAATATAGTTGCAATTGTTTCTGCTAGAGGAGGCTCAAAAGGTGTTCCAAATAAAAATATAAAGTTGCTTAATGGAAAACCATTAATTTTACATTCATTAAAATCTCTTTTAAAAGTGAGAGAAATTGACAAAATCGTCTTATCTTCAGATAGCAATAAAATTTTGAATATTGTAAAAAACTTTTCAAAAAAAATTCAATTAATGAAAAGACCTAAATATTTAGCGGTTGATAAAACTCCATTAACATCAGTTGTTAAACATTCTGCTATAGAATTAACTAGGAAGGGTTACATTGCTGATTATGTATTGCAAATAGCACCCACATGTCCATTTATTAAAACTAACACAATAAAAAGCATTATTAAGCTATTAAAAAAAGGAAATGATTGTGTGGTTACCCTAAAAAAAATAGAACATGAACATCCATATAGAGCAAAAAAATTAAATGAAAAAAATTTTCAATTTAAAAGTTTTTTGAAAAAAATTAATGTTGAAAAATTTATATCTAGGCAAGATCTACCAACATTATACTGTACTTCAGGAGCTATATATGGAAGAAGTTTTCAATTATTAAAGAAGTTTAATGAAAAAGATTTTAATTTAGGGAAAAAACCTATAGGTGTTGTGGTTGATGATATTGAAGCAATCAATATTGACAGGCATATAGATTTTGACTTTGCTGAATTAATATCTAAAAAATACAAATTAAAATGAAAAAAACCACTGAAAAAATTTCTATAATAATTAG
>MDTG01032655.1_pt1 | contig 10085 bp, 7 predicted proteins | sample 811421 | NCBI WGS metagenome assembly MDTG01 (sample SAMN05326645, study PRJNA326480) | marine metagenome | isolation source: seawater | place: Pacific Ocean: South East | collected 2011 | reverse complement strand
GGCGAGCTCAAAACGTCGCAAAATATCCGAATATCGCCCACTACTCTGAGAGTTAAGATTAACAATTTCAGGCCTCAATACAATAAACAACTCCCGTCTCTGAGTTGCTTGCTGGCGGTATGAAAAAAGATTACCAACAACAGGCACTCGATTGAGCACGGGCACACCAGTGTTGAGACTTTCCACGTCAGTTTGAATTAAACCTCCTAAGACAACATTTTCACCATCTCGCACGACCACCGTCGTATTAATCTCTTGATTGTTAAAAATTGGATTGTTGTTCACACCTTCAGCGCCACTCTCTACAGAAGACAGTTCTTGACGAATAGACAGGTTCACAATTCCATCACTGTTAATTTGCGGAGTAATAGAAAGAACAATTCCTGTATCTCGATACTGAATATTCGTAGTGCTTACGCCCGCCGTGCCTAAAGACTGCCCTTGCTGGACGGGGACCTGAGAACCAATCTGAATCTCGCCCTCCTGATTATTAATAACGGTCAGCGAGGGCCTCGCGAGTAGCTCAACTTCATTATTAACTGAAATTGCTTGTAACGTTGCATCAACTTGCGCTGCACCGTCAATAAACGACTTACTAAACATTAAACCACCAAGCGAAGAGGGCAAATAACCGGTACTTGTTTCGGTTGAAATAGGTTGTACCGCGCTATTACTCGCAACGCGCGTCCAATCAACGCCAAATTTATTGCTATCAGTGAGGGTAATCTGAGCGATTACTGCATTAATCATTACTTGCAACGGGACTGCATCAAGCTGATTGATTGTAGTGAGAAGCTGCCGGTAATCTCTCACTGTGCTCTTTATGAGTAAGCTGTTAGTAGCTTCGTCTGCAACAATCGAAACTTTTAAGTTTGCGGCTGCCGCACTATTTTCACCTCCAGTAATTTCTCGTCTGGGGTCTACAATACCCCCTTGTTCTTGATCAGAGCTTTGATCAATAAATCTTCGCCCACCAACGGTATCTAAATTTGATGAACTATCTCGACTATTGTCAGTTTCAAATATATTTGACAGCGTTTCTCCTAACTCCACGGCACTCAAGTTTTTTACAGGATAATAAAATAACTGTTCAACTTGTTCTTGACTTGCAGCATCTAGAATTCGCACCCATCTATTAATTTCTTGAAATCCTCGGCTTGCAGGCGCAGTAACTAAAATCGCATTAATCCGTTCAATACCCTTTACTTGGTATGTCGACGCGACCCCTTCTACTAACTGTAAGATCTCAGTCAACTCCGTCGCAACCTCAACAGCACTTGCATTATCTAGCCTGTGGAGAAACAACCCTTGGTTCAAAAATGGATCAGAGTCAATGATTGATAAAAGTGCGTTAACACGGGTTAATAACTCCTCACTCCCGCTAATCGCCAATATATTTGGAGAGGCCAGTCTTCTTACAGATCCCCCAGAATCCAACAAAGGCTCTATTACTCCAATAACAGATTCGATCGAAACAAAAGTGAGCGGTGTAATTTGCATGACTTCACTCGAGGATCTGCCACCCAACTCGTCTGGCGGAATAATGCTCAACGGAAAACTGTTGGGAGATTTCCTCACATTATAAAAGCTTCCAATTTGTTCAACGATCACTCCAGCGTCACGAGTCAACAGCCGAATTAATGGCCAGATGTCGGCTTGCGTTAGAGGCTGACTTGGAGAGGTTCGAACACTGACTTTGTCGTCTATACTCGGATCAATTATGAGCGAGATTGACAACGCTTCTGCTAATTGCTCTAAAACAATCCGCAAATCAGCTTGCTCATAATTAAATTCAACAACGTCCTCGCCCGAGGGCAGTTCATCGAACTCAACAGAGGAGTCCTCGTAAGAAAGAAAACTGAAAGGCTCACCGTCACGATTGACTTCTGAAATCAAAACATCCTGAATGTCAGTACTAACAGCCTGAATATCAAGCAACCCGGCAGAAGCGAGAGTAGCCACATTAGGTTTCACCGCGCTTTCCTTTTCCATGCCTCCGCTGCCTGTATTCGATGCGTTCATACTCGAATCGAAGATGCTACATGCGGTTAGCAAAAACGCGATGGCAACTGATGAAACGCGGAGCCACACTTTAACCAATTCTTTAAAAACAAAGCTTACTTCCACTGCAACCTCCAGTATTAAAATTCAACTGCGTTCATGCTAAAAACCGCTGAAAGCATAGTAATAGTGATCCCGCCGACAGCAACAGCAAGAATTAAAATAAGTGCAGGTTGCAAAGCTGCCACTAACCGCGATAGCTGGTTGCTAACAATCGTATCAAATGTGGACGCAGACTTTATCAAAATGGTAGAGGTCTGCCCTGATTCCTCGCCTACCGTTACCAACTGATGCAGAAGAATAGGGAACCCCTTCGCCTTATCGAGCGCAAGGCCGAGGCTCATGCCCGCGCGCACATCTTCTTCAACCCTAACTAATAGTTCCCGTAAAAAAGCATTTTCAACAACCTCTCGAGAGATTCGCAAAGAACGTATTAACGGAATTCCAGCATCTAAAAGAAAGCCAAGTGTACGAGAAAAAACAGCGCACTCTTTGTATAAAAAAAACTTTCCTCCGATCGGTAACCGAATCAAAATTTCGTCTTTCCGACGCTTGCGCAACGGGTCGTCATTAATGCGGCGCAGTAGAACCCAAAATAAAAAAATAAAAACCGGAATAAAAATTCCGTAGGTTTTAATAAACCCGCTCGCGCTTAAAAGAAACAAGGCCGAATTCGGAATATTTGCACCCGAATCCTGGAACATCATCGCAAACTGTGGCACAACAAAAACCAAAAGAAGACCGACTGACAAAATGCCTGTCACTAGTAGTACTGCTGGATAGATTAATGCAGAAATCACAGTATCTCGGGTTCGAGCACTTGCCTCTAAATTCTTCTCTAAACTCGGAAGCAATGTTTCTAAAATACCACCCTCCTCACCAGCACGAATAATATTGACATACATCTTGTTAAAAACGAGAGGATAATTTTCCATTGCACTTGCAAGAGCCCTTCCTTCCTTCACCTCCCGGCGTAGATTACTCACGAGCCCGCGCATTGCAATCGACTCAGTTATGCCCTCCAGTAATGTAAGCGACCTGTCAATTGGTACGCGTGATTGAACTAACGTGCTCAAACCATTGGTAAAATCAATAATGTCCTTTGCCGCAACTTTCTTTTTAGAAAACGTAAAAACCTTTTGACTACTTTGCGTTATCTTGATTGGAATCAGATTTTTTCTTTTTAAAATTCTCAACGCTTCGTTTTCAGAATCAGCGACCACCTGCCCGGTCGAAGAAACGCCTTTTGCATCAACCGCCTCATATTTATATGGTGATGTTTTCATAAGAACTTATAGATTCGCATACATTGGATCCTAAATTGCGCGAGTTACGCGGACAATTTCTTCAGGCGTAGTCAGCCCCAGTTTTAATTTTTCAATTGCATCAGTCCTTAAAGTTTTCATACCAGACCGAATTGCTTCTTCGCGAATGACGTTAGCATCAGCGCCATTTGTTATATGATATCTAACGCCATCGTCTAGAATTAATAACTCATATAGCCCTACCCGTCCACGATAACCTGTTTGTCCACAATCTTCGCAGCCCGCGCCTCGTCGAACTAGAACAGGTTCTTCTGAGCCGAGACCCAAAACGTGACGCTCATCGTCTGTTATGGGATGCTCCTCAAAACACTTCTCACAAACCCTTCGAACTAACCTTTGAGCCTGGATGCCGAGCAAACTTGAACTTATAAGATAACTTTCCACTCCCATATCTTGTAGACGAGTTATCGCTGCCGCAGCATCGTTTGTATGGAGCGTAGAGAAAACCAAGTGGCCAGTTAGCGCAGACTCAATTGCGATCTCTGCGGTTTCATGATCCCGAATTTCCCCAATCATCAAAATATCTGGATCCTGCCTAACGATAGACCGCAATCCTGTGGCAAAATCCAATCCAATACTTGAATTTGCTTGAATTTGCGTTACTCCTTCTAGTTGATACTCGACCGGATCTTCAACAGTAATAATTTTTTGTTTCTGGTTATTGATCTTTTCGAGAGTTGCATAAAGCGTTGTTGTTTTCCCGCTCCCTGTAGGCCCAGTTATTAGAACCATTCCATGCGGCTGGGCCACGATTTTCTGATAGCTGTGTAAAGTTTCTTCCGGCATTCCCAATTGAGTCAGCGTCACAGCCGTATCCTCTCTATCGAGTATGCGCAATACCACTGACTCTCCGTGGACACCCGGAAGGGTGGACACCCTCATATCCAGTTGCCGCCGCCCCAGCTTAAAGTCGATTCTTCCATCCTGAGGCAGCCTCTTTTCTCCTATATCGAGCCTGGCCATAAGCTTTAAACGAGACGCAATAGACGCATGTGCCTTTATTGGCAGTCTTTCGATGCGAACCATTATGCCATCTACGCGACAACGAACATCCAGAAACTCCTCATTTGGCTCAAAGTGTATGTCACTTGAATCTAAATCCAATGCTCGTGCAAATAAATGATTTACCAAGCGTATGACCGGCGCCTCCGAATTTACATCAGTCAAAAATTCGTCTTCATCAAAAGCAATATCAACTAAATTATCAGCTGCATTTCCTATTTGTGGTGACAAAAGTGACCGCCAGTGGCGAATAAGTTGCCTCACTAAATCTTCGCTTCCAAATTCAAACCTAACAGGCTGCTCTAAAATAAAACGTACTTTTGAGACAACTTCTAAAGTCGGTACGACCGCGTAAATCAGTTTCCCGCTCTGTAAAAAATCTTTTGCGGGCACGATCGAACCGGGCTCAAGTAATTGGCTGAACGTTTCTAGGTTTGGCACAACAAATTTATCTTCAATTTCCATGTCTTCATACCAGGTAATATAAACAGCGCTATTTTGTAGCTAATTTAGAGGAGATCGCTCTAAGCGGAAGAGTTGCTAACAATTGTCCGCGCAAACCCGACTACTGTAATTGAACCAACATACTGGTTATTATTTTTATTAAAACTAAATCCAATTACTCTAAGCCTAGGAGAAGAGGTCTCAAGTTTTCGTAGAAATTCAATACTATTATTAGCGTCTAGAGTACGAAACGAGAGCTCTTGTTTCACCATTTGCCAATCACGGCTCTGAAACGATTCTGCTAAACGTGTTGAATTAATAATGATGCCCGACGAGCGCGCATGTTTAACAATTTCACTTTGAATACTTGCTTCAATCGTAGCCAAAGTCTCTCCGCTGAATATCTGGAGGCTAAACTCATTTGAATTGCCTTCAGCAACATTACGTGCATCACTCCAGTAATTTTCCCTTTCATATAAACGCTCTTCATCCGCGATATCAAATACCACACTTTGGATAGCTTCATTACGCGTTTCATAAAACGCCAGCACCGCTGGATACCCTCTAGTAAATATTAGGACCCCTCCAAAAATAAGAGCCACACTTATCATCAAACGCTCTCTCTGAGATAATTCCAACACTAATTCTCCAAAAAATAACGCACCATGTAACCATCGAAATTCACGGTGCTCAGTCTGAAATCAATAAAGTATCGGTTGTTATTAGTTGCCCTAGAAAATGCAGCTTCAGTGAACAGCGGATGCTGCTCAAGTCGCTGAAGAATAAGTTGTGGGTTCGAGCTCTCGCCTTCTATTTCAATTACACCCTCGGTTATTTCGAGGTTCTTAAGCTTATCCGGGTATAAAAGCTCCTGTAATGAAAACATTATGTCCGGAATATTTTGGTCAGGGTATTCATTTATCGCTGCCCATTCTTCTCGTTGACTGACGACAAAATCACGATTTTGACGTGCAGTGTTGGATAAAGATCTAACGTCAACTAGTTCATTCGCTAATAACCTGAATTGCACGGATTGAATTAAAAACGGAACTGCACACAGAAGAATTGTAATGGCGATGGCAAATGACGCTCGTTTAATTTGCCCGTTACGCCTGCGAGCATCTTCTAAAGCAAGAGCTTCGGCGGGCTTAAAGAGAACGCTACTTCGATTAATATCTAACTCACTTATTCTAAAAGGTTTTACGAATCCCGTTGAAAAATTTTCATTTAACTCTTTCCCCCAGTGCTGTCGAAGGTCCTTATTTTCAAAATCACTCGAATGCACTCGTGACCAATGAATAGGAAAGCTATTTAAACTTGAAACATATGTGGTGATAGTCGCACCACAATCTTTAAATATTTTCTTCGGTAAAGTTGATGCAACAATCGCTGCGGATGGAATTACTTCCCATAAAAAAATTCCTTCGGTTTTTAACGCGTCAAACAAGCTCTCTATTCTGCGCTGTGTAATCCATATAACTAGATATGTATCCGGTTTGCCGGAAAGGGGTTCAGGGCTGATGAAAGATAAAACTGCCGATTGAATTCCTGGAAAAATAGACTGTCCTTGAAGTTCGGCAGCACTTTTAAGGTCTTTTGCGGCAATTCCGGGAAGTGCTAATTCAGTGGATATAAATTCATCGGAACTTAACAAAAGGCGAATAAATTTTGGATAAGACTGCGCTTCCTGGCCGTTGCTCAGCAATTGTCCCAACGTTTTAGCCAGATCCTCACTGGGAATAAATACTGAAGACATCGCACTTTGATTAAATTCAATTTTTTGCGATTGATTGTTACTTAAATTTGTTAATACACACTGGTCTAAAACAACATTTGTTATATCCTCAGGCCCAGTAGCAATCTTTAAATTCCTATCTCCCCATCTGCTAATAAAACTTAGCAAGCCTTTCAAAACTTTCAAGTCAGGATATAATCTTTTAAGTGTTAACTTTGTCAAGAAACATACCTACTGTGTTCTGCAACTTGCGGGTTTGAGTATCACGTGACTTAGGTGTGAAAACTGCCATTGATAAAATTTGACGAGAGGAAAAGCAACTCAACACTCTGTTGGGTCGTGGTTTGCGCTAAAATAGTTCTAGCCGATCCGAAGACCGTTAATCGAGAATCATAAAAAAAGCCAAGACGCACCTGCGGCTCAGCTTTTCAAATATAAGCAACATCTAGTTTTAATCGCCCGAGCTGTTTAACAATCTTCTCTCTTTGTCTACTAAAAAATCGACCACTTCTAGCATTTCAACCTGTGTCCGAATAGCCTGACCTGTTGCAACTAAATATTTGCCATTGACTATCATATTTGGAGTACTGCGAATCTCGTAGTCTTGCATCCGCTTTTCGGCCTGATTGACCTTGGTTCGGACCGAAAAAGAGTTGAAAGCCGCCTCGAAATCGTCACTAGCAATACCATGCATTTCAAATAACTCGGCGATCTGCGCTTCGCTCTGCAGGCGATTTCCCTCGACGTTGATAGCTGCAAACACGGCTTCATGCACTAAGTCAATTGCATTTAGCGCTTCCGCCGTGTAGTAAACCTGGGCATGGATTTTCATTAACGCGTTCCACATCGCGGGAAATCTCGAAAAATCAACGTCGTCAGATGCAGCACCTTCCCAGCTGGCGACCAGTGGTTCGAATCGGAAACAGTGAGAACATCCGTACCAAAAAGCTTCTAATACCTCAACCTTAGAAGAATCTGAGGTGTTAACCGGGGAACGAAGTTCCGTGTAGTGAGTTCCCGCCACGAACTTTTCAATCTGACCAAAACTATTAGTTGAGAAAACAAGTAGTAATGCGGTGAAAAGTGCGCCAGCACATTTACCCAAGGTGCTTTTAATTTTAAAAAAAGCAGTATATTCACTCATAATCAATCTCCTTAAATAAACATCGCTGAAAAGCAACATTTTCTGTTTAGATTACTTAATTTAACCCTGCTAAATAGCTAGCCAAAGCCTCCAGCTCTGGATCGGTCAACCGCTGAACTGTCGTCCTCATCATCTCCGCAGCATCATTGTTTCGGATGCCAGAACGAAATGACTTCAATTGCGTCAAAGTGTATTCTGCATGCTGCCCGCCCAGTGCTGGGAATCCGGCTGGGCCGTTCCCGAGTCCATCTGGAGAGTGGCAAGCCATACACGCGGCTACACCTAAATCTTTATTACCAGCGCGGTACAATGAGCGCCCGAGATCAACTAATGCCGGGTCTGCTCCACCCAGTGTTACTTCCTGACTTGAGTAATAAGCTGCCAAATCATGCATATCGTCATCGTTCAAGGCCATAACCATCGCCGCCATGGTCGCGTTTTGTCTTGCTCCACTCTTAAATTCGACTAATTGTTTGTATAGATACGCCTCGCCTTGTCCGGCTAGTTTCGGATTTAACGCCAACGGGCTATTTCCGTCAGCCCCATGACACGAGCCGCACACAGCCGACTTTGCTTGTCCTGCAACTGGGTCGCCTTGAGCAAACACATTCGCTGAACTAATTTCAGCCGCAACTAAAAAACCAAATAAAAACGCTATTTTTTTCATTAATGATCCTAATAAATTTCTGCCAGTGATAAGGCCAAACGACTTTAATTGCTTAATGGATATACAGCTAAATTTAAAACCTTGGTTCAATTATAGCGCATCTTTTTGGCTTACTCTAATTGCATAACCGTTTTGACTCATACATGATAATGTCAGTCAGAATATGCCAACGAAGATGACAACATAGCACCGAATTCATCTGAACTTAATTGGTTCTCCAAGTAAACGCAGGAATAGACCGCGAAAATGACAACTCTAGACTTACCTTCAATAAAATTTCATACAAGCGCATCAAAGTTAAAAGAGTGCCCACCAAGCATCTCAGAAGTTGCGTTTGCCGGTCGCTCAAACGCAGGAAAGTCTAGCGCGATAAATGCGATTACTGAACAAAAAGGATTAGCACGCACCAGTAAAACCCCGGGGCGCACACAACTGATAAATTTTTTTGAGATTAATAAGGAAAGGTTTTTAGTAGATCTTCCCGGATATGGGTTTGCCAAAGTGCCTTTAGCAGTAAAAAACCTTTGGCAAAAAGAGCTTGAAAAATATCTTCGTCAACGAAAGCAACTGACTGGCTTGATATTACTGAGCGACATCCGTCATCCATTGAAGGAGTTTGACCGCTCAATCATAAGCTGGGCGAAGGAATCAAATTTACCTATTCATATCTTACTTACTAAATCTGACAAACTAAAACACGGCGCCGCTAAAAATACACTTCTTGAAATTAACAAAGAACAAGCAATAAAAGGTCGGGTTTCTGTACAGTTGTTCTCGGCCCTGAAAGAAGATGGCATAAAAGAGGTCAGAAAATTACTAGAGAATTGGTTATCATTATAGCTACTTATTCCATAAAGCAATATTGTTCAGCCGTTAATGGGCCTCATCCCAGTTATTGCCAACCCCAATATCTACGACCAAAGGCACGGAAAGGGAGGCAGCACTCATCATTCGAAAATTAACGCCTTCTGTAACCAGCTCCACGTCTTTGTGATGGACCTCAAATACTAGCTCATCGTGCACTTGCAGAAGCATTCGAGCATCTAACCCGCTTTCCGGTAACCAGTTGTAAATATCAATCATTGCTCTTTTTATAATGTCTGCAGCAGAGCCCTGCATAGGCGCATTAATCGCTGTTCGCTGGGCTGCTTTTCTCAACATACCGTTACCAGCATTAATATCAGGAAGATATAACCGCCGCCCAAATATAGTCTCCACAAAGCCTTTCTCACCAGCAAAAGATTGTGTTTGATCCATATAGTTTTTTACATTCGGGTACTTTGCAAAGTAACGCTCAATATATTCAGAAGCCTCTTGCCGGCCGATATTTAACTGCTTCGCCAAGCCAAAAGCAGACATCCCGTAAATAAGGCCGAAATTTATAGCTTTTGCACTCCTTCTCTCTTCGTCACTCACGTCGTTAATGGCCACACTGAAAACATCAGAAGCAGTTGCCCGGTGAACGTCTTGGTCCGAATTAAACGCAGCAAGCAAACCCGGGTCTTGAGACAAATGCGCCATAATTCTTAATTCGACTTGCGAGTAATCTGCTGCCAACAACTTATAGTCAGGAACACTTATAAACGCCTTTCTGACACGGCGACCTTCGTGGGTGCGGATCGGTATATTTTGCAAATTAGGGTCTGTTGATGAAAGCCGGCCAGTGGCCGTCACGGCCTGTTGGAAGGAAGAGTGTATCCTCTTTGT
>MDTG01021439.1_pt1 | contig 10085 bp, 10 predicted proteins | sample 811421 | NCBI WGS metagenome assembly MDTG01 (sample SAMN05326645, study PRJNA326480) | marine metagenome | isolation source: seawater | place: Pacific Ocean: South East | collected 2011 | reverse complement strand
ACCGCGGCGATCAAGAAGATGGGCAAGAAGCAGGCGCGCATCTACGCCGATAACCGCCGCAAGTACCAGGAGCAGGGCGACGAATCGGCCCTGGAAGCGGCCCGCGCGCTGGTGCAGAACCAGCAGAACATCACGCTCGGCGACAAAGAACGCCTGAACGGGGACCTGGAAGGCGGCGGCAAGGTGATCCTGCCGGAGCCGCAGTCGCTGCTTACGCCGGCCTCGAAGATGCCCGGCCTGGACGGTCAGAAAATGTCCAAGTCCTACGGCAACTTCATCAGCCTGCGCGAGGAGCCGGACGACGTGGACGCCAAGATCCGCCGCATGCCCACGGACCCGGCGCGGGTGCGCCGCAGCGATCCCGGCACGCCGGAGAAGTGCCCGGTGTGGGAGTTCCACAAGGTGTATTCCGACGAGCGCACCCGCCAGTGGGTTCAGGAAGGCTGCACCTCCGCCGGCATCGGCTGCCTGGAGTGCAAGAAGCCGGTGATCGAAGCGGTGCAGGCGGAGCTGGAGCCGATCCGGCGCCGCGCCGAGGACCATTTGCGTAATCCGGATCTGGTGCGCACGATTGTTTCCGAAGGGTGTGAAGAGGCCCGCGAAGTGGCCCGCGCCACCCTCGACGAAGTGCGCTCGGTAATGGGCCTTCAATACCGGTAACGGTGAACCATGGGACGCCAGGGCAGATGAACGAAGTGGTCAAGCAACAGGTCCCGAAGGCCGGTAACCCGCTGGCGCCGCCGGCGCCGCACCAGGCGGAGATGCCGTTCGGCCTGATGTACGGCCAGGCGATCACCAAGCTGCCCGACGATCTCTACATACCGCCGGACGCCCTGGAAGTGTTCCTGGAGGCGTTCGAAGGCCCGCTGGATCTGCTGCTGTACCTGATCAAACGGCAGAACCTGGATATTCTCGACATCCCCGTGGCCCAGATCACGACTCAGTACATGGAGTACGTGGAGCTGATGAAGGCCATGAACCTGGAGCTGGCCGCGGAATATCTGGTGATGGCGGCGATGCTGGGCGAGATTAAATCGCGCACCCTGCTGCCGCGACCGGTGCACGATGAAGAGGACGAGGCGGAGGACCCGCGCGCCGAGCTGATCCGCCGGCTGCAGGAATACGAGCGCTTCAAGCAGGCCGCCGAGGACATCGACAACCTGCCGCGCCAGGAGCGGGATTTTCAGATCGCCGCCGCGCGCCGCCCCGAGTACGTGCGCGAAAAGGCGCAGCCGGACGTGGACCTGCGCGAGCTGCTGCTGGCCTTCAAGGAAGTGCTGTACCGGGCGGACATGTTCGAAAACCACCAGGTGTCGCGGGAGAAACTGTCCACCCGGGAGCGCATGGCGAACGTGCTGGACCGCCTGAAAGGCCGGGAGTTCGTGCCCTTCGTGGAATTGTTCGAAGCCAGCGAAGGGCGCCTCGGCGTGGTGGTCAGCTTCCTGGCGATTCTTGAACTGGTCAAAGGGTCGCTGATCGAGCTGGTGCAGAGCGGGCCCTTCAGCCCCATCCATGTGAAGGCCAGAACCCTGGTGCTGGAAGAATCGGAAGCCCTGGCGGCGCTGGAACTGGATGACGAACCTTACGAGGCTGACGAGGATGAGTAACCGTGGAGCCGGATAAGATAAAACAGATCGTCGAAGCGGCGATCTTCGCCGCCGACGGCCCGCTGGACCGGGACGCGCTGTTGTTGCTGTTCGATGAGCAGGAGCGCCCGGAGAAAGCCGATCTGTCCCGGTCACTGGAACAGATCAGCGAGGACTACGCGGAGCGCGGCATCGAGCTCAAGGAAGTGGCGTCCGGGTTCCGCTTCCAGGTGCGCAAGGATCTGGGGCCCTGGGTGAGCCGCCTGTGGCAGGAAAAGCCGCCGCGCTACAGCCGCGCGATCCTCGAGACCCTGGCGCTGGTGGCCTACCGGCAGCCGATCACGCGGGGCGAGATCGAGGAGATCCGCGGCGTATCGGTGAGCTCGCACATCATCAAGAGCCTGCTGGAGCGCAACTGGGTGCGGGTGGTCGGCCACCGGGACGTGCCGGGCCGGCCGGCGATGTTCGCCACCACCCGGCAGTTTCTCGACTATTTCGATCTGAAAAGTCTGGAAGATTTGCCGCCGTTGTCGGAAATCAAGGACCTGGACAAGCTCAACGAGGAACTGGCGCTCAGCGACGCGCCGGATCCCGACAGCGGCGACCGCGCCGATGACGACAACGACGCCACGGCCGCCTTCGGTGCCCGCACCGAAGGGGAGCGCGAAGCCCGAAACGAGGAAATTTTCGCCGCCCTGGACGAAGAACCGGAACTGGACGACTCCACCCTGATGAGCATCGACAAGGTGGATTCCGTGAACGCCGGCTTCGAAGAGGAATTTCGCCGCAAACCGGCCCCCGCCGAGGGGACCGGTGAGCAAGCCGCCAAGGCGGCCGACGAGGACGAGCAATCGCCCCATGAGTGAAAAGTTACAGAAAGTTCTGGCCCGCACCGGGCTGGGATCACGCCGTGAGCTGGAAACCTGGATCGCCGATGGGCGGGTTTCCGTGAACGGCCAGGTGGCAACGCTGGGAGACCGGGCGGAGCCGGAAGACACCATCAGAGTCGACGGCAGGATCATTCGAGTGAAGGCGGAAGAAGACATAGTTCGGCGCGTGATCATTTATCACAAGCCGGTCGGGGAAGTGTGCTCGCGGAACGATCCGCAGGGCCGCCCCACCGTGTTCGATAACCTCCCCAAGCTGCAGGGCATGCGCTGGGTGCAGGTGGGCCGTCTGGACATCAACACCACCGGGCTGATGCTGTTCACCACCGACGGTGAGCTGGCCCACCGGCTGATGCACCCGTCCAACGGCTTCATCCGCGAATACGCGGTGCGCGTGCACGGCACCCTCAGCGAGGACAAGCGCAAGGCGATGCTGGACGGCGTGCTGCTCGAGGACGGCGTGTCCAAGTTCGACAGCATCGAGGACGCCGGCGGCGCCGACGAGGGCGCCAACCACTGGTACAAGGTGCGGCTGACCGGCGGCAAGTACCGGGAAGTGCGCCGCCTGTTCCAGTCCCAGGACCTGGAAGTGGCGCGGCTGATCCGCATCCGCTTCGGCGACCTGACGCTGCCGTCGTCGCTGCGCACCGGGCGCTGGCAGGAACTCAGCGAGCAGGAGATCAAGCCGCTCACCGATCGCGTGGATCTGAAAGGCAAGAAATACACCGGCCTCTACGGCCGCGCCCGGCTGCGCCACCAGCGCGGCGACAAGCCGCCGCGCAAGCCGCGCCGCAACCCCTACCGCCGCTAAGGCAGCCGCATCAGCGCGCCCACCAGGGCGGGCAGGGCGGTCTCCACACGCAGGATCCGGCTGCCGAAACGGTGGCAGCCGAAGCCCTGCTGCTCCAGCAGCGCCACTTCAAAGGGCGTCCAGCCGCCCTCCGGGCCGATCGCCAGGGTGGCGGGCTCATCCAGGCCCCGCGGCAGCTCCGGAAACGGACCCGGGTGCGCCACCAGGCGCCGCCCTGGACCCGCCCACTGATCCAGCTCGTCCTCGACGAAGGGCCGGAAGCGCGGCGCCAGCCGCAGCCTCGGCATCACCGGGTCGCCGGCCTGTTCCAGCCCCAGCAGCAATTTTTCCCGCAGCAGGTCGCCCTTGAGGTTGGGCGTCTGCCAGTAGCTCTTGTCGACCTTGGCGGCGTTCACCAGCACGATGTTCTTGATGCCCAGGCTGGCGGCGTCCACCAGCAACCGCTTGAGCATCTTGGGGCGGGGCAGGGCCAGCAGCAGGTTCAGGGGCAGGGCGGCTGTTGGCCTTGAATCCACTTTAAAAGATATATCTATCTCATTGTTTTTAATGGATTCAATCACTGCCTGCCCGGTGCCTTCGTCGAGCAGGCCGGCGCGGCAATGGTCGCCCTCCGCGAGCTTGAGCACGGAGCGCACATGGGTGGCCTGGCGGTCGTCAAGACGCCAGCGGTCGCCGTCGAGGCGCTGGTCGGGGTGCAGCAATAACAGATTCATGGCGGCGGATTATGCCACACCCGGGGCGCCCGGCTGACGCAAACCGACTGCAACATGGCCATTCTGGCCCTTTGCCCGGGGTGCGCGGGTTGCTAGAGTGCGCAGCGTTATTCTCGCTGATGTGGAGAAACTCGCATGCAGTTTCAGGGCACTGAACAGTACGTTGCCACGGAAGATCTCAAAATGGCCGTTAACGCGGCCATCGCTTTGCAGCGTCCGCTGCTGATCAAGGGTGAGCCGGGCACCGGTAAAACCCTGCTCGCCGAACAGGTGGCCGAATCACTGGGCATGCCGCTGCTGGCCTGGCATATCAAGTCCACCACCAAGGCCCAGCAGGGCCTGTACGAGTACGACGCGGTCTCCCGCCTGCGCGACTCCCAGCTCGGCGCCGAGGGCGTCGAGGACGTGTCCAATTACATCAAGAAGGGCAAGCTGTGGGAGGCCTTCCAGGCCGACGACCAGGTGGTGCTGCTGATCGACGAGATCGATAAGGCGGACATCGAATTCCCCAACGATCTGCTCCAGGAGCTGGATCGCATGGAATTCTTCGTCTACGAAACCGGCGAGACCATTCGCGCCGAGAAGCGCCCGATCGTGATCATCACCTCCAACAATGAGAAAGAGCTGCCCGACGCCTTCCTGCGCCGCTGCTTCTTCCATTACATCAATTTCCCCGATGCCAAGACCATGATGCAGATCGTGGACGTGCACTTCCCGGAAATTAAGAAGGAGCTGGTCACCGAAGCGCTGGAAATCTTCTTCGACCTGCGCAAGGTGCCGGGCATGAAGAAGAAGCCCTCCACCAGCGAGCTGATCGACTGGCTCAAGCTGCTGATGGCCGACGACATCCCCCAGGACATCCTGCGCAACCGCGACACCAAGACCGCGGTCCCGCCGCTGTACGGCGCCCTGGTCAAGAACGAAGCGGACGTACAGCTGCTGGAACGGCTGGCTTTCATGAGCCGCCGGGAACGGTAGATCCTTTAACCGATAGAGGTTTCTATGCTGATCGGTTTTTTCGAGGACCTGCGCGCCCATAAGGTGCCGGTGACGCTGCGCGAGCTGCTGGACCTGTTCGGCGCGCTCAAGCACCACGTGGCGTTCGGGTCCATCGAGGACTTCTACATGCTGTCGCGGACGGTGATGGTCAAGGACGAAAAGTACTATGACCGTTTCGACCGCGCCTTCGCGCACTATTTCGAGGGCCTGGAAAGCATCGAGCCGGGCTGGCTGAGCCAGACCATTCCCGAGGAATGGCTGCGCAAGCAGATGGAAAAGACCCTGTCCGCGGAAGAGCGGGAAAAACTGCAGGGGCTGGGCAGCCTGGAAAAGATCCTCGAGGAGCTGAAAAAGCGCCTGGAAGAGCAGGAAAAGCGCCACCAGGGCGGCAACAAATGGGTCGGCACCGGCGGCACCAGCCCGTTCGGCGGCTACGGCGAGAACCCGGAAGGGGTGCGCATGACCGGCCCGTCGCGCAACAAGAGCGCGGTGAAGGTCTGGGAAAAGCGGGAATTCCGCAACCTGGACGACTCCGTGGAGCTGGGCATCCGCAACATCAAGCTGGCCCTGCGCCGGCTGCGCCAGTTCGCCCGCACCGGCCGCGACGAAGAGCTGGACATGGACGACACCATCCGCTCCACCGCGCGCAACGCCGGCCTGCTCGACATCAAGATGCGCCCGGAGCGGGAAAACCGCGTCAAGGTGCTGCTGTTCTTTGATATCGGCGGGTCCATGGACCCCTATATCAAGCTCTGCGAGGAGCTGTTCTCCGCCGCCCGCCTGGAGTTCAAGCATCTCGAGTATTTCTACTTCCACAACTTCGTCTACGAGTACGTGTGGAAGGACAACCGGCGCCGCTGGGACGAGAAGTTCTCCACCTGGGACGTGCTGCACAAGTACGGCAGCGACTACAAGGTGATCTTCATCGGCGACGCCGCCATGAGCCCCTATGAAGTGAACTCGGTGGGCGGCTCCGTGGAGCACTGGAACGACGAGCCCGGCGCGGTCTGGTTCCAGCGCATCAAGGAGACCTACGAGAAGGTGGTGTGGATCAACCCGGAGCCGGAAAAGGCCTGGCAAATGACCACCTCCACCCAGTGGATCAAGCAGCTCAACGACCACCACATGTACCCGCTCACCCTGGACGGGATTGAGCGGGCGATGCGTTACTTGAGCAAATAAGAGCTAAGTAAATAAGAGCTGAGTAACCAGGTCCGTCAGTCCTTCTTCAAAAAGCTGTCGATCATATCCATCGGCAGCGGGAAGACCACCGTGGTGGTGCGCTCGTTGGCCACCTCGGTGAGGGTCTGCAGATAGCGCAGTTGCAGCGCCTGGGGCTGTGACGACAGGGTGCGCGCCGCGTCCAGCAGGACTTCCGAGGCCTCTTTCTCGCCGTTGGCGTGAATCACCTTGGCGCGCCGCACCCGCTCCGCTTCCGCCTGGCGGGCGATCACCCGCACCATGTCCTCATCCAGGTCCACGTGCTTGATCTCCACGTTGGCGACCTTGATGCCCCAGGGGTCGGTTTGTTCGTCGAGGATTTCCTGGATGTCCCGGTTCAACTCGTCCCGGGAGGCGAGCATTTCATCCAGCTCGTGCTTGCCCAGCACCGAGCGCAGGGTGGTTTGCGAGAGCTGGCTGGTGGCGTCGTAGAAATCCTCTACGTTGATCACCGCCCGTTCCGGGTCGACCACGCGGAAGTAGAGCACCGCGTTGACCTTCACCGAGACGTTGTCGCGGGAGATCACGTCCTGGCTGGGGACGTCCAGCACCCGCACCCGCAGGTCCACCTTCACCATCTGCTGAATCACCGGGATCACCAGAATCAGCCCCGGCCCCTTCACCTTGTGATAGCGGCCCAGCATGAAGATCACGCCGCGCTCGTACTCGCGGAGAATGCGGAACATGCTGACCACGAAGCCGACGACCAGAATCGCCAGCGCAATCCAGAAATATTGGAAGATCATGGTTTGTCTCCTTTGCGGGACACATGAAGAGTGAGGCCGTCCCGGCGGCGGATGGTCACCGTTTCGCCCTCAAGGACCGCCTCGTCAGTGGTGGCGCGCCACAGTTCGCCGGCGGCGCGCACCTGGCCGTTGCCGTCCGGCCCGAAATCGTTTGCCGCCACGGCATCCTGGCCGATCAGCGTGTCGCCGCCGGTGACCACCGGGCGGCCGTGGGCCTTGAACGCCAGCCGCACCGTCAGGCCGGTGAGCGCCAGGCTGCCCACGCCCACCGCCGCGATCACCGGCACCGCGACCCGGAAGGCGGGCAGGTCCGTGTCCATCAGCATGATCGAGCCGATCACCAGGGCCACGGCGCCGCCCACGCCGAGGACGCCGAAGCTGGGCGACAGCCCCTCCGCCACCATCAAGCCGATGCCGAGCAGGATCAATCCCAGGCCCACATAGCTCACCGGCAGCATCTGCAGCGCATACAGCGCCAGCAACAGGCAGATGGCGCCGAGCACGCCGGGGATGCCGAAACCGGGGTTGGAGAATTCCAGAATCAGCCCGTAGATGCCCACCAGCATCAGAATGTAGGCGATGCTGGGGTTGGTGATCACCGCCAGGAAGCGGGTGCGCCAGTCCGGCTCCAGCTCCACCAGCCGGTAGTCGGTGAGCGCCAGGGTGCGCTCGGCGTCCCCGTCACGGACGGTAAAGCCGTCGAGACGGGCGAGCAGGGCGTCCAGATCCGGCGCCACCAGGTCGATCACCTGTTGCGCCTGGGCCTCGGTGGCGGTCAGGCTGACCGCCTCGCGCACCGCGCGCTCGGCCCAGTCCGCGTTGCGCCCGCGCAATTCCGCCAGGCCGCGAATATAGGCCACGGCGTCGTTGACCTGCTTGCGGCGCAGCGCGGAGGCATTGTCTTCGACTTTGTCATCGGCTTGCGGCTGGGCGTCGTCGCCGGCCGGGGAGGGCGCGCCGCCACCGCCCAGCTGCACCGGCGTGGCGGCCCCCAGGTTGGTGGCCGGGGCCATGGCGGCCACGTGGGAGGCGTAGAGCAGGTAGGTGCCGGCGCTGGCCGCGCGGCTGCCCGACGGTGACACATAGGTGGCCACCGGCACCCGGGAATCAAGAATCGCCTGGATCATAACGCGCATCGACTTATCCAGACCGCCCGGCGTATCCAGGCGCACCACGAACAGCGCCGCCCCGGCGCGGTTGGCGTCCTCCAGGGCACGCACGAAACCGTCGCTGACCGCCGGGCCGATGGCGCCCCGGAGGTCCATCACCCGCACCTCGGGCCGGTCTTCGCTGGACGGCTGGGAAGGGGGTTGCGCCTGGCCGGTGGCGGCGAGCAGCCAGAGGGCGGCGAGGGCGATAAGGCCTCCGCCCAGGCGGCGCCCAAGGGGCCGCTTCCCGGGTGAAAGGTGTCGATCGCTGCCGGCTACAGAGGTCATGCGCGTCTCTTCGCTGCTTTCGCTGCTTGGTGGCTGCTGTTTCCATGAAAACGCAGTTCGCCGGTCCCGGCAATGGAAACCGGCGGTGCCCCCCTTTTCGCCCTGCGCGCCATGCTGCATAGTACGGCGGAGTTCCGCCCCGCCATGCATCGGCCCTGAAGTACCGCGATGACCGCCTCCAACATCCGCCAATATCTGATCCGGACCCTGATGCTGGCCGTGCTGGTCCAGCCGGCCGCCGCCGCGGGCCTGTTCCAGGGGCTCACCAGCGTGGAAGCCGGCCCCCGGCTGGACGACGACGGCGTGATCCGCCAGCAGGTGGAGCAGGACGAGATGTTTCTGGAGGCGGGCTCCGGCGCGCGTATCCAGCTGCCCACGCAATGCGTGTCCTCGGCGCTGGTGGCGCGCAGCCACAGCCGCTTCAACGCCCTGTTTCCGGACACCGAGGGCATGGTGGGCAGCGGCACCATCACCAACGAGGCCGGCCTTACCGTGGAGCGTCTGTTCGGGGCGCCCGGCGGCGCCTACCGTCTGGAGACCGCGTTCAAGGCCCACCGCATCGACCTTTACAGCTACGAGCTCAGCCACCAGGAGACGTTCGGCTCGGCCTTCGACAGCCCGGTGACGGTGAGCGAGCAGCAGGGCTTTAACGTGGATACCCGGCTGAGCCGGTCGTTCGGCGAGCTGGACCTGGCCCTGCGGGTGGAGAACCTGTTCCCGGACCGGCGGCCGGGCATGGTGGCCAGCCCCTATACCATGAAGGCCCACGCGGAACTGGCCACCGGCTTTCAGTACGCCGGCCTGCCGACCCGCCTGAACCTCAACCTGGACCGCTTCGAGGCCCTGGAGCGCGAGCTGGACGCCCGCTACGCCGGCGCCCGCCTGCAGTGGGGCGCCGCCGACCGCACCCGGCTACGGCTGGGCTACCGCCACGACCTGGTCGCCAATCTGGATTCGGTGGCCACCCTGGGGCTGGTGTTCCCGCTGTTCCATGTCTTCGATCTGGATATCTCCGGCACCAAGAATCCCGGCGACGCCTACGGCGTGCTGGCGCGGCTGGCCGCGCCGTTCTCGTTCTAGACCTCCGGAATGCGGAATGAGGTCACCAGCGACTTCAGATGGCTGGCCTGATCCTCCAGCGAGCCGGCCGCGCTGCTGGATTGCTGCACCAGCGCCGCGTTCTGCTGGGTGACCGCGTCCATCTGCGTGACCGCGGTGCTGATCTGCTGAATGCCGCCGATCTGCTCGGTGGTGGCGGAGGCCACGCCGCGCATCAGTTCGGCCAGCTTTTTGATCGACTCCACGGTTCCGTTGAGCGTTTCACCACTGCGCTGGGTCTGATCCGCGCAGGTGGCGATCTGCGCGCCGGTGCTTTCCAGCAGGGCACGGATCTCGCCGGCGGAATCCCCGGCGCGGCTGGCCAGCAGCCGCACTTCGCTGGCCACCACCGCGAAACCGCGGCCTTTTTCGCCGGCCCGGGCCGCTTCCACGGAGGCGTTCAGCGCCAGGATATTGGTCTGGAAGGCGATATCGTCGATGGTGGCGATAATGCCGTTCATCTTCTTCGAACTGGCCACCACCTTTTCCAGGGTAAGCGGATTAAATGGTTGATCTTACCTTTGCATGAGAGTGAGACAGACCGGCATCTCATCGGATTATCTGGTTGATGCTTCACCTACTGCTGGT
>MDTG01233839.1_pt1 | contig 10086 bp, 8 predicted proteins | sample 811421 | NCBI WGS metagenome assembly MDTG01 (sample SAMN05326645, study PRJNA326480) | marine metagenome | isolation source: seawater | place: Pacific Ocean: South East | collected 2011 | reverse complement strand
ATTCGGGTCCTAGGATCTAGGCTTCCAATCTCAGAGGCAAGCGTATCAGAAGCTGCAACGGAAACTGCTGAGCAGAGAAGGAAGTATGCCCATTCGTGGCCACCGATGAAGAAATTCCCAATTGAAACAATGCTGGCCATCCCGCCGTTTGCCAGAACGTTTTTCCATCCTCTGACTCCATCGTTAGCTTCCTCGGCGGAGATTCTTGCCTTCTCCTCGAATCTCCATTTGGTTGCTAAAGAGCCGACAATTAGGAATGTCATTAGTACCACTAGCCATGTCCAATGACCGAGTAAGGAAATCGTCAGACCCACCACTAAGGCTGCTAGTAGTCCGCCACTGTCGAGGAGATCTTTCGTCTTTGAGACTAGTAGGAGTCCCGAAACCAGTGCGAGCGAGATTAACAGATCGTCACCAAGTTCCAGCATATTGACAGGACGTCGTTCACAACTGCGGTCATGAAAGATTCGGAACAGTTGTGGGACAAGGATGAATTTTCCAGCGATAACACTACTCGAGGGAGTTTACACCCCTGATTACGCCTCGGGCTACTAAGAGTACAGAGCAAATCAGAAAGAATATCCAAGAGAAGACTGCCAAAGTAGATCCCGCCTCCCCCAGCCCAAGTGACTCGGCCGCGGATAGAGACAAGAATGAGCTGCCATTCCAGAAAGAGTGTCCGGCTATCGAGAGTGCCAATGCTGGGGCAATCCCTCGGGGAGTGTGGAAACCAGAGTGGTTTTGGTGGGTGCGTTTCTCATAGGTTAGAGAGAAGTCGTCGGCCACTAATTCCGATTCAGTTGGGTTTCCCCCAAATTCTTCCTGTCCAAGAATCTGCCATGGCTTGCTTTCTTCTATTTCTTTGGATGCATGACTCACCGCCTCATCCATGGTGGGACGGGGACCATCAAAGCCTGAGAGGTCTCCATCCCCGTCAGTATCGATACCGATTCCCTCGGCTATATCAATTGCAGAAATTGCGACCGATCGGGCCTTCCAGGATAGTTTTGCCTTGAGTTCCTTGTCTGTGGCCGCCCAACCAATAGCAATTCCAGAAATTCCTGTCCAAACAGCATGTCCGGGGATTGATCCTATCCCTCTGACCAAGATTGTGAAACTCAGGCCGACAGGACCGCCGAGTAGTGAGAATCCAATGTACTGGAAGTTCTCAATCAATGCGAAGCCCAACCCGACTGTGAAACCAACTTGGAATCCGTGCTTGGGTCCTTTGATATACGGTAGGAAAAGGGCAACTGCCATTGCTTTGAAAATCTCCTCACAGAGGGGCGCGCCTACGGCCAGAAGTGAGAACTCTATCCAGTATACGGAGTCGAACGGTATGAGTTCGGGGGCTATTAGTGAATTGAATATGAATGCCGGAAAGGCGGAGGCCACCCCTGCCATAAGCCAGGCCTCGGCCTCTCTCCTCCTCGTTGGCAGACCTAGCAACTTGTTCGAAGTCCCCCACCATGCGAGAACAGGGAGGGAAAATCCGACGAACCAAATTGGTATACCCGCTAGGATGAATGCTAATACAGCAATAATTTCCAAAGACTCGATTTCTGAATATAGCATTGCGCTTAGTGAGGCGCCAACCAAGATAACTACTGAGAAGATGCCCCAAAGTTGCCTATTAGGAGGGACGTCCAATATCGAGTCGTCCTTAACCAGGAATCGTGAGAACTTGGTCTTCATAGGAGTCCTGAGAGAAACCCCGGAGGATATTGCATGGGCTTCGGAACCCATTTCATCTGGAACTGCTAATTGAACGTGAACGAGTCGTGGTTTGTGCAGGCTCAAAATGAAGATTACCAGAGGGGCGCTACATAGGCCGGACATTAGGACAATTACGGGTTCAAGACTGATCAAACCAATTACTAAGAAAAGTAGGACATACATCAAGAAGAAAGCGGGTATTACGGTACCAAGCATCCTTAGGTAGGTCGACCATGGTTTGCTAGTTCTTGCAATCCTGAGGCCCTTTGGCGGTTCACTAAGGGGGATTGGTTCCTTTATTCGGTACATACGTCCAATCTCGTCGATGTACACACTCTGATCTTCCATTAACTCACCCGGTGCCACTCAGATCGCCCATCACTCGCGGTGCCCGAAGCACCCGGTGCGGTTCCTCATCACTGTGGCGTTTCACGGAAGTAGGGGTACGATATTGGGGTTTGCCATTAGGCAATTACTCCGCATGAAGTGCAGAAAGACTCACTTCTGGATTCATCCCTCTTCATGCTCCATTGACCGCAGGACGGACATCTGGGGAGTCGTCTTTTCTTTGGGCCTTCAGTTCTCGCCGGTCTTGGCCTACGAGCCTTTGGGACGACCCAACCCTTCTTCGGGCGTCTGACCTTAGGCATACCCTTGGAAAGAGGTCCTAATTGAATAAATTGACTGATTGCGGATAGAGTGTATTTCTGGAGTTTAATCATAAGCGAGACTTGTATCGGGTCATGCGCTGTACAATAGTAGGGGCAGGGGTATCTGGGCTTTCTTCCGGCATTAGACTTCTAGAGGGTGGTCATGACGCACGCATCGTTTCGGACAAATTCAGCCCAGAGACTGTGTCTGATGTGGCTGCAGCGATTTGGTATCCATTCCTAGTGAAGCCTGCAGATAGGGCAGACACATGGGGCATTGTGACTTACGATGTTCTCAAGTCACTTTCTGATAGCGATCCCGAAGCGGGTGTGAAAATGATAGACGGGCGAGAGTATCTGAGGAGCGATGTTGCCCCACCCCCTTGGAGTGCCGACATAGCAGCATTCAGAATCCTAGAGGGCAGTGAAATTCCTGATGGTTATGTGTTCGGTTGGGAATTCAGAGCACCAGCGATCGACATGCATTATTACATGCCATGGCTAAAGAACAGGTTCGAAGATCTCGGAGGGACGTTCGAGGAAGGGTTCGTAGAAGATCTTGGATCTCTGGGGGGTGACGTAGTAGTAAATTGCGTAGGCTTGGGGGCAAGAGAGCTCTGCGACGATCAAGAAGTCAAACCAGCGAGAGGACAGATAATCTTCATCGAGCAGGATCCTGGAATTGGTCATTTTGATCAACAGCCGGAGACCTTGACATACACAATTCCCAGGACTAACGTCACAGTTCTTGGAGGGACGGCCCAGGTTGGCGATTGGGGACTAGAAATCAGGGACGAGGACAATGATCTGATACTAAGTAAGGTGGAGGCAATTTGGCCCGAACTGGATAGAAGCAAGATCGTCGGGGGGACTGTGGGCCTGAGGCCATCTCGAACAGAAGTTCGTCTTGAAGAGGAGTTTATCGGCGATACTAGGGTCATTCACAACTATGGTCACGGGGGTGCTGGCGTCACCCTTTCTTGGGGCTGTGCAGATGAGGTAGCTTCAATTGTTAATGATAAGAGCAAATAGCGATGTCGGAAGAAATACTCGACATTGTTGATGAGATGGACCTAGTCATAGGAAGTGCGACTAGAGGAGAAGTTCACAGTTCGGGACTCTTGCATCGGTCGGCACATCTGCTAGTTTTCGATGGAAATGGGATGGTTATCTTACAGAAACGCTCTATGATGAAGGACACATTTCCCGGGACTTGGGATTCCTCAGTTTCAGGACATGTCGATAGTGGCGAGGAGTACGATGACTGCATCATCAGAGAAACAATGGAAGAAATTGGCTTCTCCCTGAGTATGGTGCCAGAAAAAATGTTCAAGATCGATGCCTGCGAGGAGACTGGGAATGAGTTCTCATGGGTTTATCGAATTTTTTGTAAGGGGCCATTTATGCCAAATGAGGAAGAGATTTCAGAACTGAAGTGGTTCTCATTTAATGATGTAAATCGGGCACTTTCTGCGAATAGCGAGTTTTTCTCTCCCGCGTTCTCTCTGATTTGGAAGATTATGCAAGATAAAATACATCTCGAATCTAGTTAGCTGTAGGACCCCTTGGTCGTGGAAATTACTACTGCACCGATTTTGTAGGGATCAGCATTCGATGCTGGCCTCCTATCTTCGAGGCGCCCCTTCCATCCATCTTCGATTGTCCCAATAGGTATTCGAATTGAAGCACCCCGATCAGAGACCCCATATGAGAATTGATCTATCGACTGTGTTTCATGCAACCCTGTCAGTCGCTGTTCATTATGAGCGCCATATACTGACATATGGGATTCAATATTTCTCCCAAAGGCTTCGCAAATACTGGTGAGTAGCGCCTCCCCTCCCTCATCTCTCATCATACCATCACTGAAATTAACGTGCATTCCAGAACCATTCCAGTCCCCTTTAATTGGCTTAGGATGATATTCGATGTAGTATCCATAATTCTCTGTCAATCTATCTAGTAGGTATCTAGCCACCCATAGCTCATCTCCCGCTTGCTTAGCACCCTTAGCAAAAATCTGAAACTCCCATTGACCGCAGGCAACCTCCTGATTTATTCCTTCAAAGTTAATTCCTGCTTCAATGCACATATCTGCATGTGCTTCAACAAGATCTCGGCCATGTGTGTTCTTTCCCCCAACCGAACAATAGTAGAGTCCTTGGGGGCCAGGATATCCCCCTACCGGAAATCCTAATGGAAGTTGAGTATCGACGTCCATTATGAAATATTCTTGCTCATATCCAAACCAAAAGTCATCATCGTCCTCTTCTATTGTTGCTCTACCATTACTGGGGTGAGGACTTCCGTCCGCATGCATTACTTCACACATTACTAGGAAACCATTGACTCTTTGCGGATCTGGAAATATAGCCACGGGTTTTAGCAGGCAGTCAGAGTCCCCTCCCTCTGCTTGAAGTGTTGAAGAGCCGTCGAAGGACCACATTGGGCAATCCTCAACTTTGCCCGAGAAGTCTTCCCTGACCATAGTTTTGCTTCTCATATTCTGTGTCGGTTCGTATCCATCTAGCCATATATACTCTAATTTTGACTTCGTTGCCATGCCTCTTCTGCGAGGAGAGGTAGTTTATAGTCTGAACGTTTGTACATTATGTAGTTAAAATAATGGTTATTTTAACTATAAATTACTATAAAAATATACATTTGTTTAATATTTTTAAAAAAATATTTACATTTGACTAATTTTATCAATAAGGAATGGATTTTTTCATTCAATTGAACACAGCGATAATGTTCATTTTTCTCTCGTCAAGAACGTGTGACATTGAATAGGGTGATTCGAGAAAGACGCCTCATGGGCATGGCAGAAGCGTGGAGGATATCTGATTTCAGGAGGCTCGTCATAGGAAACGGAATCAACATGCTTGGGACTGCGATTTTCTTCATTGGGATGGGATGGACTGTAGCACAAATCGGAGGTCCAAAGGAATACGGTTTGATTTTCACATCGTATTTTCTAGGTCACCTACCTCTGCTATTGTATGGCGGGATGGTAGTCGATAGGATGCCCAGAAGAACGGTTGCACTGGTGGCTGATATCGCCCAGGCAGTGTTGGTAACAATAGCTGTGATAGCTCTAGTACTGGGTTTTGGGGAAATCGAGACTCTTCTTGTAGTCGCTTTCTTCACAGGGGGTGCGGGGGCATTCTCAATCCCAGCCATTGGGGCCCTGGTTCCAGACCTTGTCAAGGAGGATTTGCTGCCTCAAGCCAATGCCATAAGAGGCGTGGCGATGACTGGTGCATGGATGCTAGGGCCCTTGATTGGGGGATTCTCAGTTGCTACTTGGGGGATCGAGGTATGCCTTATTCTCGATGTCGTAACATTCGGTTTCAGTGCGTTGGTCCTCTGGACCATTCCTGAGGTCCCAGTCAACAGAGAAGAGGGCGGTAATCTTCGCGAAGAGGTCACGGAGGCGTGGTCGTTCGTGAAGACCCAGCCATGGCTTTTCGCAGGAATAGTGATGTTCATGATTTGGCACATCGGCGACTCCGCTATCGAAATTGGAGTCCCCTTCATCATCGAAAACAATGGCCTTGGTGCCAAGGAGTTCGGAGTCTTCGGGGCCGTGGGAGCGGCTGGTGCTATGATCGGTTCCGTCATCGGCGGGATAAGACCAGTTCCGAAGGAAATTAGGGGCCTGGTTTTCTATGTACTAATTGGGGGGATAGCATGGTGCATGCTGATGTGGGCAATGCCAATCCCTTTCCTATTGATTCTTGTTTTCGTACTTCTAGAGGGTGTGCTTGGCGGCACTCTTGGGGTAATATGGCGGACCACGATGTCCGATAGCGTAGACCAGCACCTAAGAGGGCGAGTTAACTCCCTTGACGCAATAGGTTCTCTGATTTTCATCCCTCTAGCCCCGCTCATGGGTGGTTGGATGATTGAGGAGACTAACGTCCTCACGACATTCTCAGTTGCAGTCTCTTTCATGGTTCTAACTACAATGGCTGGATTAATCGTCCCATCCTTTAGGAGGTTTGAGAGGGTCGATTCGGATAGTTTCCCTATTGTTCCGAATTAAATGAAAATTGACTAGTATCGACAGAAAATATCTGATCGTAGGTTCTCTTCTGAAAGCTAACTACAAAGTACAGAGCGGTAAAGTAAGCGATCCAAGCCCATGCTGACCTATCTCCCAGTCGAACTATCTCAAGCATAACTGGCCCGTCAAAAAGAATGCATCCGGACAGAAACAGGGGCCTCCCTAATGTCAGCCAAATAGGCTCCCCCTCCTGAGCCAGTATTCCATTTACCCTATTCTCTCTCCATTTATCGAATGCCTTCTTCAATCTCCTGAATGAGGCCTCAGACTCCTCCTTTTTATCGATGAATTCATTTTTTTGAGAAGTATCCTCTCCCATCAGAGTCCCTCGGTGCAACAGGGGCATGGCTGGACCCAATGACCCGGTGAAATCTCCTTCAGAGTAAGATCTACCCTCGTACTCTCCTCCCACTTTGGGTGGTTCAGTCTATGTCCGAAAGAGCAACCGGGCGGAGGATCGATTGGGGACGGTACGTCTCCCTCGAGAAGCTCTTCGCTTCTCTCATCGTTAGGATCTGGCGTAGGGATTGCGGAAATCAGAGCTTTGGTGTATGCATGAATTGGATTTTTGTATATATCCTCGGCATCGGCCATTTCGACAATCTTCCCTAGATACATAACCGCTACCCTGTCCGAAATATGGCGAACTACTGCCAGATCATGAGCAATGAAGACAAAAGTCAAATCTCGTTCTTTCTGAATGTTGATTAGTAGGTTCAGGACCTGGGCTTGTACTGACACATCAAGAGCACTCGTTGGCTCATCCAATAGAATGAATTCGGGATCCAGGGACAATGCCCTTGCCAATGCTATCCTCTGCTTTTGTCCTCCTGAAAATTCATGAGGGAATCGAGTCATGTGACTATCCTTGAGCCCTACAGAAGAAAGCAACTCTCCTACTTTCTTTGTGAGCTCTGCGCCATCAGTGAGGCCATTGACGATTAGTGGCTCACCGACTATAGAGCGGACTGAAAACCTCGGATTCATTGAACCTCCGGGGTCTTGGAAAACTATCTGCATTTTTCTCCTAAGTTCCCTGTCGTTGATTTCTCTGATGTCGTCCCCCCCATAGCTTACCGATCCAGATGTGATTGGGATGAGTCCTAATAACACCCTTCCCAGAGTTGTTTTCCCGCAGCCAGACTCGCCTACTATGCCGAAAACCTCTCCTTTCCTGATTGAGAAATCTACACCATCGACCGCCTTAACGTGTGATTGAACTTTAGAAAACATTCCTGATTTTACTGGGAAGTACTTCCTTAGTTCCTTTACCTCGATAAGTGGAGTGTCCCTCTCTGGCATATCATTGGGCTTGTCTTCAAGTTCTTCTATCATATTTTCAACCCCAATTGTCCTTCTCAATATCCGTGCATATTGGGCACATATCTACCCAGTGTCCCGGTTTAACCTCCCTAAGGTCTGGAGGGGAGGAAAGTGTTTCTCCCATCCTTTCCATTCTCTGACAGAACCTGCACCCAGAGACGAATTCTGAAGGGATTGCTACTTGCCCCGGAATTGCTGGAAGTGTTGATTTCCTATCCGAGGAGAGACTCGGGGTACAGGAAATTAGCCCTCTTGTATACGCATGACGTGGATTTGAGAATAGGTCGGAGATTGGAGCCCTTTCAACTACTCGTCCAGCATACATAACTGTGACAGAATCGCACATCTCTGCAATTACTCCCAAATCGTGAGTGATGAGCATTATGGAAGTACCCTCCCTGTCTCTCAGATCCCTCATTAGCTTAAGGATCTGAGCTTGAATGGTTACATCAAGAGCTGTGGTCGGCTCATCCGCAATGAGGAGCTTAGGTTCACACGCCATCATCATTGCAATCATCACCCTTTGCCTCATACCTCCTGAAAGTTCATGAGGGTACATACGAGCAACAGTCTCTGGGTTGGGTATCTTAACTTCGCCGAGAATCTCAATTACCTGCTTCCTGTGAGCAGGATCTAGTTGGAAATAACTTGAGGCTTGGAGAGGGGGAATGGCTAGCATAGAACAGATCAGGATAACGCTAATCAGAGCGCTGAAAGGAATCCACAGTATAATGAATAAAACGATCGGGATTACGAATGCCAAGGGAATTGACGCGTAAGCATCGTCAAGTGGCGAAGTGATCCTTTCATTATCTGAACTAGAGGAAAATTTGTAATGAGAGAGGAGGAAAACAACGAGCGGTATTGAAGGCATTAGTACGAATGAATAAATGTCGAATGTGGAGGCAAGGCCACTCAGGTGTAGTGACATGATTGCAATACTTGCAAGCACGAAAATAGAAAAATCCAGTTGATTTCCTCTAGACGATTGGTAAATCAAAGAGAACGGGTAGATCAGTGCATCAAGAATCCGAATGGAACGTGTCTTCTCTGCCTCGTGCGTTTTTCCATGCTCCTTCAACACCTCACAAATCTGTTTTTCCACGGTGTAAAGGGGGTTCAATGCAGTCATAGGTTCCTGAAAAATCATACTTATCCTATTTCCACGAATTGATCTCATGAAGGACTCATGGTGATTATTTGGCCTCTCTTTGAACCAAATGAAAACTGATGATATAGCAAATAAAATCAGTGAGAGCGTGGTTACCTGTGATCCAATTATTGGATCGAACAGAGTCCATATTACACCAAAGATGACAGTCAAAAGCAGAGTTGAAGAGACCTTCTTGGCCGCCTGGATTTGGGTCTTGACCTTCTCAGGCACACTGTGGATTAGTTGCTTTCCCTCGAATAGGACACTACCAGAATCCACCTCGCATGATGCTAAACCAACAGTGACCAGTGAAGTGACCGATTTGCCACAACCTGATTCTCCCACTACCCCCATAATTTCCCCCTCCCCCACAGAGAATGAGACGTCATTGAGAGCCTCTATGGAGCCATCCAAAGTATCAAAATGGACCTTTAATCCTTCAATTTGTAGTATTTCCTTCAGAATCTCAACTCCTATTCTTCGGGTCGACGACGTCCCTGATTCCGTCACCTAGTAGATTGAATCCCAATGTTGTGAATGCTATGGCCAAACCAGGGAAGAGGATTAGCCACCAATCCTGTGGAAAGTAAGTCCTGCCGTCGGACACAAGCCTTCCCCACTCTGCAGCATATGGCTCGGCACCAAGGCCAATGAATGAAAGGCCGCTTGCCGAGAGTATTGTACCGCCGATATCTAGTGTAAAGGCCACCAACAACGGTGCCCAAGCATTGGGCAAGATATGCCTGAACATAATCCTGCCAGAAGGTGCTCCAACGCTTCTGGCGGCTTCTACGAAGGCCATCTCCTTGACGTAAAGAACCTGACCTCGAATGAGTCGTGCATAGCCGGGCCAACCAGTGAATACTAGCGCTACTTGAACTTTCCAGAGCCTATCAAAGTCCTGAATCAGAGTTATTTCCCCGTCGGCATCGCCAGAGAGCCTATGCAGTATCACCACGGATAGGAAAATCGCTAGGGTCCTAAGAGTCAAGTAACGGTATGGATTACGCCAATCTAAGGCCGATCTTGCCCTACCTAGGTAGTCATCGAACGAGGATTTGTCGAGTAGAGCTCTGTCTGCGATCACAAGGCCAACGACCAAGAAGATGATAATCAGAGATGAAAGCACCCTCCATAGCCACGAGTCTGTGACCTCGAAGAGACCTTCCCAGGGT
>MDTG01145625.1_pt1 | contig 10086 bp, 11 predicted proteins | sample 811421 | NCBI WGS metagenome assembly MDTG01 (sample SAMN05326645, study PRJNA326480) | marine metagenome | isolation source: seawater | place: Pacific Ocean: South East | collected 2011 | reverse complement strand
TCTTAAAATCAGATACTGAGATTTCAAGATTATTTTCAGCTTCTATTCTTTTTGACATTGCTTCAGCTAACCTTGCTTTTGCTTGGAATACATCTGTTTTTGTTACATCTCTGAATTCAAATCTTTTTTCTGCAGCCTCTAGTTTTTTAATCAAATTTTCTTCATTCTTTTTTGAAACATCTAGAAGAAAATAGTCTTTAAGAACCGTATAGTATGCTTTACTTGCCCGGAACAATACATTTTGTGTAACCGAACTATTTTGTAAACGAGATATTTTCAGAGTATTTTTTGCTTGTTTTAGTGAAATTGCTTTAGTGTAACTTAATGGTTGTGTGATATCTACATCAAAAGTTGTTGGGTGAATTTCTGTTACATCGATTCTTGAAGTATCTGGATGGGTTTTACTAATATTTTTACCCTGGGATGCAGAAAAATCAATGGATGGAAGAAAATCAGTTTTTGAAATAGTTACATCTTTTTTTGCATTCTCTAAATCAGATTCACTTTTTTTTATATCAGGGAAAAAGTTATAAGCATCTTTTAAAACATCCCGGAGGTTCTCTGCTTTTAAGCTTCCTAATGGTGATACAATTAGAAACAAAACAAGAATATATTTGAACATTCTTTTATTATCTGCAAATTTTGTCATTCTCAATAATTTGATTTTTACACTAAATAACCAAAGTATTCTATCCTAAAAAAACTTTTCATATAACAATTAATCTTATAATTCTAAAAAAACTTTTTTCTTTTAATTATATCTGCAATATACTATAAGCAAAAGAAGGTGCGGGGAGTAGCGCAGCCTGGTAGCGCATCTGTTTTGGGAACAGAGGGTCGCAGGTTCAAATCCTGTCTCCCCGACCATTATTAAAGTAGTTTTGGAAAGCAAGTAACATTAATTATAAAGTAGGAGTGTTATGCTATGAAATATTTAATCTTATTTTCCTTTTTATTCTCTTTTTCATCTTGTTTTTCAAATGATTATTTTAAAGCTCTTGAACTTTTCAATTTGAGAAAAATTGAGGATTCTTTAGTTATGTTTAAAAAAGTTTCCAATAACGAAAATGATGAAAAAAGAAGTGACGCAATGTTTAATTTAGCTGTTATTTATGATAATGGTTTTGGAGTTCCGGTTGATAAAACTAGGGCGCTATATTACTATGAGGCTGCCTCTAATCTATCCAATAAATATGCACAATATAATTTAGGTTGGAAGTATTATAATGGTGAAAGTGTTAATAAAGATGTAATTAAAGCATTTGAGTTGTATCAAGCAGCTTCAAATTTTGGTCATCCACAGGCTATGTTTAATTTAGCGAACATGCATTATTCTGGAGTTGGAACTGTTAAAAATTTAAAAGTTGCTTACAAATTATTTTTAGAATCAAAAATATTTGGAATTAATGAAAGTGACTATTACATTAAAAAAATTACAAAAGAACTTTCTCCAGAGGAATTACTATTTTTAAATGGAGAATATAGTTCGTTGATTGAAGAGGAAATTCAATTGCCAATTAAGTTAGAGAAAGAGGAATAAACTTTTTTAAATAATTAATTATTAATATAATTATATAAAAAGAAATTAAGAAAAAAAGTATACAAAGTGTAAATCTATTTTTTAAATTTTTTAAAAAATATTTGTAAGTAAGAGTAGTGTCGATTAATGCAATTAAAAATGCGATAAGAAATGTACTATTCACCTAATCAATATTGCTTATAATTAAAATAAATTTTACTTTATAATATTTTACGATTAAATATAAAATAAACATTCCTCCCCATATTTTTTAAAGGCGTTAATTTTTTCATTAACGCCTTTTTTTTTTACAACTGTATACATCAATAAACTTGTCATTATAGACAGTCCATTCACCATTAATTAAATTAAAAGAACTTGTTGTTTGAAAAATATTATTTTGCATTATTAATTCATATTTATTAAAAATTAAAATTTTATCAAAATAATTTCCAGAAATATTTTCAACAGTTTTGTTATTAAAGTTTATAATTTTTGAAAACCGGTTACTTAAGTTAATATTATTAACTTGCTTTTTATTTTCGCAAATTAGCTTAAATTCATTTGCTAAATTTTCTTTAAATAAAAATATTAAACTTATAAAAAAAAGTATTATTAATCTCATATTACTTGGCGACCCCGGTACGATTCGAACGTACGACCTACTGCTTAGAAGGCAGTTGCTCTATCCAGCTGAGCTACGGGGCCTAAAAAATAATTACCCTCTAAGTTATACAAAAAGAGAAGTAAATTTAAAATGTTTCTTTTAATTAAGATTTTTTTTTTATTGTAAAAAAAGGATATAGAGATAAGAGTCCAAATATAAATGAGATAAAAGACAATAATATTAACCAATAAACAGTTATTAGTGTCTTGCATTGATTGTTAATTTCCATAAGAACAAGATCAGTCCCACAAAAAACTTCATAATTAAAAAAATTATCTAATATTTGTACATTAGAAAAAAATAGATTTTTAAATATTAATGTAATAAAAAACACAAATAATATAAAACTTATGAACCCAATAAACCCGAGAATTATTTTAATAAGGTTAAAAAAAATGATTGCTTTCCATTTATAAAATTTATTATTTGATTATATTATGAAACATTATAGAAATTTAAAGAAATTATTTTCAGAAATTGAGGTTCTCAACAGTATTAATAGTCTGCTTGAATGGGATATGGCGACTGTAATGCCAAAAGGATCAAGAAAATCAAGAATTTCACAAATTAATGTAGTTAATGAAAATAAAAAAAGGATCTTTGATTATATAAAAAAGAAAGAATTATTTAAATATATAGATGAAGAAAAACTTAAGGATGATGATAAAAGAAATTTTTTTCTTATGAAAAAGAAATTTGATTACTTTACTGCAATCCCAATTAATTTAATAAATGAAAATTCACAATTATCTTTTGAATGTGAAGGTTTATGGCGAGAAGCAAGATTAAAGAATAATTTTAATATTGTTAAAAAAAAATTATCTAAACTATTTGTTACAATTGAAAGAAAGGCTGATATTTTGTCTGAAATCTGGGGAATGAAAAAGTATGATTCCTTGATTTCATTATACGATGATTCATTTACTTCCAAGGAATTAGGAATATTTTTTGATGACATAGAAAATTTTATAAAAAAAAAGATAAATCTTATTATAAATAAACAAAAGAAAAATAGAAAAATTAGATTTATATCACCGTTAACAGAAAACGAGCAATTCGAACTTTCAAAGTACTTTATGAAAAAATTTGGATTTGACTTTAGAAGAGGGAGAATTGATAAAAGTCTTCATCCGTTCTGCGGAGGTTTTAGAGATGATATCAGAATAACTACAAGATTTGATAATAAAGACTCATTTTCATGTTTTGATGCATTGATGCATGAAACTGGACATGCACTTTATGAATTTGGTCTTCCAAAAAAATGGAAGAATCAACCGATTGGGAGTGCTTCAGGAATGAGCTTGCACGAAAGTCAATCATTATTTATTGAGATGCAATTAGTAAAATCACGAGAATTCAGTATCTTTCTAGAAAAAATATTTAGGAAAAAATTCAAAAAAAATGGAGAAGAATGGAATTGTAATAATTTATTTAATATTAGATCTGAAGTAAAAAAAAATTTTATAAGAGTTGATGCTGACGAAGTGTCTTACCCATTACATATCATTCATCGATTTAATGTTGAAAAAATTTTGTTGGATAATAAAAAATCAATTAATGATTTGCCTGATATTTGGAATAAAGAATTTAAAGATATTTTTAACCTTGATATAAAAAATGATAATGAAGGATGTCTTCAAGATATTCACTGGTTTTCTGGTGCTTTCGGTTACTTTCCTTCATACTGTGTTGGAGCAATGATATCTGCTCAAATAAAATATGTCCTATTAAATAAGATTGATTCCTTCAAGGAAAATATAGAAAATGGAGATTTTAAAAAAATTGTTTTGTGGTTAAAAGAAAATATTCATAATTATGGAAGAAAATATTTAATTAACGATCTTTTACAAAAAACAACAGGCAAGAAACTTACGACTTTATTTTACAAAAAACATATTACTGATAGATATATAAATTAATTTATTTCTTACAGAAATATTCTAGTTCATTGACATTTCTCTGAAATTTATCTTTTAAATTCTTATGATTTTTGAGAGATCTTTTAAAATTCTTACAAAGATTTCTGTAGTACCAATTAATATTTTCTGGTGAAATATAGTAGTTTTTCCAGAGTTTTTTCCCAATTTTATTGTAATCATATATTATACAATTTAAACTATGAAGTTTATCACATATACAAACTAAAAGTGATGACTGAGATTTTTTTTGCATATTATCTAAAAATTCTTTTTTATTTTTTAACCAATCATCATTGTTGTTAAAATCAACTTGTGCATTAGAACATTGTTTTACAATATTTAAAACTCTAACTCCAAATTTGTTCTTAATAACTGATTGTTTTTTTATTCCATTTTCATTTTCTAATATATCATGAATTAAACCCGCAATAGCCTCATCCGTTGAACCATTGTTTTCAATGATAAGGTTACTTACCGATGACAAGTAAGTAAAGTATGGAAATTTTTGACCTTTTCTATATTTTTTTTGATAGAAATTGTAAGCAAAATCCAAGGCTTTTTTATACTTGTTAGTATCAAGTCCGTTTTTTAATCCCATATTATTTTTTCAAATAAACATTAATAACAAAATTTTTTTTTTTTTAAAGATTTAAATTTTTTTATTTAATTCTTTAATGTGAGCAATCGCTGCACTGGCATTTCCATCAAGGTTGTAACCACCTTCTAAAATTGATAGAATTTTTCCATCACAAAACTTATTTGCAATATTTAATACTATTTTAGTTAATTCACTAAATCCGTTATCTGTAACTTTGTAACAACCCAATGGATCATCCACTCTACTATCAAATCCTGCAGAAATAAGAATAAATTCTGGCTTAAATTTTTTAACTATCGGTAATAATTTTTTTTTATAGACATCAATTATTTCCTTATCTGTTGTATTGCATGGTAAATGGACATTTATATTATAACCTAAACCTCGATTTTTACCTTTTTTTAAAGGAGAACCTGTTCCTGGGTAGGCATACTGATCATGGGAAGAAAAAAAAAGTACGGAAGGATCATCATAAAAAAAATACTCTGTTGAATTGCCATGATGATAATCCCAATCAACAATTAATATTCTATCTATTAGGTATTTTTTTTGAATATATTTTGCAGTAATTGCTACATGATTATAATAACAAAAACCTTCTTCTTTTCCTGTGTTTAAGGCATGATGCCCTGGAGGTCTTACTGCACAAAATATGTTTCTAACATCTGAATTAAAAATCATGTCGACTCCTTTAATACATATTTCAACCGCTGCACTTGAAACTTTATGAGCCAGTGGTTCCATTTCTTTTATATTTTTAATATGATTATTTGAATGGATTTCTTTAATCCAATTTTCAATGATATTGCCTGAATTTATATCAACATTTTCTATCAAATGATTTAATTTTGATTTGTTTAGATAATTAATAATATATTTTATTCTGTCAGGCGTTTCTGGATGATCTTTAGAAATTTTATGTTTAAAAAAAATTTTATCACTTAAAACTTTAGTATTAATTTTATTTTCTTTTGCTTTTGTATTGAATCTATAAAAAACTAATATTATTAAGCTAACTAAATACTTTACTAGCTTCCTCTTAGTTTTCATTAAGGATTATCTTACAATTTTATATACGGATTGATATACACTCGAATGAACCTGATCAAGGAGATTTTGAAATGCATTTTCGGTTGCAACTTTTGAACCCTCAGTTAATTCACAGCCAAGATAAATATTTTTCCCCCAACTTTGTTCAGAATTTATATTATTTTTAACTTCAATATTTCCACCCTTTACAACAATTTGAGAATTTAATTTGATGTTAAATTTCCCTGTGTTTCTTTCAGTGACAAAAGTTGCAATCGCCTTACTTTTTTCAACAAATATTAGTGAAGTATATTTATTCAATAACTCATCTTCATTAGCCATACTTTTTTTCAAGATAGTTAAATCATCAAACATTAATTTAAGCAGGTTAGTAAATGAATTTCTGAAAAGATCGTTAATTGGTAAATCTACCGCCCAAGATTCACAATCATCTGAGGTGAATTGTTTGATCAGCGGAAATTCATTATTTGAAATTAATAATGCATGTTTACCCTCAATTTTAGTAATTTTGTTAGGATAGATTATTTTTACTTCTTTATCTTCAAATTTTCCGGAACAGCTTGTTAAGAATATTAAAATAAAAAAATTCAATAGTAATTTTAGTTTAAGAAAGTTCTGCATAAAATCCTCATGTTAGAGTAAAGATTTTGCTGAAGAAATTCAATTTTATTTTTTTTAATTAACTGAGGGGTTTTACACCCCCCAGTTGTAATATTTTTATTTTTTTTTATTTTTGTTAAAAAGGAATTTGTAACCCCATCTGTTCTCAGATAGGTCCCAAATTCTTCCTGTTTCTTTTGGAATTTTTACAAAAATTCTTTTTAGTTTTATAATATTGTTGGTTAATAACATACTTTTCACTCCTTTAAAAAAAGTTATTAAGCATGTACTTTTGACGCATGTACTATGCGCCACTTTTTAACCATGTGGATGGTAAATAGATATTATCAAAAATTGAAAAAAAATCAATCTTTTTTAAATGATAATAGTTTTCAAAATTTATTGAAACCTGTTTTAATTAATCATTGATTTATGATAAAAAAAATATTTTTTATTCTTTTACTCTTTTTTATTTTATTACTAATTTTAATAAATTACTCAAAGATTAATAGTTTTTTTGGATTTCACATCATTGAAGATAAAACATACAATAATCTAAATTTAGAAAAAAAACTGATAAAATGTAATTTAATTAATGAAAAAATTGATAGAAAAAATTTAGATAATGAAAGACAATGCTATTATAGTTGCAGTGAGGTTGATCAAGTGAGAGTTGATACAAGTATTGAATATCCCTGTCAAAAGTACATAATGGAGGAAAGATGATTGTTTTCTTAGTTTTATTTTTTTTTTCAAAAATTGCTTTGTCCGGTGAGATCGATGGTAAGGGAGTTATTTGTAAGATATATGGGAATACAATTGGATATTTTTTTGAGGAGAATAGAGCTTATGAATATAAACTTTTGGGTGGAGAAAATGAATTAGAGCTATCTAAAAAAGATATCGGTAAATATTTTACAAATGAAAATTATATATATATTGATGAGATCAAAATAGATAGGAAAAATTTAAAATTCCAAAAATATTCATCATTTCGAGGTGATTGCAAAGCATATAAAAATTTCGAAGTTTTTAAAAAAAATATGAATATTGAAGCTCTTACAAGAGAAAATAAGATTTAATTTGTACAATAATTAATTAAAAAAATTTTATTATAAAATAATCTTAATAGTTGATTTAAATAATTTGATTTCGTATAAATTCCTTTTGCTATTAATATGTCTAAAATAATTTCAATCAAAGTTTTTATTCTTCTTACTCTATTTAATAAGTTTGCAATATCAGAAGAATTTAGTGTCAGAAAAGATTTTAATAAAGTTTTGAACGGATTTTATAAAAGCGAAATATATAAATGCAATTATATTGACAAATCCTGGAGCATTGGTTTTGAAGCTCATCCTTACGGTTTAGTAAAAAATGATGGAGCTTTTAAAAGCATCCTTGTTTTTGAACACAAAAATCTTATTGGAACTTTGTGGCCAAATATTGGTGAAATTTCTGTTGAGAGGGGCGTCAGGAAATATAACATCTGGAAAAAAAATGTAATTGATGAGTACCAACTAGTAAATACTAGTCATTTATCTGATAAAAACAGTGGTGATCTTGTAATTGATTCTAATTTAGTAGCTGGGTATAAAACTTATTTTGATAAAAAGTCATTAAAGATAAGTGTAATGTCTTGGGTTACCGATTTTTATTCATGCGAGGAAATAAGCTCATCTAATTTTGCAAGAAAAAAACTTATCGATATTTTTGTTAATCAAGAGGATTATGTAAAAAAAGATTTTTCTTACAGAGAAAGAAATCCAAATTTATTTGGAAATAAAATTGAGCTTCTACCAAACTAAATTGTGGTAGAATTATGGTTTAGACTGATATATCTATAATCAAATAACTATATTAAAACCCTCAAACTCTGGGTGACCGAGATAAACATCACTATTTTTTCCGGCATTTTTATGAGCTAATCTAAATGATTCTGATTTTGTCCAGTTTATGAAATCATTCTCAGACTTCCAAGTACTATGAGATGCATATAATGTATGATTTTCTTTGGTTTCACCTTTAATTAAGTTGAAGTTAACAAAACCTTTAACATTGTTTAATTGAGAATCTCTATTTATCCAAATTTTCTCAAATTTTTTTTCTTTTCCAATTACTATTTTAAATCTATTCATAGCAATGTACATTTTAAATTCTCCATTAATAATTCAAATATAATATTTTAAATTCACTCAAACAAGAACATATAACTATACGCAACAATCATTGCAGGTATTCCGCTGTACAATGTAGCAATTATTGCTGCTTTTGGGGCAAGGGCAATAGCAGGGAAGAGCGCATCCCCATCATTAGATATAGCATTACCAAGTTCTGCAGAAAAAGGAATAAAACCATTTAAATAGAATGTTGTAACTAATATTTGTGGACCACACCCAGGGATAAAACCGAAAAGAATCGCAACTAAAGGAACTAAGGAAGTCCAAATTTCAAAAACTTGTTTTAAATCTATAGCTGAAAAATAAACAAAACTTTCATATATTAAAAAACCACAAACAACCCAAGTTGTTACAAAATTTGTGGTATCAATTGTTCTAGAAATAAATGAGCGCGACTTTTCTGTTGAACATTGAATGTCACTTAATGGGTTTAATGTCCACATAAAAATTGAAATAATTGCCCCTGTGCCACCTATAAATGATAAGATGTTGAAATTTTCAGAAAAATTAAAAAAACTATTTAAATCAATTTGAAAGGCTTGAAGTATACCAACAATAAAGCCAGGAATGAAAATTAATAACCAGAAAATATTGAATTTTGATACAAATGTATCTTTCACTTTTTCAAATTCAACTTTTATATTTTTTTGATTAATCAAATAACTATTTTTATTAAATTTGTCTACCAAATATCCGCTTACTATCCCCGTAAAACCCGCAATTATAAAAACTAACAAACCATCTTTAGGTTCTTGTGCTAGCAATAAAAATGCTGCATCACCCATTGTTGAGGTCAAGACAGCAACCAAAGCTCCAAAACTTATTTTTCCTTGAATATATTGTGTGACTACAATTATAGCCCCTCCACAACCAGGAAGTGAACCTAATGCAGATGCTATTATTACATGAATTTTTTTTGTTTTGCTTAAAAAATCTGAGATATTAAACTTTGTAACTGCATCAACTCCAAGAAAAATGAAAAGTGTAAAAGCAACGAAAACTGAAACTTGAAGATACGCATCTATAAGTATATTTCTAACAATAGTTCCGTAAGGATTCGTTTGAAGTGTAAAAGATAAAATTAAGAAACCCAATAAACATTTCTTCAAAAGCCTGCCTTCATTGGCAATTAAAATAGTTTTTTTGTCTCTGACTACCGCGAGTAATGCATTCATTGGTTATAAAAAAGTAAAATTGATAATCACTATATAATATATTTTTAAGAAATAGTAAATAAGAATGATTCTAAATAATAATATTTTAAGCTTGATAAATTTGAAATTATTAAATATTTGAAGTAAGATTTTATTAAATGGGTAATTAAAATGGAGTCAGAATCAGGAAAATCTATTATTGAAACTGCAAGTGATTCGGTTTCAGCAGCATTTGCAAATTCGATAGAAGCCGGATCAAGTCATGCAGAAGCTTTAAATGCTGCAATAGACTCTATTAATTTTTTCATGGATAAACTTGATATTAGTGGAGAAAACTCTTCTGAATTAATTAATTCATTAACCAATGTATTTAATGAATCTATTTCCAATGGATCTTCG
>MDTG01091423.1_pt1 | contig 10086 bp, 10 predicted proteins | sample 811421 | NCBI WGS metagenome assembly MDTG01 (sample SAMN05326645, study PRJNA326480) | marine metagenome | isolation source: seawater | place: Pacific Ocean: South East | collected 2011 | reverse complement strand
GGTAACCTTCAGAAGATTCTTCTAAGTGATCTAAAGAATTCTTTTCAATTTGTTCTAAAAATTTTGTTGCCCTATTTCCTGCTTTTTCAACATCAGTTTTTGAAATAGAAATTACTTCATCTGTTTCATCAAAATCAATAACTATTGCAGTAATAATCCCTTCGTTTTCATTCCAAGCATAACCATCAAGCCTAGTTCCACGATTTGTATCTCTATGAGCGTCATCTAAAACTACTGGATCGTCCAAATGACCACTTTCAGCTAGGAGATCACAGAAGCTTTTACAAAAGGCTGTTTCTGGGAAACTTACATAGGATCGAGCTTTTATTTGCCAATCTGATTTTTTTTCAACTTTATAATCTTCTAAGTCAGCCATTTCTAATAAGTTCTTGGATATCATCCCCAATATAAAAATTTCCTAATTGTTGAGCATCTAAAGAATATTTAACATTTAAAATTGCGTTACTATCAACTTCTAGTCTAGTAATTTTAGGAAAATTGTCTGTTACTTCATAAATTTTAAGATCCAAGAAAAAAAATTTTTTATTAAGCTGTTCCTCTGTAGCACGATTTTTAAATCTGCTAATCTTTTTTGTAAATTTTATCTGGCTTTCTAAATCTCCTGACATTAAATCGTCAAGCTCATTAAAATAATCTTCAATAGACTTTCCATCATCTGTTTCATTAATAAATATATGTGAAATAAATAATTTTTCGGTAATTTTATCTAACTGTTCAAGAGAAGATATTTGAATTCTTGCACTATCTCCAGACATAGTTGTTTTAGTTTCGATTGCTAGATCGTTTAAGGTGAAATCTTGTTTTTTTTGATCTGGTCCGATCCAATATTTTATTGCATCAGTTAGCGGATGAAGAGCTATCATAAACTCTGTAAAAACATAAAGTTCCCCCCACAGACCTATGTGCTCTTCTCTGGAAAGACCTTTTCGACTCGGCCTAAGAAAATTCGACCATTCACCTAGCTCTTTTTTGGCAGATTGAAATATAGAATCATTTGATTGACTGGATAAACTATAGGCAAGAGCTTTTGTCAAAATAATAAATTTTTCTCTCAACTCAATCTCTTCTAAAGTAATCACCAGCCTAGAGACATTGGAATTATCGATCTCATAATTAACTATTTCTACTAACGTTCCACTCAAACTTTCTATAATTTCAGTATTGACTTGGATAGGAATCTGAATGAAAAAAACCAATTGGTTTTGATCCTTTTTTGCAGCCCAAAATCTATCATCTCTCCCATAAAAACTAAAAGCCCTTTCTGGGTAATTTGCTTCGTTTATGAGCTCCCAAGGATCATCTTGAAAAAATTCTTCAAGATCAGGCATTATTCATCTCCTCCATCTTCTCCAAAATCATTCTCAGTCTCATCAAAAAGCTCCATTTGCTGCTCATCCCAAACACTATTCACCATGTACTGAATTAAACTTTCTTTATTTAATTCTTTGAGTTTCTCAACACTCATATCTCTTTGATTTTCAAGAATGGGCAAAGATAGAGAATACCCAATCGTTGGTGCCCCTTTACCAAAAGCAATTTTTGCATTTCTTAGAATAATTTCACTCGATTCCCTATCGGCTTCTGATTCAAGGATTTTGGCATTTTTGGGTTCCAAAATTCCCAAATTGAATAAGTAGATCATCAATCCAGGAAAATCTCTCTCATTACTCCTGATATAATCCGAACTATAAAGCTTAGATTTATCTGAAGATTCCTGCATATTTTTTCTTGATGCTGGTTCCAAGAACAGCTTCTCGTCATCATTATTTCCTAGATTTAGTTTTTCTGGAATTAATTGACTCCCTTGAGAACTGACCTTTCTCATGGCGGGAACAACATCAATACCACCAATATTAAAATTATGAGTCAACTCATCTTCTACAGCTTCTTTCCACCAAGCACCTTGAGTTCTTTGAGAAAAAAGGCAGACTCTAAAATCCGGCGCATTTCTTTGTTGGCTGAATCTTTCGATAGTCTCAATTAATCTTTCATTAGTTATTATTTGATCATCTGATATTTCCATTTTTCTTATGAAATCTACTATCTTTTTATACGGAACATTTAAAAAAATTTTAGACGAATCGCCTTCCCAAATCATAGATCTTCCATTATTTTCTAAGTCATTTAAAAAATCAGAACAGTAAGAAAGGTTATTTCTATTCTTAGCTTCATCATTATAAAAACGAAATCTTTTTATACTGGTCCCGTAAAGGTCAATATATGCAAGTTTGTTTTTAGCTGTGCCCATTCTATTTCTGGTGGTGATTATTAGAGAACCCGGGTGATTTCTTATTTTCAAACCAAAGTCCTTTGGAGTGAGACCTAATTCAATCATCTTGTCTAATTCTGAATATAAATCTCTAATAGCATCACTTATAAAGGCGTAATAGGTTACGGAGTCTGGAATAGTAAATAATTTGCACAATTCTTTATAACCAGGCCTATAACCAAACCATCTGCACATCTGCATAAGTGTGTCATAAGATTTAGAATTTCTAGCGAAGTAAGAAATAGAAAGCCCTTCCAATGTCAGACCTCTTGAAAGCTTATGACCACCTATTGCAATAGCGGCGAGACCGCTTTCATACAATGAGTAGTCTAGAGGTTCTTGAAGGTTTCCTGTGCTATCCTTTCTAGCAGCATTGACAATAAATATTTTTATTTTTTGAGCTGCAGAATTTAGATATTCAAATATATCTTCCCAACTTTCCTCAATTGAGTAATACATTAAAAAAGTATCTTTTAATTCTTTTAAGAAATTATTTTGCAATGATTTTTCTGGTCCAAGCCCATGATGAGCGCCTATGAATTCTTTACACTCATTTAAGTATTTTTCAATTTCGTCTTTAATTCCTTGTTGCAGTATATTCAGATGAGACATATTTATTAAAAATGTGTCATGTTTTTCACTGGTTATATTATTCTCAAGACGATGCATTTTTATAGCTATATTCAAAATAAAGCATCTAGTCGCAAGTTCAAGACTCTCAGGCAAATCGCCTAAGCTGGTATTCTTTTTTTGTCCTCGGATAGGAATCATATCTTCACTATCATTGATTTTAATTACTGGCTCTAGCAATGGAGATGAAGTTTCGTCATTTTCAGGAAAAAAATAATCTTGCCCGCTATATTCTTCTGGTGTCGGAATTCTTATTAGAAAGTTAGCAGGAAACAAATCATGACCATACATTTCATCGTCAGTTGCTGGATCAATAAATATATTTGCAAATGGAGTAGCGGAATAACCTACATATGTAGTTTTTTTAAATCTTTTTAAGATTGTTCTTATCAGACCGTTAATAGCGGTGATCTGATTCGAAGATTCTTTAGAATTTATGGACGCATAATCAGCTTCGTCGTCTATTAACAGCATTGGAGCACTTAAAGTATTTCCATCTTCTAAGTTATGATTTTCTACAATCCATTGGTCTAAATTTTTTAAAATAGTTGCATTTTTTTTGACACATAAAACTATGGGAGCTGCTCCTTGATCATTTAAATTGTAACCAAGCGTCCGAGCAACACTTAGGCTAAAATCTCTTAAAGTTGAAGTGAATGAGTGAATTACTTTAGTAGCTTCTCTAAAGTTACCTACTCCGATTATTTTTGTGGTTGCATTTGTTAAATGTTTGGATTCAAGGCCAACAAAACCTTCGTCTATTCTAAGTTGCGTTTGTTTTCTAAGTTCGTTTTGATGCCCTCCTAGAACAATGATTATTTTATAGCCAACATCTGCTGCTTTATTTAATAATCCAATAAAATTTTGTGTTTTTCCTGATTGAACATTTCCCATAACCAACCCTTTTCTGCTCCAATTCCCGGGGGTCAAAGGATCACCTGAAAAATCTAAGATATTATCAATTATGTCTGAATTTTTATTTATCACTGCCACGGACCTATTTTCTTTGATGAGATAATCTTTATAGGATTTCCAATAACTCCAATCTATGTTTCCTCTTTTGGCATCTAACCATCTGGGTACTGAGTCATCAGATAAAACAGCCCCAGTGTCTGTAAATTTAGTTGCAAAGCTAGAACGAATTTTAAACTTCGCAAGATCAACTTCTTCTTCAGTTAAACCTGCGAACATATCCATCATCAAAAGATTTGAAAATGCTTGCTCAACCATATCACCATCAATATCAGTTCTATTTTGTTTATTTTGAAGCCCGACAATAACTTGTGTCGCAAGCCTGACTAATTCATTTACTTCTTGCATTTCGTTTTTTATTAATTTTTTTTAATATTTTTTCTATTAAGTCATTTTCATTTTTGAATTTCTCTCCAAGATATTCTTGTTTTATATCTAGAGGCTTATCAGCCATTGTGAAATAAATGTCATTTAGTGGAAGATTAGCAGCGAGTTTTATTAAGTATGAGCTAAGCAAAGAAACTATTTTTTTTTCTTTTCTTAAAGATTTAACTAAATTAATTAATTCTTCATTTTCATTATTAATTTCATAGGTGATAATTTTTTTCCTTTCATCATTAACTTTTATCCAAAATGAGTTGTTCTTTTCTTTTGTTCCTCTATATTTATAAGTCCCTTTTGATTTTTTGATGGGTATTTTTATCAGCTCTCTTAAAGCAATCCTTATTTTAGGGGGAAGTTGTAAGGAAGATTTTTTTACGTCTGTTTGCCATTCTTCGTCCATTGAAACAGGCATATTTATCTCAACTCTAGAAAGATTTCCTAATTGAGAGTTATTAGTTAATCCTAACCATCCACCCTCTATAATTAACCTATCTGCTCGATAAATATATAACCCTTGTTTTTTTGATATCTCTGATTGCCCGCCATATTTGTCCATTTGCTCTGCATTTAATTTATTCCAATGAGGGATGTTATGAACTTTGATAGTAACCTTGCCCCCTTTCACTCTAAATGGCTCTGAAGGAGGGCCTTCATTATATCCGTCGTAAGTTGTCATAAAGGGGTCTATTGGGCTAAGTTTTTCTCCATTTACATAAAACTTTATTTTGTAACTTCCTCCCATAAATTTATGAAAATGTTTGGATATATGTTTTTTCACTCTAACAATATCTTCTGCTTGAATAGCACTTATGTCTGTGTGATCTTTTTCTATATATCTTGGTATTTCTTCCCATAAGACACATGTCCCTGACTTAGTTTTTAAACGTAAGCTTTCAGGAAGTATTTTCTCAATTTCTTGATGTAAAAAGACTTCTAAAAGCCATTTTTTTTTTATCGCAAACATTATCAACATCCCATCTTGCTGCAGATAGCTTGCTGTTAGCTGTTTTGGAAAAAACAGTAATTTTTTTAGCCTGAGAAATACTGGCAGTTTTTAATCCAGATCCGAATCTTCCTAAGTCCATTTTTTCTCTTTCTTTGGTTGGATCTTTGCACCCAATCCTCATATTTTCTTGGAGTTCTTCAGGGTTCATACCATGGCCATCGTCCAATATTGACCAAAAAATTTTTTCATTACTGGATGGAAATGAATCTATTCTTATTGATTTAGAATTTGCTGATATAGAATTATCTATAATATCTGATATCGCAGACTCAAGAGTATAGCCAATCCTCGATAACATCTGAATTTCGTTAGAAGGATCTGGGGGAGTTTCAACCAATTTAGACATTACAAATTACCTAAAATGACCTCAGCTTTGCAGAAAGCTATGTTCTCTCTTATGTCCAAACCGTCTGAAGAAGCACTTTCTTTTGATATTTTTAAGGCCAATTTTTTTTGAACATCATTAGATAAACGACCGATATGATCCTCAAGAAAATCTTCAGAAGAAAAGAAATCATCAATCAGGGAATCGAATTTTTTTCTTGTAAATTTATATTCTTTATTAATGAGTTCATAAATCTTATCTGATTCTGTCTCGCTGATTATCCCGTCTTGAGCACAAATATAAAGTGCAAAATTAATAATATTTATAAACTCTTTCTCTTTCACTTAAGCAAGCCTGAGAAAATTAAAAACATTTTCTCGGATTTTTTAGTCAGTAGTAAACTTTATAATAAAAACTTAATCCCTTAAAGAATTAATAATTTCTTTCGCAATCATTCTTACAACATTTATTGAAACCGCGTTACCAAATTGTTTGTATGCTTGGAGATTGCTAACTGGTAACTTTTCCCATTTTTTTGGAAAACCTTGAAGCCTTGAACATTCTTTTGGAGTTAAAAATCTAGGATTCTTTCTTGAACCTCTATTTATCAAAATTTCTGATCCATCTTTATAATATCTCGAAGATAAAGTTCTTGTGTATTCGTCGCTTCTGTTAGACAGCTTGTAGCCAAATCCTTTTCCAGATGCTTTATTTCTTTTCTTTCTAAGTTTATGGCTTGTCCATAACCTTCTAGAAATTATAAATTTTTTATCAACTTTTGATTCTTTTTCTAAAATATCATTTACCTTTGTTTTTAAGTTTAAAGGAGAAGGAAATCTAAATTTTAAGTCTTTAGAAAACCCTACAATAAAAATTCTTTTTCTATTTTGAGGCAAACCAAAATCTTTAGCATTTAGGATAATCGGATCTTCTGGAAATTTGTAATTTAAATCTTGAGATAAAATTTCCATGATAGTTTCGAACGTTCTACCGTCATCATGACTTCTTAAGCCAGGCACATTTTCAAGTAAAAAAGCTCTAGGTTTATGAAATTCTAATATTCTCCTGATGTCATCAAATGCTGTTCCCCGAGTATCTTGAAAGCCCTTTTTAAGTCCAGCATTTGAGAAAGGCTGACAAGGAAAACCTGCTAATAAAACATCATGCCTAGGAATTGTCTTAGTATCTACTTTGCTAATATCACCTGCTATTGCAGTTTCATCTTCATTGAACATCTCAGAATAAGAAAACCGAGCATATTTGTCATTTTCAGAACTAAAAACACACTTACCACCCAGTTCTTCGAAAGGAATACGCATTCCTCCAATGCCAGCAAAAAGATCGATGAAGGTAAATTTAGTTTTCAATTTCAGATTCTTCTAGTTTTTCGGCTCCTTTGTTGAGTTCTTTATTTAAAACATTAATACGTGTTTGATATACATCTATTTTTTTCGAGACGCCATCAACAGCTTTTTTTAGATCAATTGTACTCAAATTTAAATTATTAAATTCTTCTTTGATATCGCCTATAACTTTTGCTACGAGCTCAGCTTTTTCATTGAGTTCCACTGCTTCATGACCCATACGAATGGAATCTAAAAATCCAGCTAAAGAGTTAGGACCTAGAATTAAAATACTTTGATCTCTCAATAAAGATTCTCTTAGCCCCTCGATTAAATTTACCATTGCAACCAATCCTTCAGAGGGAATATATAAAACGCCTATTTTGGATGTTATGCCATTAACAAAATATTTCTCACTAATTGATTCTGCATCTTTAACGATAGAATTTTTTAGAGAATTAAGAATTCTATCTCTATCAGTCTTAGTAGTTGCTTCTTGGTAATCAGAATATTGTGCGGCATAGAATTTTGAATCTATTGGAATTAGTATTTCATTGGTAGTCTCAATCGCACAATCGACTTGATTCTGAGTATTTGGATCAATTGGGTGTTGAAAATAATATTTATTATTAGGCATTATGTCTTTGACAATAGATTCAAGATTCCACTCACCCAATCTACCAGTTTGGACATTTCCACCTAAATATTTATTCATATTTGTAATGGGGATGCTCATAGATGAGGTTGCCTCTTTTATAGAATCTATATTGCTAGAGATATTTGAAAGTTTTTCAAGGCTGGTTGAGAATTTATCTGTCAATTCATTCTTAACTATATCTAGGTTAGAGCTATCTTTGTTTCTAAAGTTGATGAAAATTATAAAACTAACTAAAGTCACAGTTATGAGCGAGATTATTAAAGAAATATATTCCACAGCTTATTTAACCATTATTAGTTATAAGTTTTATTTAAATTTTCGGCCAATTTTTTGAATTTTCTTCGCAATTTACTTGGAGCTAAAATTTCAACATCTGACCCAAAACTCATGAGCCATTGCTCGAATTGCAGGGTGTCAGTCATCCGAGCAGAAATGAGTAATCGTCCATCCTTTAACCGTTTCGTTTTCTGAGAACTGTTTAAAGGAGTTTCAATTAAATGCGCAGCTGCGGTGTAATCAAAAAGCGCTTTGAAGGTATAAAGGTTTTTTGAATATTCGTAGCTCAAATTATTAGTATGTGTGAATTTGTCCAAATCAAAGTTTTTGGGTTCGCGCACAGGCAAGTCTAAAATTTCTACTCTTTCAAATCTATGCAGCGGTAGATAACGAGGTTGATTAGGATCCTCATCCATCATGCAAATTAAGTAATTAATACTGCCTTTCATTACCAACCCCATTGGATGAATCAATCTCAAGCTAGACTGGGATGCTCCTCTCTTACGATACAAAGCCTTTATTTGCATGCCTTCAAACGCAGCTTTATAAAGAGCTTGTTCTACATCTTTGTTTAATTTGGGTTTTTTAAATCTCAAAAGCTCCGGCAAAACTCGCACCCTGTTACGCCAACGATTGATTAATTTTGGACTATTTTCTTTTAAAGTTTCGTTTGCTCTTTTAAAAAAAATATTGATTCTGTTAAAGCTTGCCGAAGGCATTAGAGGCTCTAAATATTGATGTGCTAAAGACATAGTCAGTGCTTCAATGGGATCCATCGCAGGTGCTTGAATTCCAAGGCCAGTTTTGGCCCATGACCACCCATATGGTTTATCTCGCGCATCACAAATCAATGGCAAAACCCTTTCCAGAGAAACCAAGTCTCTTTGTATAGTGCGTTCGTCTACGTCATATCCACGATCGCTTAATTGCTCTTTCAATTTCTTAGTATAAGTTTTTCTTGGTGCTCGAGGAATTAGCTCCAACATAGATATTTGTCTCAAGGTAGGATTACTCATAGTGCTTTCTTAATTATCATATTTTATGTTCTCATAGCGACATAATCTGTCGCTTTATATAACTATAATACGCAGCTTTTTAAAAATAAATATGATAAAAAAATTAGATAGAAAAACACTTCACGAAGCTATGATTGACACTTCAATTGCTATGCCAATTGCTTGGGTTACTTCTTACGGTACCTTAGCTTTGATGATGAATATGGGCATGGCCAATGCCTTTTTAATCTCTGCAATACAGACTTTGGTTTTGACTATTGTTTCGGTGGTTAGAAAATATATCGTAAGGTCGGCGTTCAAAAACTCTGATGATTTATCAACCAATCAGACCTTAGTGCCAAGATTAAATGACTAAGAAAGAAGACATAGATAAAAAAGTAAAAATAAATATGGACAAGGAGATCACTCAAGAGACTCTTGAAAAACTTGCAAAAAAATATAATGTAAAAATCTTGCCTGATGATCATCCAATCTATCAAGAGCCGCCAACCATAATGATTGGTCCGAGTATTAGAAAGAAAAAAAAGAAAGAATAGATTAAATCTCTATTCTTCTAGCCCACTAATACCAAAATCTGAGGCATGACCCGAAGATTCATCTCTGTCAGGAGTTAGATTTTCAGACCTGTTAATTCCTGTACCTTTAGAAACGCCTTGTTCGCCTTTAGTCTCGCCAGATCGTTCTCCCTCTCTAGTTCCTGTAACTTGCCCGTCTCTAGATTCTGTTGCATCTGCACTATCATCTTCTCCCACTCTTTCACTTTCCTGCTGTTCAGTAAAGCCTCTGTCAGTGTTGAGGTAAGACTGGTTGAGTCTGTAGATTTTAAAATCTGGCTGGGAACTATCGTACCCAAACGCAGTTCGTAATCCGCTACTAACTTCGTTAAGGGTGTTGAGACTGATTGCATTTTCTATATCCTCGGTTGTAAATTTTTCGACGCCGTCTTCCCAAAAATCCAGATGTCACGTTACTTCAAAAGCTTTCATTCATTTTATTTTATAAAAAAAATTAGAAAAGTACATCGACTTAATGGAAAAACCTATAATGGAAACACAGCAAATTAGTACCCAGCCAGGAATAGAAATGCCCAAAAGGCTCCACATAACTTCGGCACAATTACCATCGCCTATAAATAACATACTTAAAGCATCAGCAAAATAGGACTTATCAATTAAATAAGCGAGAT
>MDTG01076452.1_pt1 | contig 10086 bp, 7 predicted proteins | sample 811421 | NCBI WGS metagenome assembly MDTG01 (sample SAMN05326645, study PRJNA326480) | marine metagenome | isolation source: seawater | place: Pacific Ocean: South East | collected 2011 | reverse complement strand
GGTACAATCGACGCAGCTGAATGGTGTTGTCCAAAGCCTGATATGGATTTTGGTTTTCACAAAGTCCTAAAGCATTATTATCTGCAGGGTCTGCATCAGGTTGTTGTGAATGCGGATTTGTATCTCAACAAAGATGTTTATAACTCTTTGACAGATCACCAGAAGAAAGCTTTTGAAGTTGCAGCAAATGCATCACTTTCAAAAGGTATTTCTGCACGCATTTATGACAATGGTAAGGCATTGCATGAGCTGACTACCAAGCATGGTGTTATTCTGCAAGACACACCAGCAGATTACTTTCCTGCATATATGAACGCGGCCAACGCTCTCTTGGAAAAGAATTCAAAAGAAAATGCATTCTTTGCCGAAGTTTGGCAGTCACAGAAAGATTTTGCACTTATTGCGGTTCCATTCTGGGCCGGCGCACAATCTTCAAATGCACAGCTAGGGATGGCCTATGCCAACAGCTTGAAGTAAGCTCTCAATTTTTGGTCTTTCCATGCTGCCTAATTGCGGGGCGGAAAGACCATCAGCATTCTGATTTCTTGAAAAATCTGAAATAAAATAGATAAAAATCTAACAAGTACTAGTCTGATGTTACGCATGTCAGGCTGGTCAGCATCACGGATGCAAGGATAAAGAGGCGGGAAATGGCACAAGACCCAGAAACGGAAAAGTTGGATATCACAGATGAATTGATTGCCGAGCGGCGGTCGGGAGCCCCTGGTGAGACACCAGAGGATATGCATCTTCTATCTCGTAAAATTGTTGGAAATATTGATATTTTCAGCAATTGGGTAGGTAAAATCACTTGTTTTATGCTTTTGCCGGTGATGCTCTCTATGGTCTATGAGGTGGTAGCCCGGAAACTGTTTATCGCGCCTACCGACTGGGCCTATGATACCAGCCGTATGTTTGCCGGGGCGATGTTTATGTTAGGGGCTGGTTATGCGCTGATGCGTGGTGTTCATATCCGTGCAGATTTTCTGTTTAGAACATGGAAGCCAGTTAATCAGGCACGTGTCGATACTGTTTTATATCTGTTGTTCTATTTCCCGGCGATGCTTTTCTTTTTCTGGTTATCTGCCGAATACACTTATAAAAGCTGGATCACCTGGGAACGCTCTATGGATACAGCGTTGATGGCACCGCTTGCTCCAGCTAGAACAGCAATGCCTCTTGGTGCCTTATTCCTGATTTTACAAGGCATAGCAGAATTGCTGAGATGTCGTTATCAGCTTGATGTTCAATGGAGAAGGTGGCTAGATCGGTTCCTGCCTCTTTATGCCATTGTTCTATGCGTTATTTTCATGGAGACCTTTTTTCCCAATATTCTGCCGTTAGGAGACGGTCTGGAAAGTGGCTTTAAAGGCGCCTTCGGCATACCTGCTACCATGATTGGTGCGCTGATGATCGCGGTCATGCTTGCAGCTATTTTTGTTGGCTTTCCAATTTCCTTTACCTTAATTTTTCTGGGGTTTGTGTTTGGCGCATGGGGATTTGGCGGCAAGCTAGTCTTTTATCTTCAGACATTACAGTTTAATTCGGTCATGCTGGAACAAACGCTGGCGGCGGTTCCCTTATTTGTCTTTATGGGCATTTTGATGGAACAGGCAGGGCTGATGGAACGGCTGTTTAACTCTGTTCAGCTGATGTTGTCACGCACCCGCGGCGCGCTTTATTTGGCGGTATTGTTTGTGTCTACAATTTTTGCTGCGGCGACAGGGATTGTCGGTGCATCGGTTACAATATTGGGAATTATGGCGGCAAAAACCATGAACAGATCCGGTTATAATGTTCGTCTGGCAGCCGGAACCATTACCGCAGGCGGTACTCTGGGAATTTTGATCCCGCCATCAATTATGTTGGTAGTAATGGGGCCAGTCCTCGAAGTTCCAGTAATTGATTTATTTGCGGCGGCAATTATTCCGGGCATTATGCTCGCAACTTTATATGCCGGCTATGCCATGGTACGATGCTGGCTAGATCCATCATTGGGCCCAATTTTAAGCACAAAAGAACAACCAACAACCTCAAAATATTACTGGCTGGAATCACTGTTGGTGATTGGCTCTATCCTGATGTTTTTCACCTTGATGGTTATGGGGGTTTCAGGCTCTCTTCAAGGATTGTTCCCGCTATCCTCTTTAATTATTCCAACTGGCTGGGCAGCTCTTATGCTAGGAACGTCTAAATGGGTAGAGAAAAATCGCCCAGCAGGCTTTTTTTTCTCTGACCTCTGGTATGAGTTTTTCATGGGACTGGTGCCACCTGCAGCTCTTGTGGCATTTGCTCTTGGCTCTATTTTATTTGGTTGGGCTACGCCTACTGAAGGGGCGGCTTGCGGTGCGTTTGGAGCGTTATTGTTGACCATTTTATATGGCCGCTTTTCATTGGATGGCATGTATCAGGCCTTGTTAAAGACGTTAGAAATTTCTGTGTTAATTCTTTTCCTTGTGGCGGCATCCAACTTCTTTGGTGCGGTATTCTCGCGGCTGGGTACACCGACCTTGCTAACCGAGTTTTTATTGTCATGGGATATGTCTACAACAATGGTGCTGATCATTATTATGGCGATGATCTTTTTGCTGGGTTGGCCATTGGAATGGGTGCCAATAGTATTGATTATTTTGCCGATTTTGATACCTGTTCTGATTGAATTGAATGTAAATCTGACCTGGTTTGGTATCTTGGTCGCCGTGAATTTGCAAACCGCATGGCTCAGTCCACCGGTTGCCCTCTCGGCATATTTTCTAAAAGGGGTTGTTCCGCAATGGGACCTCAAAGATATCTATATCGGCATGATGCAGTTTATGGTTATTCAACTGATTGGCCTCATCCTTATATTTGTGTTCCCTCAAATCGCTCTTTGGCTACCAACTGTTCTATATGGAAATTAAAAAATGACTGTAGTTTACTTAAAAAAAGCGCCCAAAACTCCTGCGACTGGTACAGACGAGACACGTAAAATCGTCACCGAGATGCTGTCCAATATTGAACAGGGTGGCGAGGCGGAAGCCTTGCGTTATGGCAACGAACTTGATGGGTATGAAGGCGAGGCGATTATTGGGGCTGATCAGATTGCTATGGCTGGCAAAATGGTGTCTGAAACCTTGAAAGATGACATTCAATTTGCCTATGACAGGGTCACCCGTTTTGCCCACGCTCAGCGCGAGTCTATCTCGTCTTTTGAAACAGAGCTATCTCCGGGGCTATGGGCGGGTCAAAAACTTATTCCTATCGAAACAGCTGGCTGTTATGTACCCGGCGGGCGCTATGCCCATGTGGCGTCTGCTGTCATGTCTGTGGCTACCGCAAAGGTAGCTGGCGTGGAAAATATTGTTGCCTGTTCGGCCCCGCATGGTAATGAAGGGCCTAATCCAGCTATCTTGTATGCGATGAATTTATGCGGCGCGGATACCATTTTGTCTCTGGGAGGGGTGCAGGGTATTGCGTCTATGGCCTTCGGCTTGTTTACACACAAGCCTGCGCGTATTCTGGTTGGGCCAGGGAACCGTTTTGTGGCTGAAGCAAAAAGAATGCTATATGGCCGGATTGGTATTGATATGTTTGCTGGACCGACTGAAATTGCCATTATTGCAGATGATAGTGCCGATCCACAAATTGTTGCAGAAGATCTGGTCTCCCAAGCTGAGCATGGCCTGGATTCACCGGCATGGCTACTCACCACATCGCGGACATTGGCGGACCAGGTGATGGGGCAGATGGAAAAACATATTGCCGCACTGCCCGAGACATCGCGCATAGCCGCTGAGATAGCCTGGCGTGATTATGGCGAGGTAATTTTATGCGATACAGATGAAGAGGTGTTACAAGTATCAGATGAGTATGCACCAGAACATTTGGAAGTTCATACTGTACGCGATGCTTGGTACACTGAAATGTTGAAAAATTATGGATCGTTATTTATTGGTGAGGAAACAACCGTAACCTATGGCGATAAATGCTCTGGTACGAACCATATTCTGCCAACTAAGGGAGCTGCTCACTATACCGGTGGATTGTCGGTACATAAATTTATGAAAATCGTGACAACACAGCGGATGACTAAGGAAGCAAACCGCAAAGTAGGGCAGGTTGCGGCCAGAATTTCACGTCTTGAGGGAATGGAAGGCCATGCACGCTCGGCAGATGTGCGCTTGCGTAAATATTTTCCGGGAGAAAATTTTGCTAATTAAGCTTTTTTAATAACTAACTAACTTGCATATTTAAAGGTGGCCAAAAAAGACGATGAAAGCACTTGTTTATAGCGGCACGATGCAATCTGAAATTAGAGAAATGGCTCTAGCGGATATCGGCGCTGGTGAGGTGATAGTCGATGTACATCAATGCGGGATTTGCGGCTCAGATATGCATGCATGGCATGGGCTGGATGAGCGCAGGATTCCGCCGCTTATTTTAGGACATGAAGCGGTCGGCACAGCCCGTTCTGGGCATTTCGCAGGCCAGCGGGTGGTAATAAATCCGCTAATGTCGTGCGATGATTGCTATTTTTGCCAGTCGGGGGCTGAACATCTATGTGCTAGCCGGGAGTTAATAGGCATGCGGGTTGCCGGCGCGTTCGCTGAGCAGGTGGTGGTGAAAGAAGCTAATTTAACCGTAATTTCAGACAATCTTAGCGATAGTAATGCGGCATTAGTGGAGCCCCTAGCCTGTGCGGTTAATGCAGCTCAACTGGCTATTGCGCATATTCCCGATAGTACCGCGAATGTGCATGTGTTAGGGGGCGGGGCTATCGGGCTTTTGGCGGCGATGGTGTTTTCGGCTAGAGGGTATACAAATATAAATATTGCTGAAACCAACGCGCTCCGCCGTAATATCTTGACCGAGATAGGGGATTTCAACGTCTATGATCCGGTAGCAGGACTTTCAGATGAAGGCCAAATTGATATCGTTCTGGATGCAGTTGGTTCAGGGCTTACCCGTGCCGCCGCAAGTGCTATGGTGCGTGCTGGCGGGGTTATTTCGCATATTGGGTTGCAAGATAATGAATCTGGGTTGGACACGCGGCGCATTACCCTTCAGCAAATTCATTTCACCGGGTCTTACTGTTACAGCCGTAGCGATTTTGCTGATGCTGTGCAATTACTAGAAAAGGGGCTTATCACCGGTAAAGGTTGGGCTGAAGTGAGAGGATTAGAGGCTGGAGTGCAATCCTTTATGGATATTCATGAAGGTAAAGCGCCGCCAAAAATTATCCTGAATATAACTGCATAAAGGAGCAGGGGTGATGGCATTATTTTTTAAAATTAAAACAGCATTGATTAGTTTTTTGGTTGGCGGTTTTATCTCCCTATCACTTCCTGTGCATGCGGATTTTCTTACCGGCCATGATTTAAACACCTATTGCAATTCACAGTCACCAAGTGATGATATGATTTGCATTGTCTATGTTACAGGTGCCTTTGATGCCTTTACCACCACAGATCTTATCAATCAAAAGGCTAGTCAGGCAGAGGCCGTATTATGTCCGCGTGAAGATGTCTCGCCAAATGAATTAAAGCAGGTCACATTGGACTGGCTGGCGCGTCCTGAAAGCGACCATGATTTTGCGGCAACTTTGCTTGTACTGGCTGCTTTCCAAGAAAAATATGGGTGCAAGAAATAGGCGCATAGCAGATGCCCCTGGCAGATCCACCTGCTGTCTTCAATATACGCAAAATGCTGGGTGATATCGCCGTAAGCCAAAATATCGCGCAAATTTCTCTTTAAAACTAATCAGCTTTTAAAAAAGCAGATAGACTTATTAAACACGTTCATCGTATGAGTAAGGCAGGGGTATTGCCCCGTCTCATGTTTACGCTGCTTTTTTTGCAGATAGTTTATCACTCAATAATTCTTATTATTAGGTTTTCATTGTCATGCTGACATTTGCCTTAGCTGTGTTTTTGCTTATAGCGACCCCTGGCCCGGGTGTTTTATCTACCGCCGGGGTTGGGTCAGCCTTTGGCTGGCGGCCGGGTCTATCCTATGTTACGGGGCTTTGGGCTGGCACTAATTTAGTGTCTTTGGCGATTATCACCGGGCTAGCCGCAATCCTTTTCTCGGTGCCAATTGTCCGAACAATTTTGCTATTTGCCTCGTCTGGATATTTAGGATATTTGGCCCTGCGTATTGCGCTAGCGGGAAGTAAAATCAGTTTTATTAAGGCGAGCAAGCCGCCCGGTTTTTTATTTGGCCTGTTTTTGCAATTTATTAATCCCAAGGCCTATGCAGTAAATACAGCCTTATTTACCAGTTTTGCTTTCTTTCCCCAAAATATTGCATTTGAGCTGACCGCAAAGCTGATTATTATGAATATTATTTGGCTACCTTTGCATTTACTTTGGTTGTGGGCAGGGGTGAGGTTGCATTCGCTTAATCTGGCCCCAAAGACCCAAAAAATGGTGAATATGATTATGGCCTTGTCGCTGACCGCGGTTGTTGGTTTGTCTCTTTACTCAATTCTTGGCCAGAACAGCTAGCAGATTAGGGGCATTTAAGCGCAATGTGGAGCAAATTTTCAAATCCAATTAAAGCAGGTTTCTGGATGCTAGGGGCGATGATTTCCTTCACGCTCATGGCAATATCTGGACGCTCGCTTGCCGATAAGCTCGATACGTTTGAAATTATGACCTATCGTTCCTTTATTGGGATCGCTATTGTTTTGCTCATTGCTTATCGGACAGGGACGTTAGGCGAAGTCAGAACGCGCTACCTTAAACTGCATATTATTCGCAATATCTTTCATTTTTCTGGACAGAATTTGTGGTTTTTTGCTATTCTTTACGTACCCTTATCGCAGATGTTTGTGTTTGAGTTTTCAACGCCTTTATGGGTTGCAGTATGTGCGCCTTTGGTTTTAGGCGAGCGGTTAACGCTAATCCGTTTTATGGCTGCTGCTATGGGGTTTTTTGGTATATTGGTCGTAGCCCGCCCTGATTTCTCTGATGTAAATCCAGCCATTATCGCAGCGGCTTTATGTGCGGTCGGGTTTGCGGGGGCAACCCTTGCCACCAAAATTTTAACACGCACAGAAACCATTACCGCGATTTTATTTTGGCTAACGGTTTTGCAAGCTGTATTTGGGATGATTTGCGCTGGCTATGACGGGGTTATGGATATCCCGCGTGGCAGTGAATGGTTATGGGTGGTTATTATCGGGATTTGCGGACTTTGTGCGCATTTTTGTATTACGACCGCCTTGCAGCTTGCCCCGGCAACGATTGTGACCCCATTTGAGTTTTTACGGCTACCGCTTATCACATTTGTTGGGGTGGTCTTATATGGCGAAAAGCTGGAATGGTTGGTATTTCTTGGTGCGTTCATCGTATTGCTTGCGAATATTATGAATATTCGTGCCGAAACACGCGCCCCAAAATGTGCCATAAACAAATGAAACGGCTGTTATCAAGGCATAAAATTAGCAAAATAGCGCTTTTTTGAATCGATTATCCCTAATCCATTGTACGAGCTAAAAAAATAGCGTTTTTTTGAATAGAGTATTTGACCTGAAATGGTTGCAAATTTAATGTAATATAGCAAACATGCCTAAATTTTGAGTATCTCTTATTCGGTGAAGTAGCCAACATGGCCCAGCATAAAATTAACACCTCTCAGAAAGTCTCTGATGTGGTGAAAAAAACCACTTGTTATATGTGTGCCTGTCGGTGTGGCATCAATGTGCATATGCGCGATGGCAAGGTACGCTATATAGAGGGTAATCGCGATCACCCGGTTAATCAAGGGGTTCTGTGTGCCAAAGGTAGTGCGGGTATTATGCAACATTATGCCCCTTCGCGCCTGAATACCCCAATGCGCCGTGTGGGGGAGCGCGGGGAGGGCAAGTTTAAGCCTATAAGCTGGGAAGAGGCCTTAAGCACGGCAACCGAATGGCTAGCCCCTATTCGCAAAGAAGATCCTTCACGCTTGGCCTTTTTCACAGGGCGTGATCAGTCGCAAGGCCTGACTGGTTGGTGGGCACAGCAGTTTGGCACGCAAAATTTTGCTGCCCACGGTGGTTTCTGTTCGGTGAATATGGCTGCGGCTGGAATTTACACAATGGGTGGCGCGTTCTGGGAGTTTGGCTCTCCTGACTGGGAGCGCACCAAATTATTTATGATTTTTGGTGTCGCCGAGGACCATGACAGCAATCCAATAAAGATGGGGCTGTCTCGGCTAAAGGAACGAGAAGCAAAAATCATTGCCGTAAACCCCGTGCGCACAGGCTATAACGCCATTGCCGATCAATGGGTGGGAATTACGCCCGGCACAGATGGGCTATTTGTGTTGGCGCTAATTCATGAATTATTCGGCGCGGGTAAGGTTGATATTGATTATCTATGTCGCTACACCAACGCGCCTTGGCTGGTTATTGATAATCCGGGCGGTGCGGATAACGGCTTGTTCGCGCGTAATGAGGCTGGTGAAGCACTAATTTGGGATAAGAAAGCAGACAAGCCGTGCGCTTATGGTGAAAAAGGCATTATACCGGAAATGGCAGCTACTGTAAGCTTGCCAGATGGGCGGCGCGCCCGCCCTGTCTTTGCGCTAATGGCAGATAAATATCTGGATAAAAAATACAGCCCAGATGCGGTAGCTGAAGCCACAGGTGTTCCTGCTAGCCAGATTAAGTCTATTGCTTATCAGCTGGCTAAAACAGCCTTTGAAGAAGAGATTATCATTAAGCAGAAATGGACAGATTGGAAAGGGGAGGTGCATAACGAAATGCGTGGCCGTCCAGTGAGTTTCCATGCTATGCGCGGCATTTCTGCGCATTCAAACGGATTTCAGACATGCCGTTCTATTCATTTGCTACAGATTTTATTGGGCTCAGTGGAGTGTCCGGGAGGGTTTCGGTTTAAGCCGCCTTATCCAAAGCCGTCCACAGCGCATCCAGCACCCGGCCGTCCAAAGGGCGCCGAGACACCTCTTTCAGGCCCGCCATTGGGCTATATTCACGGCCCTGAAGATCTGCTGGTGGAGGCAGATGGCAGCCCGCAGAGAATTGATAAAGCTTATAGCTGGGATGCTCCATTTTCAGCACATGGAATGATGCATATGGTGATATCTAACGCCTATGCGGGCGATCCTTATCCGGTAGATGTGCTGTTCATGTATATGGCTAATATGTCGTGGAATTCCTCTATGAATTCTGGCGGTGTGATGGAAATGCTTAAGGCAAAAAATGAAGATGGGGAATATGTCATTCCAAAACTTATCTACTCCGATGCCTATGAGTCTGAAATGGTGGCGTTTGCCGATCTCATTTTGCCAGACACAACTTATCTGGAACGCCATGACTGTATTTCCCTGCTTGATAGGCCTATTTGTGAGCCTGATGCGGTCGCAGATTCTATCCGCTGGCCCGTTGTAGAGCCTGACCGTGATGTGCGCGGTTTTCAATCTGTTTTGCTGGAGTTGGGGGGCAGACTGGAGCTTAACGGTATGACGGGTGAAGATGGAAAGCCCTTATATAAGGATTATGCTGATTATATCATTAATCACCAGCGCAAGCAGGGCATTGGCCCCCTCGCAGGTTTTAGAGGAGCGGATGGTAGCCAATCTGGACGCGGTGAGCCTAATCCTGGCCAGCTGGACGCCTATATTGATAATGGTGGATTTTGGTCAGAAGAGTTACCAGAGGCCGCACGTTTTTATAAACACGCTAATCAGGATTATCAGGACTGGGCGGTAAAGATGGGCTTTTTTGATGCCCCGCAACCAGTGACTTTTCAGCTTTGGCTCGAACCGCTGGCGAAATTCCAGCTTGCGGCAGATGGGCATGGTGAACATATCCCCCCTGAGCATATTAAAGAGCAAATTAAAGCTTGTTTTGGTCCCTTGCCTGACTGGTATGCGCCGTTTGAAGGCGAGCGTTTGGATAATTTGGATGATTATCCCTATCATGCGATTACCCAGCGTCCGGCAGCGATGTATCATAGCTGGGGCTCACAAAATAGTTGGCTCCGTCAAATCCACACAAAAAATCCGCTTTATGTGCCGGGGCCAATCTGTGATGAAGTTAATCTTGCGGATGATGATTGGGCATGGGTGTCCTCTCATCATGGCAGGATAAAGGTGCAG
>MDTG01009125.1_pt1 | contig 10086 bp, 11 predicted proteins | sample 811421 | NCBI WGS metagenome assembly MDTG01 (sample SAMN05326645, study PRJNA326480) | marine metagenome | isolation source: seawater | place: Pacific Ocean: South East | collected 2011 | reverse complement strand
GATTTAATAATCAAAGCCCGAATGATGAATGGAGCTGAAACAACTGATCATTATTCAATGATGGGATTTACAAAAGCATATAATACAGCAAAAAAAACTTGCAGCTAAATGAAAAAAATTGTTTTAGCTTATTCTGGCGGACTTGATACTTCAATTATATTAAAATGGTTACAAGAAAATTATAAGGCTGAAGTGATTGCTTATACTTCAGACATAGGACAAGTCATGAATAGGCAAAAAATAATTAAAAATGCAAAAAGATTGGGAGTAAAAAAAATTATTATAGAAAACCTTAAAAATTTATTTGTTAAGGATTATGTTTTTCCAATGATTAGAGCTCATGCTGTTTATGAAGGTATGTATTTATTGGGAACTTCCATAGCCAGACCTCTTATAGCAAAAAGACAAATAGCAATTGCAAAAAAATATAAAGCATTTGCTGTATCTCATGGTGCTACTGGAAAAGGAAATGACCAAGTTAGGTTTGAGTTAGGATATGCTTTTTTTGGGGGAAAAAAAATTAAAGTTATTGCGCCTTGGCGAGAATGGAAACTACAATCTAGAACAGATCTTATTAATTATGCAAAAAAAAATGATATTCCAATACCGAAAGACAAAAAGGGAGCCCCGCCGTTCTCTATTGATGATAATATTTTTCACACTTCAACTGAGGGAAAAATTTTAGAAAATCCTAAAAATTCTGCACCAGAGTTTATTTTTCAAAGAACTATTTCGCCCCTTAAAGCACCAAATAAAATCACTAAAATAAAAATAACTTTTAAAAATAGTGACCCGGTCTCAGTCAATGGAAAAAAATTAAGCCCAGAAAAAATTTTAGAAAAATTAAATTTACTGGCAGGAAAAAATGGTATTGGAAGAGTAGATTTAGTTGAAAATAGATTTATCGGAATTAAATCAAGGGGTGTATATGAGACACCTGGAGGTTCAATATTATATGTAGCTCATAGAGCAATTGAGTCAGTCACACTTGATAAAGCAACAGTTCATGCGAAAGAAAGGATAATGCCAGAATACGCAGAATTAGTTTATAATGGTTATTGGTTTTCAAGAAAGAGAATTAAATTACAAAAAATTATAGACAAAAAAAGAAATCAAGTCTCGGGTGATGTTGTTTTAAGTTTATATAAAGGTAATATAACTATTCTATCAAGAACAACAAAAAATAAAGCTTATTCTATGAAAAAGGTTTCATTCGAAGAAAACAAAACTTTTAATAAGTCTAAAATAGAAAAATTTATCAAATATCACTCTAAACAGTTAAATAAATCTTAAAAATCTGATAATAATAATTAAATGAATTCAACGATTCGAAACATTCAATTGGTAGCAGTTATATTTGTGTTGATATCTACGGTAATAGCATTCTTCCTGGAAGTAAAAGAAATGTACGAGAACCGTGACATTGAACTTGCAGATCTTTTGCTTCTTTTTATCTATATTGAAGTAATCGGTTTAGTAAGATCATATTGGGAAACTAGATCAATTAGAATTTCTTATCCAATGGTTATAGCAATTACTGCACTTGCACGATTCATAATTTTACAAGATAAAGAAAGTGATCCATCAAACTTAATTTATATTTCTAGCGCAATTTTAATCGTTGCTTTAGCAACTGTTATTATTAGGTTTAGAAATAGTAAATATTTAAAAATAGATGCTTCTAAGGCAAACGATCTTTAAAACACTCAAGCGTATTTTTTAACAAACAAGCAATGGTCATAGGTCCTACGCCTCCAGGCACTGGTGTAATTGCCTTTGCTTTTTCTCTCACATCATTATGCTCAACATCTCCAACAATCTTATCTTTTAATTTATTTATTCCCACATCAATAATGATGACACCATCCTTGACCCATTCTTTTTTTACTAAATTTGGAACTCCTGCTGCAACAACTAAAATATCTGCTTTCCTGCATTCTTCTTTAATGTTCTTAGTCTTTGAGTGAACAATTGTAACTGTACAATTTTCTTTTAAAAGAAGTTGAGCCATAGGTTTTCCATTTAAATTTGATCTACCAATTATTACGGCATGTTTTCCTGTTAAATCTTTCTCAACTTTTTTTATTAAAATTGAGCATCCTAATGGAGTACATGGAATTATAGCTTTTTGCCCTGATGCTAAATTTCCAACATTTATTGGGTGAAATCCATCTACATCTTTTGATGGATTTATTATATTAATTATTTTTTCTTTACTAATTTGTTCTGGTAGAGGGAGTTGCACTAAAATTCCTGAAACATTCTCATCTTTATTCAATTCATCAATTTTTTTTAATACTTCTTCTTCAGAAACATCATTAGAGTATCTAATTACATTAGATTTTATTCCTACTTCTTTTGAGTTTTTAATTTTATTTTTGACATATATTTCACTTGGAGGATAGTTGCCAACTAAAATAACAGTCAAACCAGGAACTTTGCTTGTCTTTTCTTTTAGCACACTTATTTCTTTTTTGATTTTATCTCTTAATGCTGCAGCTTCTTTTTTTCCGTCTAAAATCATAATTAAAACAACGTTGGAGCAAACATTTCAAAAACAAGGTTTCTCATGAAAATTAAACCTAAAATTAAAACGACTGGAGAAATGTCTATTGAACCTAAATTTGGAAGAAATCTTCTAATAAAATTTAGTGGCGGACTTGTTAGTCGATAAGAAACATCTAAAACCGTATAAACGAATTTGTTGCCTGTGTTTAATACATTAAAAGCCACCAACCAGCTAATTACAACGTGTATGATTAGTACCCATATATATAAGTTTATTATATTATCAAATAATATTAATAATGATTTCATTAATTTTTTTCCACATATATTGAAGTGCTCGGGAATGCAAAAGAAGCTTTATTTTTTTCTACAATATTTTTTATTTCTAATGCTAAAATATCTTTTACTTTCATCCACTCTAAGTAATGAGAAGTTTTTGTAAAACAAATTAATCTTAAGTCAATTGAACTTGCAGCAAATTGTTCTATCTTAATAGTTAAAAAAGTATCTCCGCTTTTTGAAAATAAATCACTTTTATTAATATACTTTTCAATTTCATCTTTAATTTTTTTTATTTGGTCGCTAGTTGTTCTATACTCTAACCCTATAATCCAATTAATTCTTCTGTTGGTGGTTTTGGAGTAGTTGATTACTGCTTTTTCAGCAAATTGGAAGTTAGGTATTGTTGCTAAAGATTTGTCAAATTTCCGAACAACTGTTGATCTAAAACCAATATTCTCAACTGTGCCCTCTATTATACCCTCAACATAAATCCAGTCACCAACTTTAAACCTTCTTTCTATAAGAACTAATATTCCGGAAATTAAATTTTTAAATAAATCTTGAGCGCCTAATGCAACTGCTACACCAAATAAACCTAGACCTGCTATGATAGGGCCAATTTTTATACCCCAAAGCTCTAGGACAGCTGCTAAGCCTAATATAAAAATTAAAACTTTTATAGCTTTTATGATCCAATTAATTAAATCTTTAGAAATTAAATCGCCTACAGATTTTATTACGACTGATAACGGTCCAATAATTTGATGAAAAGTCCAAAAAATCAAAATTGTAATTAATGAACGATTTATTGTGTCTAAAAATTCTGCTGCCCTATTTTCAATAGAAAGATAACTCGAGGCGACAAAAAAACCAAAAACTATGGGAAAAAACTTAGCAGGTCCTTCCATAGATCGTACTAAAGAATTATCAAAATTATTAGAAGTTTTAGAAACATATTTTTCTAATCGTTTGATTACAAATTTTGAGAAAATTCCTCTCAAAAAAAGAAACAGTACAAAAATACCAACTGCAATAATTATTTCAGAAATATTAACACCTGAAATACCATCATTCCAAACATCTAAAAATAAATCTGAAAAGTTTTTTAAAGTTTCCATAACTATCTATTTTTCCAATTTAATTAATTCCTCACCTGGTTCAAATAATTCTAAATTCTTCCAATTATTTATTTTAAAAATCTGCAAAACTTTATTACTTATACACATTACTTTTGATCCTGTCATTACAGGATAAAGGGAGTAGTTTTTTGTTAATTCAATAAAACTTTCTGCGCTTCTTGAGGAATAAACAAATATTATGTCAGGAGGATGACTGGTGACGATTCTTTTGTTTTCCTCATTTAATTCAGTAATTTTTTCTGAAGTGTAATTAATAATTTTATTAATACTTAAACCTTCTTTCTTTAACTCAAGATCTAACTCAGACGCTAAATAATCTCCACAAATATAAGCTAATTTTGATTTTTTATTTATTTGTTTAGAATTCATAATAAGATTTTTTAGGGCTCTCGTGTTTCCACCGGCAGAAATAGTATTATTATATCCAGAATTTCTAGCAATCTTTTCTGTGATAGAACCCACACAAAAACATAATTTTTTCATATCTTTTTTTAAAACTTTTAAATTTCTAATGGCGTTAGCACTGGTAAAAATTAAAGCGTCATATTTATCTAAATTAATTGGATCAACTTTTACTGATGATATTTTTAATGTTGGTATATGAATTATTTTATGGCCAAAAGAAAAAAGTTTTCCCATTAAATCTTCTGAGTCTATTAGTGGTCGTGTAATAAGAACATTCATTTTTTTTTAAATTTTGATCCCGCTAAAGCAAGTAATTTTAAACCAACATTTCTTCCAATATCTGAAGCCTCGACTGTTTTTCCTGAAACCTCATAACTATAACACTCGTCGCCTTTGTCAGAAAATAACTCGGCCTTCAATTTTAAAACGTCCTTATTAATTTCCGCTAGACCTGCAACTGCAGTTTCACAGTCACCTCCAATTGTTTTCAACAAACTTCTTTCTGCCAAGGCACAAATTGATGTGTCTTTGTCATTTATAAATTTTAAAATATTTTTTACAAACTCATCATTTTTTCGACATTGAACCGCAATTATTCCTTGGCCAATAGCTGGTATCATCTCATTTGTTTCAAAAATTAAACTTATATTTTTTTCCAGCTTTAAACTCTTCACCCCTGCAACAGCTAAAATAATTCCATCTAATTTTTTCTCAGACAGTTTTTTTATTCTTGTATCAATATTACCTCTCATATTCACAAAAGAAATTTTTTTGTTAATTTTTTTTAATTGAAGCTCTCTTCTTCTTGAGCTTGATCCAATGACTGTATTAAAGTTCAAACTGGTTAAATCTTTAATTTTATGGCTTAAAAGTGCCTCGCGTGGATCATTCCTTTTTACAAAGGCACCGATTACTAAATTTTCGTGCTCTTCTGACTCCATGTCTTTGAGGGAATGAACTGCAATATCAATTTTTTTTGCTAGAAGTTCTTCCTCAATTTCTTTGCAAAATAATTTTTTACCCCCTATATTTGATAATTTTTCACTATTATGTATATCTCCAGAGGTAAGAATTGTTTTTTCAATTAAATCTTGTTCTTTAATTGCTTTATGATTTAAAATGATATTCTTCACCTTTTCCACATAAGCCTTAGACAATTTGCTTCCTCTTGAACCAATGATGATTTTTTTCATTATTTGTTTATATATTTGATTAATTTATTTTATACTAATGTTTATTTTAACTTAAAAAGAATGAAAAAAATTACTTTTTTAGGAATTGAGTCAAGTTGTGACGAGACTGCTGCTGCAGTAATACAGGAGAATGAAGAAGGAACAGCCAACATATTATCTAACATTGTATCTAGTCAAATATCTGAACATGAGAAATTTGGGGGTGTTGTTCCTGAATTAGCTGCTAGAGCTCATTTAGAAAATATTGAATACATAGTTCAAAAAGCGTTAGATAAAAGCAAGCTTACCTTAAATGAAATAAGTGGAATAGCAGCAACAGCGGGACCCGGATTAATTGTGTGTCTTACGATCGGATTGAATGTAGGAAAATCAATAGCAGCTTTTTCTAATAAACCTTTTTTTGGTATAAATCATTTGGAAGGCCATGCTCTTAGCCCCGGTTTAAAAGAGAAAATTAAATTCCCCTATTTATTATTATTAATATCAGGTGGTCACACTCAATACTTGATAGTAAGAGATCTAGATGTTTATGAGCAATTAGGAACCACAATAGATGATGCGCTGGGAGAAGCTTTTGACAAAACAGCAAAGATGCTAGATTTAGGATATCCTGGTGGTCCGGCTGTAGAAAAAGTTTCTAAATTAGGAGATAAAAATTATTTTACATTACCGGAACCTATAATTAATAGAGCAGGGTGTAATTTATCTTTTGCAGGTCTAAAAACAGCAATTTTAAGACACTCTAAGAAAATTAATAACGACAAACTATTAAAACAAAATCTTGCTGCGTCTTTTCAAAACACAATAAACAAAATTTTATACAAAAAAACAATTACAGCAATCAATGAATTTAAAGAAAAAACAAATAGCAATAATGTTAATCTTGTAGTCGCCGGAGGTGTTGCTGCGAATAAATCTATTAGACAAAATTTGTTAAACATGTCTAAAACTGAAAATTGTAACATTATTTTTCCAGATCCAGAATTTTGTGGTGATAACGCTGCAATGATAGCTTGGGCTGGCATTCAGAGGTTTAAAAAAGAATACTCGCCAAGTTTAAAAGTTGCAGCAAAATCAAGATGGCCTTTAGATGAAAAAGCTCCCTTCATGAAAGGGCCAGGACTTAAACTTTAATGAATTATTGGTTGTTAAAATCTGAACCTGATGTTTGGTCTTTTTCACAACAAAAAAAAGCAGGCCTACGAGGTGCTACGTGGGATGGTGTAAGAAATTATCAAGCAAGGAATAACTTAAAAAAAATGGAAAAAGGAGATTTATGTTTTTTTTATCACTCAAATATCGGAAAAGAAATCGTAGGTATTGTTGAAATCATTAAAGAGGCTTTCCCTGATAAAACCGACAAAAAAAAGCAATTTGTTGCTGTCCAGGTTAGGTTCAAAATGAAGTTTAATTATCCAGTTTCTCTAGAAAAAATTAAAAAAACCAAGGAAATTTCTCATTTACTACTTTTGAAGCAGAGTAGATTATCTGTAATGCCAATCGATTTTAAAAGCTGGAAAATTATATATAACATGGGTAATATCAAGAAACTTTAAATGAGGGCACGGTGGCTAAAAGAAAAAAAAGAAAAAAAATAAAAAAAACTAGGCGAAAAACTAGAAAGACAAAAAAATTTAAAAAAAAGAGTAAAAAATTTAAAAGTCTTAAGAGGAAAAAAAGAAAATCAAGAAAGAGAAAAAACAAATCCTTAAAAAAAAAGCGATATGCTAAAACTTTAACGCAATCCAAGGATAGCGATGGAAATACTGTAATAAAAGTTTCTGACAATTGGGCAAATCAAGCATATGTAAACGAGTCAAAGTATAAAAAGAAATATAAACTTTCAATTAAAGAAAATGAAAAATTTTGGTCCAAGGAAGGTAAAAGAATAACTTGGATGAAAAAATATACAAAAATTAAAGATGTAAAGTACAGCAAGGATGATGTAAAAATTAAATGGTACTATGATGGTACTTTAAATGCTTCTGTTAATTGTATAGATAGACACTTAAAAAAGAATCCAAAAAAAACAGCTATCATTTGGGTTGGTGATGATCCATCTGACTCAAAAAAAATTTCTTATAAAGAACTGCACCAAAATGTTTGTAAAGTTGCAAATGGTTTAAAAAATATCGGTGTTCAAAAAGGAGATAGAGTAACAATTTATTTAACTATGATACCTGAATTAGCTTACGTTATGCTTGCTTGTGCTAGAATAGGAGCAGTTCATTCAATAATTTTTGGTGGTTTTTCACCAGACTCCATTGCTACAAGAATTAACGATTGTGAGTCTGACTATCTGATTACTGCAGATGAAGGTGTTAGAGGTGGAAAAATAATACCACTAAAAAAAATAGCTGATGAAGCATTAACTCAATGTCCAGAAGTAAAAAAGTGTGTTGTGGTTCAGCGAACTGGAAATCAAGTTGATTGGAATGACGAAAGAGACGTTTCATATAAAGATATGATATCTTCTGCTTCAAACAAATGCGATCCGGAAGAAATGAATGCAGAAGATCCATTGTTTATACTTTACACATCTGGTTCAACAGGAAAGCCCAAAGGAGTATTGCACACAACAGGCGGATACATGGTCTATGCTTCAATGACACATCAATACATATTTGATTATAAAAGTAATGATGTCTATTGGTGCACTGCAGATATTGGTTGGGTGACGGGACACAGTTATATAATTTACGGTCCATTAGCTAATGGCGCTACTACAATTATGTTTGAAGGAGTACCTAATTATCCTGATAGCTCTAGATGGTGGCAAATAGTTGATAAATATAAAGTTAACATATTTTATACAGCGCCAACTGCAATTAGAGCATTAATGAGAGAAGGTGATAAGCCAGTCAAAAAAACAAGTAGAAAAACACTTAAACTTTTAGGAACAGTTGGTGAGCCAATAAATCCAGAGGCCTGGATGTGGTACTACAACGTTGTTGGTGACTCGAGATGTCCTATAGTCGACACTTGGTGGCAAACAGAAACGGGTGGCATACTTATTTCCCCTCAACCTGGTGCCATAGATTTAAAACCGGGTTCAGCTACAAAACCTTTTTATGGCATAAAACCATTGCTTGTTGACCAAGATGGAAAAATCATCAAAGGTGAGGGCAAAGGTAGATTATGTATGGCAAGTTCTTGGCCAGGCCAAATGAGAACAGTCTACGGGGATCACCAACGATTTATCGATACATATTTCTCTCAATTCGACGGTAAATATTTTACAGGAGATGGATGTAGAAGAGATAAGGACGGATATTATTGGATAACAGGTAGAGTAGATGATGTGATTATAGTTTCAGGCCACAATCTTGGTACTGCAGAAATAGAAAGTGCATTTGTTGCTCATCCCAAAGTAGCTGAGGCAGCTGTTGTTGGTTTTCCACACAGTATCAAAGGAAATGGATTATATTGTTATGTAACTTTAAATGTTGGAGAACAATCAAGTGGGGATTTAGAAAGAGATCTTAAACTATGGGTAAGAAAACAAATTGGACCAATTGCTACTCCTGATGTAGTTCAATTTGCTCCAGGATTACCTAAAACTAGATCTGGAAAAATAATGCGCAGAATTTTAAGAAAAATAGCAGCTAATGACCCGAATAACTTGGGTGATACAACAACTTTGGCTGATCCTAGCGTTGTAGAGTCTTTAATACAAAATAGACAAAATAAAGGCTAATTAAATCTTACATCTTTAGTCAAGTCTTTAAATTCATTTTCTACTAGGTTCCATTTTAATTTAATAGAATTTAAAACAATTTCTTTATCTAGAGCTTTTAATTCATCTGCTATTGGCGACCAGTGAAATAATGCTAATCCACTTTCTTTGAATGGATTTTCTAAATAATATGAATTCCAGTTTATATTATTGATTTTTAACTTAAATTTATTTTTTATTTCTTCATAGATATTTTCATCTAATCCGTTTTTTATCTCACTTTCAATTATGTTCGTAAAAATTTCTTCGGCATTATCTTTTTTAAAATTTTTTTCATTTATTAAATATGAAAATGTGTAAAATGTTAAATCTGAAATTGCCACTACGTAAATATTCCATTTGGCAATATTAATCGATTTTGAAAATTCATCATCAGAAACCATTAGAGCATACTTGTGCCCCATTCGAGTTTTTAAATAACCATATAAAGTTGTTTGAGTAACATGTGCCGCTCTCTCTTGAATAAAATTTTGTAAATCTTTATTAGAATTTATTCTGCTAAATTTGCTAACTATCTTTTTATAGGGAAAAAGGTATTCTCTAGCAGATTTTATAAAATCAATGATATTTTCTAGATTCAATTTCACGTTGTATTTTAAAAACCTTTATTTTTAATGATTTGTAGCATTTCATTAAGGTTTTGTGAGAGGTTTTTTCCCTTTTAATTAGAGCCATAATGAGTATGCTTCGCAATAACAATAAGACTTTTTACGTAAAAAGTTAAAAAAAACAGGGGGAAATATGTCAAATAAAGACGCATATTGGAATAAGACCAAAAACCATATGATAGTAACATTGGTTCTTTGGGCTTTTTTTTCATTGG
>MDTG01005335.1_pt1 | contig 10086 bp, 16 predicted proteins | sample 811421 | NCBI WGS metagenome assembly MDTG01 (sample SAMN05326645, study PRJNA326480) | marine metagenome | isolation source: seawater | place: Pacific Ocean: South East | collected 2011 | reverse complement strand
CTGGGGAAGCCGATATCGCTGTAGCTAATACATACTACTTAGCGCTTATGTTATCAGGTAATAAAGGTGCAGAACAGCAAGCAGCCGCAAAAAAAGTTAAGGCGTTTTTCCCTAATCAACAAGGCAGAGGAACACACATGAATATCAGTTGTGCTGCTTTGGTGAAAGGTGCACCAAATAAAGCAAATGCAATTGCACTTGTAGATTATTTATTATCACCTGAGGCTCAAGAACACTTTACTAATAATACTTTTGAGTTTCCAATGATTGATGGTGTTTCACCAAATCCATTGGTAGTAAATAATTTAGGTTTAGATTTTAAACAAGATCTAAAAACTAAAGTTTCTAATTATGGAAAAAACCAAGCTTCTGCATTAGAGGTAATGACAGCAGCAGGTTGGAAATAATAGAAACATGAAAAAGAATTTATTTAATTTTAATTTAGATAATTCTTCTGAAATGAGCGGTTCACAATGGGGTCAGGAAACATGTGAACCATGCTCATCAGAGTGTAAAAAGATTAAAAGAAAAATAAATAATAGAAAATTATCAGATATCAAAAACGATGAGATTTTAAATATTCTTACTCCTTTTAAATATTGAAATATTTTTCTTTTTAATGATTGTGCTCAAATCTTTCCTCTTAGGATCTTTACCCTTTCCTAAATTAGTTTTGGGCACAAAAAAAAAATTCATTATATTGTTATGATTGAAGGTTTTAAAATACCAAATGTAAATTTCAAAGTTAGAGAAGGTGACAATTCATTAAGTGAAGAATTTTGTGCAATTGGAGGTAAGTGGATTAATAAAACTACAGATGATTTTTTTAAAGGAAAAAGAGTAATTTTGTTTAGCCTTCCAGGAGCATTTACTCCAACATGCTCTTCACAACAGCTCCCAGGCTTTGAAAAAAATTATGTTAAATTAAAAGAATTGGGTATTGATGAAATATACTGTTGTTCTGTCAATGACTCTTTTGTTATGAACGCATGGGGTAAAAAAATGAATATTTCTAATATAAAATTGATACCTGATGGATCAGGGATTTTTACAAAATACATGGGGATGTTGATAGCCAAAGATCATAACGGCTTTGGACAAAGAAGTTGGAGATATATGGCTATTATTAAAGATGGAATAGTTGAAAAATGGTGGCAAGAACCAGGAATTAATAATTCAGGTAATGATGATGATCCTTATGTAGAAACAACTCCTGAAAATAGCATAAACTATCTTTCCTCTGAAAAGTAAACTTATATTAAAAAAAATATTTTGCATTATAAACCAGCTATGTTTAAGATTTTAAATATTTGGTTTATTGCATCACTGTTAGTATCAATAGCTGTTTTAATCCCAATACTTACCGTTTTTTTTAGCTTTTTTGAGGAAACAACTAATTATTACAAAATTTTAAAAGATACATTTCTTTTTGAATATATTTTTAATTCATTAGTATTGTTAATAAGTGTTTTAACTTTAACTTTTTTAATAGGTACAATTTCAGCTTATTTAGTTTCTTTTTACAAATTTCCTTTTAGTAATTTTTTTAAGTGGGCACTAATACTTTCTTTTGCAGTTCCTCCTTATATATATGCTTATTCATTAACAGCTTTTTTTGAAAATTATGGAACTGCTTTTACAATTTTAACAAACTTATTTGGTGAAGCAAACTATAATAAGAATATTCCAAAGTTAGACGGTTTATTTGGAGCAATACTTTCTCTCTCTTTCTCTTTATATGCATATGTATATATTCTTTCTAGAGCATCATTTTTATACCAATCACAAAACTTAATTGATTTAGGTAGAAGTCTTGGTTTTTCAAAATTAAAATCTTTATTTTCATTAATATTCCCTTCTGCTCGACCTGCCATAGTTGCTGGGTTATCGCTTGTTGCTATGGAAACTCTAGCCGAATTTGGAGCAGTTGATTTTTTTTCTATAAATACTTTGACAACAGGTATTTATAATTCTTGGATTGCATTTGATGATTTAGCATTCTCAAACCAATTATCTTTTTTTCTTTTAGTATTTATATTTGTATTATTTATAATCGAAAATTTATCTAGAAAAAAAGCAAAGTATCATCTTAATTCAAGAGGTGGTTTTAAACAAAAAGAAAAAATTCAACTTTCTGGTAAAAAATCTTACTTAGCATTTTTATTTTGTTTTTTAATTTTTTTCTTAAGTTTTTTATTTCCTTTAAGCCAAATGTTATATTGGACATTAAAATTCCCAGAAAATTTATTTGAATTAGAAATAACTAACTTAACAATAAATACTTTATACTTGGTAGTTTTGTCTAGTCTAACTCTTATTATATTTTCTCTAATTTCTAATTATGGTAACCGGGTTTCAAAAAATAAAACCTTAAACATCCTATCAACTTTATCTATATCAGGATATGCTATTCCAGGTGTTATTTTGGCTTTAGCTTTTATAACTTTTGTAGCGTGGTTTGATGAAAATTTTGTAAAATCACTTGGTTTTTTATCAATTAAAAAAATATTCATAGGTTCTGTTCTGGGTTTAATTATAGTTTATTTTATAAGGTTTTATTCCTTAGCTTTTAATGGAATTAAATCAGGTTATGAAAAAATAAATATTGCAGTCGATGAAAGTTCATATTTGCTTGGATATTCCAAACAAAAAACTTTTACTAACATTCATATTCCTTATTTAAGAAATTCTCTTTTGTTTGTAAGCATACTTATTTCTCTTGAAATCATTAGAGAGCTTCCAATAACATTAATTTTAAGACCATTTAATTTTGAAACATTTGCTACTACTGCTTATATCTCCGCCTCTGAAGATTTGTTGGAAGCCGCAGCTGTCCCTGCTTTATTTCTTATTTTAATTGCAACTACGTTTATAATGATTACATCTAAGTATATTTTAAAAGAAAATGAGTAGTAATTTTTTAGAAATTAAAAATGTTGATTTCATAATAGGTGAAAAGAGCAAAGTCAAAAATGTATCTTTTTCTATTGAAAATGAGGGTGATATAATTTGCCTTTTAGGCCCATCGGGTATCGGTAAAACAACAATACTCAGAACAATAGCAGGGTTAGAAAAAATTCATAAGGGTTCAATTGAGCTTAATGGTAAACTTTTATCTTCAAAAGAATTAAATACTGAACCAGAAAATAGAAATGTTTCTTTAGCTTTTCAAGAAAATAGTTTGTTTCCACATTATACTGTAGAAAAAAATATACTGTTAGGCCAAGAGAGGAATAAAAATCGCAAAAATAAAAAATTAAGTTTAAAAGAAATAGTACATTTATTAGATATATCAAAAATATTAAAACAATACCCTCACGAAATTAGCGCTGGAGAAGCTCAAAGAGCTTCACTTGCAAGATCCTTATTAACAGGGCCAGATTTATTGTTATTAGATGAACCACTATCAAACGTTGATCAAAGTTTTAAAGAGGAAATCCAAGTAAAATTAAAACAAGTTTTAACCAAATTAAAAATTACAACTATTATAGTTACACATGACTCTTATGAGGCTTTTTATTTGGGATCAAAGTGTGGAATTATACTAGATGGACAATTAAAACAGTACGACGATCCATATAATGTTTATCACTTTCCTAACTCTGTAGAAGTTGTTAATTTCTTAAATAGAGGGATTTTAATTCCCGCAAAAGTCACTGGTGAAAATAGCTTAGAGAATAAAGATCTAGGGACAATAAATGGAAACTTCAATAAACATTATCCAAAAGGATCTGATGTTCAGTTATTACTTCAACCCGAAGACCTTGAACATGATGATCAAAGTAATTTAAAGCTTGAAGTTGTAGATAGAAAATTTAGAGGTACTAATTTTATCTATACTTTAAAAACAAGCAGTAATTTGCTGATACCTGTTTTTGTTCACTCACATCACATACATCAGCACGAAGTTGATGAAAAATTTGGTATTAAAAGACCAATTAATATTGATCATATAGTTTGCTTTTAATAAAAGTTTATACAAATGAACAATAAATCAAAAAATTTTTTCAAAGGTATAAAAGATACTAGTCCTCTAATGATACCTGTTGTTCCGTTTGGTATTATTTTTGGAGTATTGGCAATTGATTTAGGCTTAACACCACTTACAACGATTGCAATGTCTGTTATCATTTTTGGTGGGGCATCCCAAATAATTTTTCTTCAATTATTTTCTGCAGGGGCCTCCTCTTTAGTAATTTTAAGTTCAGTTGGTGCAGTTAATTCAAGACACTTATTATATGGCACAGTTTTATCTGAATATCTCTCTGATTTAAACTTAACTTGGAAAATTATTGTTTCATATTTTTTAGTTGATCAGGCATTTGCGGTTTCAAATCTTCATTTTAAAAAAAATAAATCAGATAAATATAAATATTTTCATTTAATTGGAGGAGGTTTAAATTGTTGGACTATATGGCAAATTACGACAATAGTTGGAATTTATCTTGGATCAATAATTCCTGAAAAACTTGGTTTAACTTTTGCTATTCCTTTAACTTTTTTAGCATTACTAGTTAATGATTTTAGAAAATTGATTAATGTAATTGTAATAATAGTATCAGGGTCAATTGCTACATTGGGTTATCAGATCATTCCATTTAAAGCATATGTAATTGTAGCTGCTACAGCAGGTTTACTAGTAGCGTTTATTTTAACAAAATTTATTAAAAAAAAGATATGAGTAATATTTCGTTAATAATTTTTTGTGGATTTATTACTTTTTTAACCAGATTTTCAATGATTGCTTTGCTTAAAAAAGAAATGTTTAATAAAAGAATAAGAGAAGTTTTATCGTATGTACCATCAGCAATCTTTCCAGCTATTATATTTCCAGCTGTTTTTTTAGATAATTCAAGTTCAGTTCAACTTGAAGATAACCCTAAAATTTTAGCTGCTTTTATTGCAATGGTTGTTGGCATTTTTAGTAGAAATATTCTAGCAACAATCTTTTCTGGCTTAATTTCATACTGGGTTAATATTTATATTTTTTAAAGAATATTAAATAGATAAAATAAATTGAAATATAAATTATATTATATATAAATTTTATATGACAATAAAATCATCACAGCTTTTAGTTAAAGAAGCTTTAAATGAGATTAAAACAATTAATATTGATGAAGCATACGAATTAACACAAAATAATAAATGTAATTTAATTGATATTCGCGATATTCGAGAATTAGAAAAAGAGGGAAGAGTAGAAAATTCATACCATATTCCAAGAGGTATGCTAGAATTTTGGTTAGATCCTGAAAGCTCTTATTTTAAGGAGGGTAAACTTGACCTTAATAAGGAAATGGTTTTATTTTGTGCTGGTGGATTAAGATCAGCCCTAGCAACAAAATCTCTTAAAGAAATGGGTTTTAAAAAAATTTCACATATAGATGGTGGATTTGGCGCACTAAGACATAGTAAATTTAAGATCAATCAATAAATTAAATATTATTGTATCTATATTTAAATTGCTCCAAGTTTGAGATTATTTGCAATATTAGAGTCAATTTGATGTGGTTTTTTTAAATTTAAATTTTTCATAATCTCAACATATTCATCAACATTATTAACCTGTAACCTCGGGTTAAATTTTTTTTCTTTTCCAATTGTGCTAACTTTTTGACCATTATAATCATGAGCGGGGTATAAAAGTGTATGATCTGGTAATTTTAAAAGTTTATTAAAAATTGAGTCATAAGCATCTTTTGAATTACCATTTTGAAAGTCTGTTCTTCCAGTACCATTTATGAGCAAAGTATCACCAGAAAATAAATAATTATTCAACAAAAAACTAAAACTGTCAGAAGTATGGCCTGGGGTATAAAGAGCTTTTATTTCTAATTTATCAAGTTTTATAATCTCACTATCTTTAACTTTTATTTCTACTGCATCAGTTGGTGTATGGTTACCCATTATAGTGGTGCACTTTGTTTTTTCTTTTAATTTACTTGCCCCAGTTATATGGTCAGCGTGAATATGAGTATCAATCACTTTAACTAAATTTAAATCCAGTTCAGTAAGTAATTTAATATATTCTTCAACATTTTCTAAAACAGGATCAATTATAAGTGCTTCACGTCCTATGGATGAGGCAATTAAGTATGTGTAAGTACTAGATTTTTTATCAAAAACTTGTTTAAAAATCATAACTACATATTATCATACAAGGATGAAAACCACTACTTTTGACTGGAACTGCAAAAAAACATGGATACAAAGTGCAAAAAATACCACCTGGTGTTTATTAGGATGTTCAATAGGTGATTTTGGGACAATTTTATTTTTTCAAATAACAAAAATTCCTTTTTCAGTTTTTGCAATCATGTTTCTAGCTATTTTAAGTGGATTAGTTACCAGTATAATTCTTGAAACATTTATTCTAATAAGACAAAAACTAAACTTTATTAATGCATTTAAAACAGCATTAGGGATGAGTTTTATTTCTATGATCAGCATGGAGGTGACAATGAATTTAACTGATTACTTTTTAACTGGTGGGGCTATTTTAAATTGGTGGATCGTACCTTTAATGCTAGTAGTAGGTTTTTTAACACCATGGCCTTATAATTATTGGAGATTAAAAAAATTTGGTATCAACTGTCATTAAAAATTGGGATAATAGAACTTGGCTTTCTTCAAGAAACTATATTGAATCATTTAATAAGTTTTTGATTAAACAAATTAAATTAGACTCAAAATCTGCAATTTTAGATGTTGGATGTGGACGAGGTAAAATTTTAGGTACATTAAGTTCAAAATTAAAACTTGATAAAAAACCATTAGGAATAGATGTAACCAGTCATAAAGATAAAGATAAAAGAATTCAATTTAAAAAAATTAGTGCTATAAATTTTTTTTGCAAAAATAAAAGAAAATTTGATTTAATTTTGATTAAACAAACAATTCATTTACTAAAATTCAATGAAATAAAAAAACTATTAATTCTATCTAAAGAAAATTTAAATCAAAATGGAAAAATTTTGATATTTACTCTAGATACACACAAAAATGAACTTCCAACTTTTCAATTAATGAAAAACAAACTTTTAAAATCGCTCACAAGGGAAAAAAAAATTTTAAAATTTATAACAAATTCATACCCATATAAAAAAAATAAATTTGTCTATAAAGTTAATGTACTAAAAAAAGAATATTTAAAAATGATACAAAGAAAATATATTTCAACTTTATTAACTTTGTCTAAAAAAGAATTACAAATAGGTGTTGATGAAATTAATTGTAGATATAAAAATAATATAAAATTTAATGACAAACTTATTTGTATAAGTTTATAAAATTTTTTTAAGAATATTTTCTTTAAATATAATTTTGTGCACGATAACTGCTAAAATATGCAAAGATATTAATGTAATAAGAGTATAATTTGCAACAACATGAATATCGTAAAACAGTTCTGATAAATTAAAATTATCTTTTATTTCTAAACTTAAAAAAAATACATCAAGTGTTTCACCATTAAATAACTTTTTTAAAGCACCAGAAATTGTAATCATAAAAATTGTTATGTATAAAAAAATATGGTTTAGTTTTGCTAATAATCTTTGTCCCAAAAAAATACTATTTGATATTGCTGGTGTTGGATTAAAGAGTTTGTAAATCAATCTAAATAAAGTTAAGTAAAATAAGGTCAATCCAAGCAGCACATGAATGCTTTCTATTGTTAATCTTTTTTCGTTAAAATCAAGTTCCACTAAGTAAAAACCTAAAGGTATTTGGATCAATAAGACTGCGGCACTTAACCAATGAAATATTTTGGAAATATACCCATATTCTGTTAAATTATTTCTAAGTCTCATATGATTTTAAGATATACCATAATTATATTTAAATATATTTCCATTCTTTTAATATTTAATACAATTCCATTAAACACGTTTGCAAATCCATCTGTCGAAGAAATAATTAAAGGTAGGAAAGCATTGTTTAGTAAAAATTATAGTACTGCAAAAAAAGTTCAAATTCTGACCTCAAAAGGTGACTTTGAAAAAGCGAAAAGTCTTATGATTGAAATGAGTGAAAATTATAAATCTTTAAAAAAAATGTTTCCCGAAAATTCTAAAGAGGGTTTTAAAACAGAGGTCTCTTTAGCTATCTGGGAAGAAAATGAGAAGTTTAATTTATTAATGGATAAATCTTCAAATGACATGATTCAATTAACTTCAATAATTGAAAATAGCGAAAATATTAAGGCAACACTTGGTAAATTAATGTGGGGTAATTGTAAGGCTTGTCATAGTAAATATCGAATAGAGCATTAATTTTCAAAAAATAAATAAAAAATGATCCCTCAAAAAGTAAAAAATCATCTAGAAGAATTTATCAATCAAGAAGTTTACGTTCAGATAGCAGTTATAAAAGGTAAAGAAAAGGTAACCACCCTGGCTGCAATTAATAAATATCTTAATTCTAATCACTTTAAAGATTTACGTGCTGGAAAACCTTACGATCATTTTATTAGAGGGTTGAAAGATAAATGTTTAATAAAATTAGTAAATTCTCCCATGAAAAATACAAAAACGGATGATGAAATTATAAATGAATTACAAAAAAAATTGAATGAATTAGAAACTAAAAAACTAAAAGATACCTATTGGGAAATTGAAACTGGTGAATATTTAAATGGAGAACAAATAAAAGAATTAGAAAACGAAAAAGATTTAATGATTGCAAAGTTAGAACTTGAAGGTGATGATAGAAAAAAAAATAAAGTATATGAGACAATAATCAGTTTTTGTAAAAAATATGAGAAATTATGTATTAAAAAATACCCAGATGCTCCTTTACCATTAGAAGTCTTAAAATACTTAAATTAAAACTTGAGAAGATTTATGATTAAGTATAAAATCTTAATATGAAGTATTTATGTGCATTAAAAGATTTGTTAATTAGTTTAGTAGTATCAACTATTATAATTTATGCTTTAAATTTTATAGCAGGTATCGCTGGTGCAGATTATATGTTTACACATGGAGAAGCATTTACAATATGGATTTTAATGGCAATATTAGTAAATAACTGTCTTAAAAAATAAATTTTTTACAAAATAAACTATGGATAAATCTATTAAAACAGATGATGTTATTTTTAATTTTTTTAAACAAATATGTGATGAAAAAGATGATAAAAAATGTATTGAGTTGGGTAATAATTGGATTAAAGCCATGCAAATTAATTTAGATAATATGGAAGCAAAGTTAGATAAGGTGGACAAAATAAAACATCAAAAAGATATTCAAAATAATCGTGATCACTTAAATAGCTTAAAGGCAAAAAACTCTACCGAATGGAGAGATTATGCTACACAATGTATGGTGGAAATTATGAATAATAAAATTCAGTAAATGACGAATCAAGAAAAAGTATTTGTAATGATATGTGTTTCATTAATTATTTTTACAATCTATTATTTAGTAGATAAATATATTTATTAAAATTTCTTTCAAATTTATAAAATTTAATGTATAAAATTTATAAGGGGTGTCCTTTGGACTGAGATTAAACCCTACGAACCTGTCCGGTAATTCAGAAAGGGAGAATAATGGATAAAATATACTTTATAAGTCAATCAACATCGTTATCATTAGTAATTGTAATTAGCTTAATCTTTGCTGTACTTGGTGTTTATCACTCTAAAAAATTTCAAGGCATTAATAATTATTTAACTGCGAGTAGAAATGTTGGTTTATTTTCACTAACAACTAGTCTTGTTGCTTCTGCATTAGGTGCTTGGATTTTATTTGGCCCAGCAGCGGCAGCTACTTGGGGTGGCATAGGTGCTGTAATTGGTTATGCTTTGGGAACAGCTTTTCCTATGGTTTTTTTAATTTTTTTAGGAAAAAAAATTAGAAATGAATTTCCGAAAGGATCATCTTTAATTGAGTTTATGAGGAAAAAATTTGGAAAAAGTTTATTCAAATTAATCTTGTTAATGACCATATTTTATATGTTTATTTTTTTATGTGCAGAAGTTACTGCTATCGCCGTTTTAATAAACTACATATCTGGAACTGAACTTTGGATCACAGCATGAATCGTACTTTTAACAACATTATCATATACATTATATGG
>MDTG01293081.1_pt1 | contig 10087 bp, 8 predicted proteins | sample 811421 | NCBI WGS metagenome assembly MDTG01 (sample SAMN05326645, study PRJNA326480) | marine metagenome | isolation source: seawater | place: Pacific Ocean: South East | collected 2011 | reverse complement strand
TTAGTATCTTTGTTACTTCTGAAGGATTTATTTCCATATTATGCCTCTATCATTCTATTTTCGATTTGTTGTAATTTATTTTTAATGGAAGTATCAACCATTACGCTACCAATTTTAACGATTAATCCTCCAATTAAACTTTTATCATATTTATAGTTTAATTTCATTTTAGAACTGAAGTTTTCTGAAAGAGCAACTGTTATCTTTCTAATATCTTCATTTGATAATTCTTTTGCAGATTGGATTTCTGCTTTTAGTTCTCCATTTTTTTCAGAACAAATTTCTATAAAATTTTTTAAAATTTTTTCTAAGTAAAAAAATCTTCTTTTATTAATCAAAAAAATCATAAAGTTTTTTAATAATTTGTTAATCCTAAAATTTTCAGAAATTTTACTGATAACTTTGTTTAAATTCTCTTGATCTTCTGTTGGATCTTTTAAAAAATTGTTAAAGTCTTTACTTAAATCTATAAGACTTAAAATAGCTAAAGAGTGTTGTTTAACTTCATCTAAAGAATTAGACTCACTAGAAAGCTCATACAAAGCTAAAGAATATCTTTGTGCAGAAGTATTTGAAAATTCTTTATTCTTGCTCAATCTTATCTCTTAATTAGTGTTGAATGTTCCTTAAAAACTGGCTTTAATTAACACATAGATTTTACCTCTTCAAGTAACACTATGGTGCAAAAGGGTCTTTTTTTTCAATTTAATTGAAATTTATTGGGTCAACATCAACTGTTAGTTTTATTCCACCTGAAAACTTATAATTTGCGATCAATTCACTAAGAGAATTTTGTAATTTTAGAGATTTTGAGCCCCTAATTAATAATCTTACTCTAAATTTTCTTTTAAGCCTAAATATTGGGGCAGAGACTGGTCCAAGTACTTTTGCATTAATTTTATCCTCCAAAAAATTTTTAAAATAAAAAGCATCTTTCTCTAGTTTGTCTTCATTTTCACCAGTCAAGATTAAAGAAATAAATCTTTCGAAAGGTGGAAGTTTATTTTTTTTTCTAATATCCAATTCTCTTTCAAGAAATATATCAGGATTTTTATTTGTGATCTCAGAGATCATTTTTGTATTTTTATTGTAGGTCTGAAAATATACAGTTGCAGGATTTCCTGTTCTCCCCGCTCTTCCAGCTAACTGATGATATAATTGTAAATTTTTTTCAGCTGATCTTAGATCATGTCCTTGGGTTGATAGATCAATATCAACTACAATTATACAATTTAAATTTGGAAAATGAAAACCTTTTGAAATAAGTTGTGTGCCAACTAGTATTTCTACTTCATTATTAATAATTCTATCTAATTTTTCTGAAGCATCTTTTTTGTTTATTGTGTCACTTGAAAAAATTTCAATTTTTTTATCAGGAAAGTTAGTTTTTACTTCTTCAAAAATTCTTTCAACTCCAGGACCACTAAAAACATAATCACATTTTCCCTCTTTTGAACAATTTCTATCTAACAATGCTTTAAAAGCACAATAATGACAAAGAAGAGTATTTTTTTTTTTGTGATAAACTAAATTAATAGAGCAATTTGGACAATTAAAAGTATTAAAACATTTTTTACATAATACATGTGGTGAAAATCCTCTTCTATTCAAAAAAAATAAAACCTGATCTTTTTTTTTTAAATGATTAGTAGCTTTTTTAATTATATCTTTGGAAAGCCAGTTTTGTTTCTCAAGTTTAACATTATTTAGGTTTATTATTTCGTAATTTGGTAACGCTGCATCTTTGTATCTTTGATTAAGTTTTGACACTGAATATTTTCCCTTTTTTATATTATCAAAAGTTTCAACTGAAGGAACTGCTGTAATCAAATTTATTGGAATATTTTCAAATGATGCTCGAGCAATTGCCATATCTCTTGCATTATAAATAATTCCTTCATCTTGCTTATATGATTGATCGTGTTCTTCATCAACAATGATTAATCCTAAACTTTTGAAGGGTAAAAAAAGTGACGACCTCGCTCCTATTATAACTTTGATTCTTCCTTCATTTACACCGCTCCATATGATTTCTTTTTTTTTCTTACCAATTCCTGAATGCCAAACTGCTGGCTTAAAACCAAAAAATTCAAAAAATTTTTTTTCAAACTGGCCAGTTAATCCTATTTCAGGAAGTAAAATTAAGACCTGAAAACCTTTGTTTATTAAGTTTTTCAGAGCTTCAAAATATACAATAGTTTTTCCTGATCCTGTTGTGCCTTGGAGAACGTGAACTCTAAATTTATTGGAGAATTTATTCATTATTTTTAAGGATTTTTTTTGTTCTTCAGATAAATTATAAAAATTACTTTTAATATTAATTAAGTAATCTCTATATTCATCCTCTGTAAATTCTTCAATTGCACTACCACTCAATAGCAAAAGTTTTAATGCCATTCCTTTTGGGACTAGATTGTATTTAGAAAACCAATTCAAAAATTTGATAGTTTCTTTCTTCAAACTAGATATCTCTAATTTTTTAATAACTTTTTTAATTTTAAAATTCTTATTATCATTTTTTTCAAACTCGTCCCATACTACTCCAGTAATTTTTGATTTTCCGAAGGGTACACTTACATAGTCCCCCATCTTTAATTTAAAATTACTTTCATAAGTAAATGGATAATCAAATATATTTGGTAATAAAATTGGAAACTTCATTTTTTAAATATTTTACTATTTATAAATAGTAATAACTGTAGTATTATTAAAATTATAATCTATAAATTATAAATTAATAACTTATATTCAACTTACAAAAATGAAAATTCCACTATGTAGACCATCAATAAGCAATGAAGAAATCAAATTAGTAAGTAAATCCTTAAAATCAAGCTGGCTTACTCATGGCCCGTATAATCAAAAATTTGAAAGTCTTTTTAATAAAAAATTTAATTCAAAATATTCCATAGCAATGAACTCATGTACAAGTGCATTAGAATGTGCTGTAAAATCATTAGGAGTTAGGGGAGAAATTATTATACCTAGCTTTACATGGGTTTCTACTGCAAATGCAATTATAAATTGTGGTTCAAAGCCTGTTTTTGCTGATATTGACTATAATACAAGAAATATAAATCTCTCAAGTATCAAAAAATGTGTAACAAATAAAACCATTGCCGTAATTGTAGTTCATTTTGCTGGTTTACCCTGTGAAATGAATGAAATTTCGCGTTTTTGTAAAAAAAAGAATATTAAAATTATAGAAGATAGTGCAGAAACTCTAGGAGCAAAAATCAATAATAAATTTACTGGAACATTTGGAATTGGCTGTTTCTCATTTTTTCCAACCAAAAATATAACTACTACTGAAGGTGGAATGTTAACTACTAATGATAAGCGTGTTTACAATTATGTAAGAAAATTAATTGCTCATGGAATAGATAAAGATATAAAGAAAAAATTTTGGCATAGAGTGGCTGTTCTTCCTGGTCATAATTTTAGAATGCCTAACCATTTAGCCGCTATAGGATATTCACAATTAAAAAGAATTGAAAAATTTAATCAAGCAAGAAATAAGATTGCGGAACTATATAACTCCGAACTATCAAAGCATTTTAATAAAATCAAGACACCTCTTAAACCAAAAGGTTATACACACTCTTATCAAATGTACACCATAACTGTTGAGTCAAAAATAAGAAATAAACTACTTCATTTTCTTAAAGAAAATAATATTGAAGCTTCTGCTCATTTTGATCCTCCCTTACACACTCAAAAATACTTAAAAAAATACTTTAAAAAAAAACTGCCTGTAACAGATAAATTATCAAAAGAAATAATAACTCTTCCAATATTTCCAGATATGACTAAAAAAGAGGTTCTTTATGTCATTAGAACGATAAAAAAATTTATGGAAATTAGATAATTTATGAAAACAACTTTAATTACTGGAGGTTTAGGATTTATTGGATCTAGTATATGTGAGGTATTATTAAAAAAAAAATACACAAATAAGTGTATTTTGCTTGATAATTTTGGAGGTTATATGAATCCAATTAAAGATAGTTTTGTAGATTTTAGAAAACAAAGGTTTTCTTCATTAAAAAATATAATTATAGAAAGATGTGATACGAGTAATTACAAAGCATTATCATCAATATTAAACAAACATAAACCAAATTATGTTTACCATACCGCTGCTCTTCCATTAGCTAAAGTTTCAAATTTAAACAATGAAGAGGCAAAAGTTAGTTCGGTTGATTCAACAGTTAATATTATTGATGCAATAAACTTAATAAAAAATTCAAATAAAGGTTATAAATTTAGCAGATTTATTTATTTCTCATCAAGTATGATCTATGGAGATTTTAAGAAATCTACTGTCAATGAAAAATCTGAAAAAAATCCAAAAGATGCCTATGGAATTATGAAGTTAGCTGGAGAAGTTGTGACAGAGGGGTTGTGCAGATTACATAATATTCCATACACCATTATAAGGCCATCTGCGGTGTATGGTCCAAAAGATATGAATAGAAGAGTATCTCAAATATTTATTGAAAACGCTTTTGAAAATAAGGAAATTCATATTCAGGGTAAAGATGAAAAGCTTGATTTTACATTTATTAAAGATTTAGCCAATGGAACAATCCTTGCTGCTAGAAGCAAAAAAGGCATAAACGAAATATTTAATATCACATGTGGTAAAGGTCAAACTCTTTTGAAGTATGTAAAATATTTAAAGAAAAAATTTCCATATTTAAAATATGTTGTTAAAGAAAGAGATAAAAGTAAGCCTTCAAGAGGAACTTTATCAATAAATAAGGCAAAAAAATTATTAGGTTATAGACCAAAATATAGCTTAAAAGATGGTATCGATGAATACTTTAAATTTTTAAAGAAAAATATTAGATAATATTATTTGTGTTAAAGAAAATTTATCTATTTTGTCCATCTATTAACGATGGTGGTTTGGAAAAAACATTATCTGTATACGCGAATTTTTTAGTAAAAAATTTTAAAGTGATTTTAGTTACAAATACCTTTAACAAGAAAAGACTGAAAACTATCAGTAAAAATGTGAAAATAATTAATTTCAAAAATAAATTTTTTTTACAACACAGAATTTTAAATAATCTTTTTTGTATTTTTAAAATGTTCATGATGAATGAAAAAAAATTAAATGTTTTTTCATTACATGATCATTTTTTCTTATGTATACTTAAATCTTTAGGAATCAAATTTAAGCTGATAATCAGAACCCAAACAGCAATAATTAATGACAGAAACAAAAAAGAGGAAAAAGATATAAAAAAAAAATTTTTCTTAAGAAATCTAGTAACATATTTCTATAGATATACAGATCTTGTGATTACATTCTCAGAACAAAATAAATTATTTTTAAGAAAAAAAATTAAAGTAAAAAACGTAAAAGTTATATACAATTATTTTCCAAAACATAAAGTGGTTAAGAAAAAAAAGAAAATATATAATGTTTTTTTTATAGGAAGATTAGTTCCTGACAAAGATCCAATTTTTTTTCTTAAAAACTGCATATCTTTATCAAAAAAAATACATTTTAATATTAGTGTAGTTGGAAAAGGAAATTGCTACGAAAGAATAAAATTCTTAACCAAAGAAAGCAGTAAAAATAATATTAAATTGTATGGTTATATAGAAAATGGAGTTAAAAGATTAAATAAAAAGATAGATATAATTTGTATTACCTCTAAATTTGATGGTACTCCAAATGTCTTAGGTGAAGCAGTTTCCTACAAAATTCCCTGTTTAGCACCAAACGGTATTGGTTTATCAAATTTAATTTTGTTAAATGGAAAAGGTGGCTATTTGTATAAACCAAACTCTAATAATGATTTTCAAAATAAGTTAAATTCTATACTGCTTAATTATGATGAGGCTATTAGTAGATCAAAATTAGCCTATGATGAACTAAAACGTTTTAATTATGATAATACTCTTATCAAATTAAAACATTGTGTAAATGAAATTATATAAAAAAACTACTTCTGAATTAACAAAGAAAGATATTCGTGAGATCATAAGTCTAAAAAATTCTCATTGGAATTTTGGATTTTCATCTCAATTAAGTTGGTTTACGAATAAAAAAAACGTATTCAATAACGACTTACATTTCTTTTTAAAAAAAAAAAAGAAAATTATTGCATATGTTCAGCTAGGTAAAAGAAAATGTTATATGGGACTTCAACAAAATAAATATATTTTATTTAGAACTTTAATAGTTTCTAAACTTGAAAGAGGAAAAAATATTTCACAAATAATAATGAATGAAGTTACAGAGTATGTTAAGATTCAAAAACAATCTTGTTTCCTTTTGTGTAAAAATAAATTAACCAAGTTTTATAAAAATTATAAATTTATAAAATTAGACCAAAAAAAATATAAAGTAATAGGACATAAAAATTATTTAGTTGGAATGATCTATAATTTAAATAAAGATAATTTAAAAAAAAATAAAAAATTTTTTTATAATAATTAGATTTATAAATTAAGAGTGTATTGCCCTTTTATCAACGGATAATGCAGCTTCCTTTACAGCCTCAGAAAAAGTTGGATGTGCATGGCAAGTTCTCGCAATATCCTCTGAGCTCGCTCCGAATTCCATAGCAATACCAATTTCTGCTATCAATTCACCAGCATGTGGCCCTATTAAATGGGCGCCTAAAACTTTATCAGTTTTTGAGTCAGCAAGTATTTTCACAAATCCTTCAGCATTATCAATGGCTTTTGCTCTTGAATTTGCCATAAAAGAAAATTTTCCGATTTTATAATCTATATTCATCTTTTTTAATTGTTCCTCTGTTTTTCCTATCGATGCAACCTCAGGGGTCGTATAAACTACTCCAGGTATGGTCTCATAATTTACATGGCCAGATTGACCAGCAATTATTTCAGCAACAGCCATACCTTCGTCTTCAGCTTTGTGTGCAAGCATAGGACCTATAATTACATCTCCTATTGCATAAATATTATTTTGATTTGTTTTAAAGTTTTTATCTGTTTTAATTCTTTGCTTTTCATCAAGATCAATATTAGCAGCCTCAATATTCAAACCTTGAGTATTCGGTTTTCTACCTACAGAAATTAAAACAACATCACAATCAAAATCTTTTTTATTTCCGTCTTGATCTGTAGTAAAAACTGTTGCACCATTATTTTTTTTCTTAATTTTTTCGACTTTATGCTGCATATGAAATTTTATTCCTTGCTTTTTTAAAATTTTCATAAATTCTATTGAAATTTCTCTATCCATCCCAGGTGTTATATGATCTAAAAATTCCACAACATGTACCTCAGCTCCTAATCTAGACCAAACGGATCCCATTTCTAAACCAATATATCCACCTCCTACAACAACCATTTTTTGTGGGACTTGTTCAATTTTCAACGCTCCAGTTGAAGATAAAATTATCTTTTCATCAAAATCAATTCCGGGCAGTGATAATGGAACTGAGCCAGTAGCTATTACTACATTGTCAGTACCAATAATTGTTTCATTGTTATTCGAGTCTTTTATTATAATTTCATTTTTAGATTTAAAGCTTCCATAACCTTTAAAATATGAAACTTTATTTTTTTTTAACAAAAACTCTACTCCTTTAGTTAAAACTGTCACAGCTTTATCTTTATTTTTCATCATCTTATCTAAATTTAATTTTACCTCACCAACTTCAATACCTTTATTAGATAAATTTTTTACTTTATGAAATTCTTCAGACAAATTTAATAAGCTTTTAGATGGTATGCAGCCAACATTTAAACAGGTTCCTCCTAAAGAACCTCTATACTCAATACATGCAGTCTTGAATCCTAATTGAGATAATCTAATAGCACAAACATATCCGCCTGGTCCACCGCCGATTACAACTACTTGAAATTTCTCTGTCATTTAAATATCTAAAAATAATCTTCTTGGATCTTCTAAGTTTTCCTTAATCATTTTTAAAAATGAAACGGACTCTTTCCCGTCAATAATTCTATGGTCATAAGATAGAGCTAGGTACATAATTGGTCTTATCTTAATTTCTCCATCTATTACAACTGGTCTCTCAATAATATTGTGCATTCCAAGCACACCAGATTGGGGTAAGTTTAAAATTGGTGTTGATAGCATTGATCCGTATACACCACCATTGCTTATGGTAAATGTTCCACCTTGAAGATCATCAATAGTCAACTTTCCATCTCTTGCTTTTTCTGAGATTTCTTTAATATTTTTTTCGATATCTGCGAAAGATAGTTCATCGGCATTTTTCAATACTGGAACAACTAAACCTTTTTCAGTACCAACAGCAAAACTTATATTATAGTAATTTTTGTAAACTATATCCTGACCATCAATTTCAGCATTTACCGCAGGAAAAGATTTTAGAGCTACAATACATGCTTTTACAAAAAATGACATAAAGCCTAATTTGACTCCAAACCTGTAATTAAAATCTTCTTGATTTTCTTTACGCATTTCCATGATGCTTGACATATCAACTTCATTGAAAGTTGTTAATAGAGCTGCATTTTCCTGAGCCTGTTTCAATCTTTTCGCAATTGTTTGTCTTAATCTAGTCATTCTAATTTTTTCTTCAGGGCCATATTGAGATTTTCGTTCAGATGGCTGTGGTTGTACACCCATTAGACTGATTAGATCACCTTTTAGGATTCTTCCATCCTTACCAGTACCTTTTATAGAGCGGACATCAATTTTTTTTTCTGTTACAATTTTTCTAACAGCAGGTGATAAAGTTTGATTTTCATCTTTTTTTGCTAAATTATTTTCCTCTTTAAATTCATTTGTTAAAATTAATGGTTCTTCTGCTAGATTTTCTTTTTCAGATTTGTCATCAAAAACTTGAGGCTCTTTTTTCTTATCCTCCAAATTCACTATATTATTTTCTGGTATTTTTGGCTCAATTTTTTTAATTTCTACTTTAACCGAGCTTGATCCATTTTCAGATACAGATCCTAACAATGCTCCTACCTCTACTATAGCACCATCTTTTGAATTTATTTTTGACAATACACCATTGATCGGTGAAGGAACTTCTAAATTTACTTTATCAGTTTCTAATTCAACAATTGGTTCGTCTGCTTGCACACTATCGCCCTCGTTTTTCAACCACCTAGAAACTGTCGCCTCTGTAATACTTTCTCCTAAAACCGGGACTACAATTTTTTCACTCATTTTTTTTATTCAAATACTTTTTTAATAATTTCTTGTTGTTGAGAAATATGTCTTTTTGCATAACCAGTTGCTGGTGATGCATCTGGACTTCTTCCTATGTAATAAACTTGATTATTATTAGCCTTAATATTATCTAATGTCCATTGTATATAATCTCTAACAGAAAACCAAGCTCCCATATTTTTAGGCTCCTCCTGACACCAAAAAAATTTAGCATTCCTAGCATATGGTTTTAGCTCTTTAACGAGAGTTTTTGCTGGAAAAGGGTATAGTTGCTCTATCCTAAATAAAATGACATCGTTTTTTTTTAATTTTTCCCTAGCTTCTAGTAAATCAAAATAAACTTTACCTGAACACATGATTACTTTTTTGATATTTGGGCTATCTTTCAATTTAATTAAACCTTTTATTTTAGGGTCTATGGCGTGATCCCAAAGCACTCTATGAAAAGAATTAGATTTACTAAAATCTTCTAAATTTGAAACGCAATACTTATTCCTAAGTAGTGATTTAGGTGTCATCATAATTAACGGTTTTCTAAAGTCTCTATGCATTTGTCTTCTTAACGCATGAAAATAATTAGCGGGTGTTGTACAATTCATAACTTGCATGTTGTCATTTGAACACAGCTGCAAAAATCTTTCTAATCTAGCTGATGAGTGTTCTGGCCCTTGACCTTCATATCCATGGGGTAATAACATTACTAATCCAGAAGCCCTTCTCCATTTTCGTTCTCCAGATGCAATAAATTGGTCAATCACTACTTGAGCGCCATTAGCAAAATCTCCAAATTGTGCCTCCCATAAAGTGAGTGTATTAGGCTCAACTAAACTATAACCATACTCAAACCCTAAAACAGCTAATTCAGATAAAAAACTATCAACTATTTCAAATTGTTTTTGATTTTTTGAAATATTATTCAAAGGGACA